>Ga0105046_10005508_pt1 | contig 20037 bp, 16 predicted proteins | sample MAT03_FD_78385 | JGI IMG/M metagenome (GOLD analysis project Ga0105046, IMG submission 78385) | Freshwater microbial communities from Lake Fryxell liftoff mats and glacier meltwater in Antarctica - MAT-03 (megahit assembly) | ecosystem: Environmental > Aquatic > Freshwater > Ice > Liftoff... | reverse complement strand
GGCCTACACTGGCGCTTGCGCGGCTGATCTCCTCCATCGCCACCATGTGCGCCAGGTAGCCCATGCCGGCGCCGCCGTCTTCTTCGGGCACGGTGATGCCCAGCACGCCCAAATCGCCCATCTTGCGCCACAGGTCCATCGGAAACTGGTCGCTGGCATCGATCTGGGCCGCTCGCGGCGCGATCTCGGCTTCGGCAAAGGCACGCACGGCGTCGCGCAGCGCGTCGATGTCTTCACCGAGCATGAAGTTGAGGCCGGGCAGGTTCATGGGGGTCTCCTGTGGGTGTCAGCCTGCGATGCTGCGGTCCGGCAGCGGCTGCAGGCGGCGGTGCGCGGCCGGAGGCATCGTTAGACTGGGGCTGATTTCAACGTGTATGACGTCGACGTGTATGACGTCAACGTGAATATAGAGCCCATGCTCAGCCCCCCGAAGCCACCTCTGCCCAGCGAAGCCGCCCTGCACTACCCGCTGGGCGACACATTGCCGGCGCTGGGCGCGACGATCGAGGTGGCGCCCGGCGTGCGCTGGCTGCGCATGGGTCTGCCGTTTGCGCTGGACCACATCAATCTGTGGCTGCTGCGCGATGCCGAGGACGGCCCCGCGGGCCGGCGCGAGGGCTGGACGATCGTGGACTGCGGCATTGCCAACGACGCCACCCGGGCCGCGTGGGAACAGGTTTTCGCGCACGAACTGCAGGGCCTGCCGGTGCTGCGCGTCATCGTCACGCACATGCACCCCGACCACATCGGCCTGGCGCACTGGCTGTGCGAACGCTGGTCGGCGCCCTTGCAGCCCGGCGGCGCAGAAGCTGGCTTGGTGGCGCCTGAATGCCGCCTGTGGGTCAGCGCCACCGACTGGAATGTCGCCCGCACGGCCAGCCAGGCGAACACCGGCCACGGAGGCGACAGCGCTGCGGATTTCTTCGCGCTGCATGGCCTTACGGACGCGGCGTCGCTGGCCAAGGTGCGTGCCCGCGGCAGCTACTACGCCACCATGGTGCCGCAGGTGCCCGCACGTTACCGGCGGCTGATGGACGGCATGGTGCTGCGCATCGGTGGCCACGACTGGCATGGCATCGTGGGCTACGGCCACGCGCCCGAACACATCGCCCTGCATTGCCCGGCGCTGGGGGCGCTGATTTCGGGCGACATGGTGCTGCCGCGCATCAGCACCAACGTCAGCGTCATCGACCTCGAACCCGAGGCCGACCCGCTGCAGCTGTACCTGGCATCGATCGAACGCCTGCGCGCCGTGCCGGCCGACACGCTGGTGCTGCCCTCGCACGGCAAACCCTTCATCGGCCTGCACGCGCGCATCACACAGCTGCAGGACCACCACCGTGACCGGCTGGCCGAGGTGCTGGCCGCCTGCGCGGAGGCGCCGCAGAGTGCGGCCGAGTTGCTGCCGGTGCTGTTCCGCCGTCCGCTGGACCTGCACCAGACCACCTTCGCCATGGGCGAGGCCGTCGCCCACATCCACCTGCTGCTGGGGCAGGGGCGGCTGAAGTGGGTGCCACAGGCCGACGGCGTGCTGCGCTACGGCCTGGCTTGAGCGCTTGCGCACCTGAGCGCGGGGAGCCGGCGAAAGGGCCAGCGCGCCAGCGCGCCCCAGAAGGCATGACGGCAGGCCGAGATCGCTCTCGGCCTGCCGCTGCTCTTCTGTTGGGGACCGAAGTCCCACCGCCCCGACCGCCGGTGATGACAGCCTATGGGCAGGAGTTTGCGGCGTCAGATCACAACGCCACATCCTCCCGAATGACGAGAGGCGACCCGCGAGGGGGGATGGCGCATCGCCCTTGCTCAACCGTTCCGCGGAGATCAATCGAACACCGGCAACACCTCGCTGCGCAGCAGGCCGCGTGCGCTTTCGTAGGCCGGCAGCACCTCGCGCACGACGTCCCAGAAGGCCGGGCTGTGGTTCATCTCGCGCAGGTGAGCCAGCTCGTGCGTGACGACGTAGTCGATCACCGGCAGCGCAAAGTGGACCAGGCGCCAGTTCAGGCGGATCGAACCGTCGGCGCTGGCGCTGCCCCAGCGCGTGGTGGCGCTGCTCAGGCTCAGGCGCTTCATCTGCACGCCCAGACGTGGGGCCAGCGTCTGGCAACGTTCCTCGAACACACGCCGCGCCTGGCGCTGCAGCCAGGACTGCACCGCGTCGCGGATCTGCGCCGGTGCCGCATGCTGCGGCAGACCCAGGTGCAGGGTGCGACGCGGCACGCCGGGCAGCGCCTCGGCCGTATTGTTCAGCACCGCGCCGGTGGTGCGTGGGTCCAGCACCACGATCACCGTCTCGCCCAGGAAGGGAACACTGACGCCGTCGCGCCAGTCCACCTTGGCCGCCGCGATGCGATCGCCGCGGTCGCGCTGTTCGTGCAGCTTGCGCAGGATCCAGGCCGACTTGGCACGCAGCGCGGCCTCGATCTCGGCCATGCCGACCCAGCGTGGCGCGCTGACCGACAGGCCGTCGGCGCCGATGACAAAGCCGATGCTGCGGCGTCGGGCGCGGCGCAGGGCATAGGCCACGCGGTGTTCACCCAGCTGCAGCGTGCGCGCGGCCTGCGGATGGGCGGGCAAGGTCGCATGCCGGTCTGTCGCGACGCTCGCTGGCGTGGCGACATCGGGCGCGACCGGCTGCGAACTTGGCGGCACCACCAGTAACACCGGATCCGCCACCAGATCCGGCACCAGGACCGGCAACAGGACCGGCACCGGGGCCGACAACGGATGCGAAGCCGGTGTCAACACCACAGGCGACGCCGGGGCCGCAGGCACCAAGACCCTCAAGCCGTCGACAGGCGACGGGTCATACGGATCGAAGAGGCTCAACTGTTGCGACGGCGCGGCGCGGGGCATGGGCCGCGATTGTGTCGTGAAGCCGTGCCCCGGGGTCAGCCCACGCCAGCGGAACCGGCGGCGCCAGCAGCCAACGCACCGGCATAGGCCGCGGGGTCCAGACGCCGCATCTCGGCCTCGATCCAGGCCTCGACCTCGCGCATCAGCTCATCGGGCTCGCGCCCGGCGCTGGCGATGGGCGGGCCGATCGAGACATCGATCGTGCCCGGCCGCAGCAGGAAGCTCTTGCGCGGCCAGCACTTGGCGCTGCTGGCGGCGACGGGCACGATGGGCACGCCGCTGGCGATGGCCAGGCGCGAGGCGCCGCTCTTGTACGTGCCCTGGCGGCCACGGGGAATGCGTGTGCCCTCGGGAAACATGATGACCCAGATGCCCTCTGCGGCCAGACGTTTGCCCTGCGCCGCCACCTTGCTCCAGGCCTCGGCGCGCTTGCTGCGGTCGATGTGGATCATGTCCAGCCGGCCCATGGCCCAGCCGAAGAAGGGGATGTAGAGCAGTTCGCGCTTGAAGACGTAGGCCAGGGGGTGCGGCATGATCGCCGGCAAGGCGAAGGTCTCCCAGGTGCTCTGGTGCTTGGCCGCCAGCACCACGGCCGCGGTCGACTGCGCGGCCGTGGGCAGATGGTGCAGGCCATGCACGCGGTGCTTGACGCCGCAGATCACGCGCGCGCCCCACACGGCCATGCGCAGCCAGCGCATCGTCGGCCAGTACAGCGCCGTGCCGCGCACGAAGATCGACAGCACCAGCATCAGCAGGGCCCAGGGCACCACCGTGGCGGCCATCCACACCACGAACAGCGCCGAGCGCAGCGCCCACCACAGCCGCATCAGGCCAGCTCCCCGGGGGCGGAGTCGGCGCCTGCGCCATGGCCCAGCAGCGCATCGACCAGGGCGCCCAGGCTGCGGTGCACCTGCGTGCCTGGCACCTGGGCGACGATGGCCTGCTGCGCCGCCTCGTCCAGGCCGGCCGCGCGGCCGCTCAGCACCAGATGCGGCGGGCAGCCTGCGGCGTGTGCGGCCTGCAGGTCGCGCAGCGTGTCGCCGACCATCGGCACGTTGGCGGGCGGCACGCCGAAGCGCTGGCACACGTCCAGCAGCAGCCCGGGCCGCGGCTTGCGGCAGTCGCAGTCGTCCTCGGGCGTGTGCGGGCAGAAAAAGACGGCAGCGACACGCCCGCCCTGCTCGGCCAGGCGCTGGTGCATGCGCACGTGCACGGCGTTGACGGCCGCCATGTCGATCATGCCGCGGCCGATGCCCGCCTGGTTGGTGGCCACCACCACCTGCCAGCCGGCGTGGTTCAGCCGCGCCACGGCCTCGAGCGCGCCGGGGATGGCCTGCCATTCCTCGGGCGCCGTGACGTGGCTTTCGCGATAGACGTTGAGCACGCCATCGCGGCCGAGGATGATGAGCTTGTCGCTGTGCATGGCCGGTCCGGTCTTCAGGCCGCAAGCCGGCTGAGGTCGGCGACGCGGTTCATCGCCGCATGCAGGCGGGCCAGCAGGGCCAGGCGGTTGGCGCGCAACGACGGGTCGTCGGCGTTGACCATCACGGCATCGAAGAAGGCGTCCACCGGTGCCTTCAAAGCCGCCAGGGTCTGCAGGCTGGCGCTTTGGTCGCCGCGTTCGAAGGCCGCGTCGGCTGCCGGCTGCACCTGCGCCAATGCTGCGGCCAGGGCCTGTTCGGCCGGCTCGACCAGCAGCGCCTCATTGACGCTCTGCGCCACCGCGGCGTCGCTCTTCTTCAGGATGTTGCCCACGCGCTTGTTGGCCGCGGCCAGGGCCGGGGCTTCGGGCAGCACGGCGAAGGCGCGCACCGCCGCCAGACGGCGCGGCAGATCGCCCCAGCGCTCGGGCCGCAAGGCGACCACGGCATCCACCTCGCGTGCGGAGTAGCCGGCGTCGCGCAGGTAACCCACCAGCCGCTCGAAGATGAAGTGCTGCACCTCGGCCTGGGCCTGACCATGACCGGCCGCGAAGGCGCGGAAGGCGATCGCCACCAGTTCGGGCACGACCAGCGGCAAGTCGCGCTCGACCAGCATGCGGATCACACCCAGCGCATGCCGGCGCAGTGCAAACGGGTCCTTGTCTCCGGTGGGCACCTGGCCGATGCCGAACAGGCCGGCCAGCGTTTCCAGCTTGTCGGCCAGCGCCAGCACCAGGCCGGCCGGGTCGCGCGGCAGCGCATCGCCGGCAAAACGGGGTCGGTAGTGGTCCTCGATGGCCTGCGCCACGGCCTCGGGTTCGCCGTCGTGGCGGGCGTAGTAACCGCCCATCACACCCTGCAGTTCAGGGAACTCGCCCACCATGTCGGTCACCAGATCGGCCTTGGCCAGCAGCGCGGCGCGGTCGGCCTGCTGCACCAGCGCGTCGCCACCCTCGCCACCCTCGCCACCCAGCTGCGCCGCGATGCCGCGTGCGATCGCGCGCACGCGCTCGACACGTTCATGCTGCGTGCCCAGTTGCCCGTGATAGACCACCCGCGCCAGCCCGGCGACGCGACTTTCCAGCGTGCGCTTGCGGTCCTGGTCGAAAAAGAACTTGGCGTCGGCCAGGCGCGGGCGCACGACCCTTTCGTTGCCCTCGATCACGCGCTGCGGGTCGGCCGGGGTGATGTTGCTGACGATCAGGAACTGGTGCGTCAGTCGGCCCTCGTCGTCCAGCAACGGAAAGTACTTCTGGTTGGCCTTCATGGTCAGGATCAGGCACTCGGGCGGCACGGCCAGGAACTCGCGCTCGAAGCTGCAGCGCAGCACGTTCGGCCGCTCCACCAGGGCCGTGACCTCGTCGAGCAGGGCGTCGTCGTCGACGGGGCTCAGGCCCTCGTGCGCTGCCGCGGTCGCCAGCTGACGCACGATATCGGCCCGGCGCGCGCCAAAGCTGGCCACGACGCCGCCCTGCTCGGCGAGCTGGCGTTCGTAGTGGTCGGCGTCGAGCAGCATCACCGGGTCCATCGCGGCCTCGAAGCGATGGCCGCGCGTGCTGCGGCCAGCGCGCAGGCCCAGGGCCGAGACCGGCACCAGGTCGGCGCCGTGCAAGGCCACCAAGCCATGCGCCGGGCGCACGAAGTGCACCGTCGTCCAGCCTGGCTGCAGCCCCGCCACCACGCCGTCACTGCGTTCGTCCAGCGGGTACTGCATCACCTTCGGGATGGGCAACTTTGCGATCGCCTCGTCCAGCGCCACCTGCAGGCCGGCGGCCAGGGTCGCCCCGGGCACCATCGTCTCCAGGAACAGCGTCTCGGCCTTGCCGTCGATGCGCCTTTGCAGCAGTGCCACGGCGCTGGCGTCGTGCCCGGCCGCGGCCAGCTTCTTCAGCAGCGCCGGCGTGGGCGCGCCGTCGGCGCCCAGCCCCACGGCCACTGGCATCAGCTTGATCGACTGCGGCCGCTCGTGCGCCGCCGCAAGCACATGGCTGATGTGCGCGGCCAGCCGCCGCGGCGTGGCAAAGGTGTTCAGCGCCGAGTGAACGCCTGCCAGGTGCTGCGCCCGCAGCCCCGCCAGCAGCGCGGCGCCGAAGGCCTCGCCCAGCTTCTTCAGCGACTTCGGCGGCAGTTCTTCGACGAAAAGTTCGATCAGCAGATTCTTGGCGCCGCTGCTCATGTCAGGCCGCCTTCTTCGCGATCGCGGCCAGCACCTCGTCGGCCCAGGGCCGGGGCGCCATCGGGAAGCCGAGCCGCGCACGGCTGTCGAGATAGCTCTGCGCCACTGCGCGCGCCAGGTTGCGGATGCGGCCGATGTAGGCGGCGCGTTCGGTCACGCTGATGGCGCCGCGCGCATCCAGCAAGTTGAAGCTGTGCCCGGCCTTCAGCAGTTGTTCATAGGCCGGCAGGGCCAGCTGCTGCGACATCAGGTGCCTGCTCTGCTTTTCGTGCGCCGCGAATGCGAGCAGCAGAAAGTCGACATCGCTGTGCTCGAAGTTGTAGGTGCTCTGCTCGACTTCGTTCTGGTGATAGACATCCCGATAAGTCAGACCATCGGTCCACTCCAGGTCGTAGACGTTGTCCACGCCCTGCAGGTACATCGCCAGGCGCTCCAGGCCGTAGGTGATCTCGCCCGTGATGGGCCGGCAGTCGATGCCGCCGACCTGCTGGAAGTAGGTGAACTGCGTCACCTCCATGCCGTTCAGCCACACCTCCCAGCCCAGGCCCCAGCAGCCCAGCGTGGGGTTCTCCCAGTCGTCCTCGACAAAACGCACGTCGTTGACCTTCAGGTCGAAGCCCAGCGCCTCCAGGCTGCCCAGGTACATCTCCAGGATGTCGGCCGGGGCGGGCTTCAGCACCACCTGGTATTGGTAGTAATGCTGCAGGCGATTGGGGTTGTTTCCGTAGCGGCCGTCCTTGGGGCGGCGGCTGGGCTGCACATAGGCGGCGCGCCAGGGCTCGGGACCCAGCGCGCGCAGAAAGGTCGCGGTGTGGCTGGTGCCGGCGCCGACTTCCATGTCGTAGGGCTGCAGCAGCGCGCAGCCGCGTGCGCTCCAGTAGGACTGCAAGGTGAGGATGATCTGCTGGAAGCTCAGCATGGTCAGGGGCAAGGCGTTGAGAGGACCGCAGGGGGATGCACCTGGGTGAAAGTGATGCCAGCGCGATGGCCGCGCAGTTTACGGGGCCGCCCGTCTGTCGATCCCGCCGTCGGCGCTGTTGTCGATGCTGCGCGTGTCGACGCTGCGCCTGTCGACGCTGCGCCGCCGTACGGCCAGGCCGGCCAGCACCGCCACCGCGCCCAGCCACAGCGGCGCATGGCCCCAGCGCGCGGCCCAGGCGGCATAGGGCGTGATGCCATCGCGGCCGCCCACACGACCCTGCAGCACGCCGCGCACGGTGCCCGGCAACGCGGCCGTGACGACGCCGCGGTGGTCGATGATCGCCGTGGGCCCGGTGTTGGTGGCGCGCACCATCGGGCGCTGCAGCTCCAGCGTGCGCAGCCGCGAGATCTGCAGGTGCTGCGGGATGGCGATGCTGTCGCCGAACCAGGCGATGTTGCTGACATTGGCCAACAGCGTGGGCGCCTGCGCCGGGGCGATGAAGCGCGCGGCCAGTTCCTCGCCGAACAGGTCTTCATAGCAGATGTTGGGGCCCACACGCTGGTCCTGCACGGCGAACGACGGCGGATTGGGCACGCCGCGAGCGAAGTCGCCCAGCGGAATGTTCATCATGCGCGTGAACCATCGAAAGCCCGGCGGCACGAACTCGCCGAAGGGCACCAGATGCAGTTTGTCGTAGCGGTAGGGTGCGGCATCCGGCGCGGCATCCGACGCGACACCCGACGCGCCCGCTGGCGTGGCAGGGGGCGCGGCAAGGCCGACGACCGAGTTGGTGAAGCCCACGTCAAAGTCGCCCAGCGGAATGCCCACCAGGGCCGCACGGCCGGGCGCGGTGAAGTGCGTCACCAGCGCGTCCCAGTAGCCGGGCGCGAATTGCGCCAACTGCTCGGGCAGCAGCGGCACGGCGGTCTCGGGCGTGACCACGAGGTCGGCCTCGGCCTGCAGCAGCGTGCCGGCCAGCCAGCTCAGGGTCTCGGGCAGGCGCTCGGGCTTGAACTTCTCGTCCTGCTGCACCCGTGTCTGGATCAGCGCCACGGAGATCTCGCCCGCCGGCCGCGTGAAGTCTGGCGCGCCCAGCAGCGCCGGCACACCCAGCGCCGTCGACACGCAGGCGCTGGCGACCCAGCGGCGGCCGGGCCTCAGCTGGCCCAGATTGCCGAGCACCGCTGCCAGCAGCGCCAGCAGCGCGCCCATGCCCATCACGCCGACGAAAGGAGCCCACACCGCCAGCGGCGCATCGACCTGCGAATAGCCGCTGGCGACCCACGGAAAGCCGGTGAAGATCACCTGCCGCGCGCCTTCGGCCAGCAGCCAGAGCGCGGCGAAAAGCGGCGCGTCGTGCCAGACCACGCCGCGTCGCCAGCGCGCGTACAGGCCTCCGGCCAGCGCCAGATACAGCGACAGCGCCGCCGCCAGCGCGGCCACTGCCACCACCGCCATGCCCGCCGGCAGCCCGCCGTAGCGGTGCAGGCTGATGAACAGCCACCAGGTGCCGGCCGCCAGCCAGGCCGTGCCGTAGACCCAGGCCAGCAGCGCACCGCGCCCGGGTGTGGCGCCATTCAGCCGCCACACCAGCAGCGCCGTCGTCAGCAGCGGCAGCCACCAGTGCGCGGTGTAGATGAAGGCCAGCGTCTGCAGCGCGCCAGCAGCGGCCAGCGCCACCATCTCGACCCAGCCCGGCGCGCGCCCGAGGGCGCGCGGGCGCTGCGGCACCACCGTCAGTCGACGTCGCCGCCGTCGGCCGTGGGCACCGGCTCGACGCGCGCGACGCGGAACCAGCGCACCGCTCCACCGCGCGTCAGCATGACTGCAAAGCGCAGGCCGCCGACTTCCACCGCCTCGCCGCGGCGCGGCACGCGGCCCAGCTCATGCGCCACGAGACCGCCGATGGTGTCGAAATCGCCTTCATGCAGCGTCGTGCCGAAGGCGGTGTTGACGGCCTCGATGGCGACATCGCCGGCCACGCGGTGCGTGCCGTCAGCCAGGGTGTAGATGCCGTTTTCGCGCTCGCGCTCGTCGAACTCGTCCTCGATCTCGCCGACGATCTCTTCCAGCACGTCTTCGATGGTGATGAGCCCGGCGGTGTTGCCGAACTCGTCGATGACGATGGCCAGGTGGTTGCGGTTGCTGCGGAAGTCGCGCAGCAACTCGTTCAGGCGCTTGCTCTCGGGCACGAAGACAGCCGGCCGCAAGAGGGTGCGCAAGTTCAGTTCGGGCGCGCGCTGCAGTTTCAGCAGGTCCTTGGCCATCAGGATGCCGATGACGTTGTCGCGCTGGCCCTCGTACACCGGAAAGCGCGAGTGCGCCGTGTCGATGACGAGGTTCAGCAACTCGTCATACGGCGCATCGATGTCCAGCAGGTCCATGCGGGGAGCGGCCACCATCACGTCGCCGGCACTCATGTCGGCCATGCGCAGCACACCTTCAAGCATCAGGCGCGACTCGGGCTCGATCAATTCGCGCTCCTCGGCGCTGGCCAGGGTGCGTATCAGTTCGGCCTTGCTGTCAGGGCCGGGGGAGATCATTTCGATCAGGCGGACCAGCAGCGAACGCTTGGGGTCCAGGCCCGGGGTCGGGCCGCCGCGCACGGGCCGGTGAGGCTGAGGATCTGACACGGAGGGTGTGTCGGCAGTGGCGAGGGCGCAGAGAATACCTGAGCCGCCACGCACAGGGCCGCGAAACCCACGCGCCGGACGCGGCGCGCGACAATCGCCGTCTTCCGCACAACCCCTCGCTGCCTGATGAACCCGTCCACCCTGTGGTCGCTGCGCACGCCGGTGCTGGCCATGGCCGCCGTCATCGTGCTGTCGAACTGGCTGGTGCAGCACCCCATCAACGACTGGCTGACCTGGGGCGCCTTCAGCTACCCGCTGGTGTTCCTGGTCGCCGACCTGACCAACCGCGCGCTGGGGCCATCGGCAGCGCGGCGCGTGGCCTTCGTCGGCTTCGCGATCGCCGTCGTGGCCTCGCTGGCGATCGGGCCCTGGCGCATCGCCGTGGCCTCGGGCGCGGCCTTCATCCTGGCGCAACTGCTGGACATCGGGGTGTTCAACCGCTGGCGCCAGCTGAGCTGGTGGAAGGCGCCGTTGATCGGCTCGCTGCTGGCCAGCGTCATCGACACCGGGGTGTTCTTCTTCCTCGCCTTTGCCGGCACCGACCTGGACTGGCTGATGCTGGCCACCGGCGATCTGGCGGTGAAGGCCGCCATGGCCGCGCTGCTGCTGGCGCCCTACCGGGTACTGTTGCCACGTCTGCCGGTGTGGACGCCACCCAAGGCGGCTTGAACTGACAGCATGAACCAGCAACCGGGGCGGGCGAAGGGCCTGTCTCTTCCGGGCCTCCCGCGCCCGGCCCCTTGCATCCCGCCCTGCCGCCCCCAACTCTTGCCTCTTGTCTGACGGAAGTACACCCACCATGGCCCTGATCCCCGCCACCATCCTCACCGGCTTTCTCGGCAGCGGCAAGACGACCCTGCTCAAACGCGTGCTGACCGAGGCCCACGGCCAGAAGATCGCCGTGATCGAGAACGAGTTCGGCGAGGAGAACATCGACAGCGACATCCTGGTCGAGAGCACCTCCGAGCAGATCATCCAGATGAGCAACGGCTGCGTCTGCTGCACCATCCGCGAAGACCTTCGCAGCGCGCTGGCCCTGTTGGCCGAAAAGAAGCGCAAGGGCGAACTCGACTTCGACCGTGTCGTCATCGAGACCACCGGCCTGGCCGACCCCGGCCCGGTGGCGCAGACCTTCTTCATGGACGACGAGATCGCCGAGAGCTACCTGCTCGACAGCGTGCTGACGCTGGTGGATGCCAAGCACGCCGGCGGCCAGCTCGATACGCGCCAGGAAGCACGCCGCCAGGTGGGCTTTGCCGACCAGATCTTCATCAGCAAGACCGACCTGGTGGCCAAGGACGCGGTCGATGCGCTGATGCACCGGCTGAAGCACATGAACCCGCGCGCGCCGCAGCAGGCGGTGCACTTCGGCGAGGTGCCGATTGCCAGCGTGTTCGACCTCAAGGGCTTCAATTTGAATGCCAAGCTGGACATCGACCCCGACTTCCTGAGCGCCGACGACGGCCACGGCCATGCGCACGGCGATCATCATGACCATGCACATGATGACGCTGGCCATGTGCACGACGAGCACTGCGACCATCTGCATCACCACGTCCACGACGACGACGTGAAGAGCTTCGTCTTCCGCAGCAAGAAGGCCTTCAATCCGGCCAAGCTGGAAGACTTCCTGGGCGCCATCGTGCAGGTCTACGGCCCGAAGATGCTGCGCTACAAGGGCGTGCTGAACATGAAGGGCAGCGACCGCAAGGTCATCTTCCAGGGTGTGCACCAGCTGATGGGCAGCGACCTGGGCCCGAAGTGGGCGCCGGGCGAGGAGAAGCTGAGCAAGATGGTCTTCATCGGCATCGACATGCCTCGCGAGGTGCTGGAGCAGGGCCTGACGCAATGTCTTGTCTGAGCCGCTGATCTGAGAGGTTGATCCAAGAGGTTGATCCGAGTGCGCGGACGCCACGCGTCCGGCCACGGCCAGCCGGACACATCGCTGCGAGACAGGCTGCGCACGGCACGCACAGGCCCGCCGCTAGGCGGTGGCATACTCCGCGCGCTTCAAATTGGCCCGGCGCACCCGTCGGCCACTCCATAGGCCTGCCGCGATGGCGGCCCCAACTGAATGACGCGTCCAAAAGGCGAGGAGAACACCGTGAGCAAGCCCGCCGCCAAGACCCCTGCACCTGCCAAGGCGACCGACAAGCCCGCCGTCAAGGCTGCGGCGGCTGCCGTCGCACCCGCGACCGCACCCACACCGCCGACACCGCGCCCGATGACGTCCAATCCGATCGGCGGAGGCGCCTCTTCCAGCGCCGCCAAGTCATCGAGCAAGGCCAGCATCAAGGCTTCTGCCGCCAATATCGCACCGCAGCCGGCGGCGGCACCGGGCCCGGGCGCCAACAACCGCTTCACCGACCGCTTCGCGCCGGCGCGTTCACATGCCCGCGAGGTGATCGAACCGCATCCGTCGGTGAAGGCGCAGAAGGTCGATCCCAAGCTGGCCAATGCCTGGAAGAGCAAGCCCGGCCGCGAACTGACTGACGCCGAACTGCTGGCCATGCCCGAGGCCGAGTACATGAACGACAAGCAGCTCGACTTCTTCCGCGCGCGGCTGCAGCAGCAGAAGGACGAGCTGCTGTCCAACGCCGGCGAGACCACCGAGCACCTGCGCGAGGACACGTCCATCGTGCCCGACCCGGCCGACCGCGCGACCATCGAGGAAGAGCACGCGCTGGAGCTGCGCACCCGCGACCGCGAGCGCAAGCTGCTGAAGAAGGTGGCGCAGTCGCTGGGGCGGCTGGAAACCGGCGAGTACGGCTATTGCGACGAGACCGGCGAGCCCATCGGCCTGGCCCGTCTGATGGCGCGGCCGACGGCGACGCTGTCGCTCGAAGCGCAGCAGCGCCGTGAGCTGAAGCAGAAGATGTTCGGCGATTGAGTCTGGCGACGGCGAGAACCGCGCGCCGGGCGCCGCACCCGGCGGCCTGAGGCGGAATGACGCGGCGTGAGGCCCAACCCTCACGGTACATTCAGCACCCATGGCCGACAACGAGAGCTTCTTCCGCAAGGTCGTGCGGTTCGTCGCCAACCCGACCACGGACTGGAACGAGCTCAACACACGACCTGAAGAGTCGCGCGAGCTCGAACTCGAGAAGTCCGAGCTGAAGGCGATGATCGAGCGCAAGCGGCGCAACGACTTCGTGCGCAAGCGCGAATTCGACATGCTGCGCCGCGTGCGCCGCGAAGGTCTGTCGCCGGAACAGCTGGCTTCGCTGGGCGGTTCTTCGCGCCTGGATGATTCCGAGGCCCGGTTGCCCGACGGCCACATCTCCTCGCGCCCCGACGCCGGCGTCAAGGCCAAGATCGACGAGATCGAGCAGCAGATGGTGGGTGACGGCAACTTCAACAGCACCAGCCGCAAGCCGACCACCGCCTTCATGAATGCGCCGACGGCGCCGGCGGGCCTGGGCACCGACCCGCGCCGCGGTCTGGGTAGCGGGCGCGACAGCCGCGCAGGGCGCACGGGCCCCGGCCAGCTCGGCCCGGCCTCGCGGCACGGCACCTTGGGCGTGTCCTCTCGTCTGGGCCCGGGCGCAGGCGAAGGTCTGGCGCCGCTGCCGCCGCTGTCCGAGCAGGGACTGCCGCCTCCCACCGCCCCGTCACCGGTGCAGATGGGTGGCGGTCTGCCCCCGCTGGCGCCGCTGGCGCCGGTGTCGTTCGAGGCGCCGCAGTACGACCCCACGCCGATGCCGCGCATCTCGCCCGCCAACGTGTCGCGCCCCAGCCCGGCCGCGGGCATGCAGCCCGCACCGACTTCGCTGCCGTCCTTGACGTCCATGACGTCCATGACGTCTGGCAGCGCCGACGGTGGCGACTTCGGCAGCCCGTTTGCCGTCGAGGTCAGCGAAGTCGTGCACGACCCCGAGCTCGACGAGGCCGTGATCGCCTTTGCGAATGCCGACTTCACCCAATGCGAGGACGCGCTGCGTCACCTGACAGGCAGCACCGGACAGCGCTCGCAGCATGCCGAGACCTGGCTGGTGCTGTTCGACCTGTACCGCGCCACCGGGCTGCAGCCACAGTTCGAGAGCCTGGCGGTCGAATACGCGCAGCAGTTCGGCTGGTCGGCGCCGCAGTGGTATTCATTGCCCCGCCTGGTGGCCGAGGCGCAGGCCGAGGAACCCGAACTGCGCAGCGCGGCGCAGACCCGCGGCCAGGGCGACATCGGCTGGCTGTGCCCGGAACGCCTGGACATCGACGCCGTCGCCAAGTTGCGTGCGCTGACGCTGCAGATGCCGCTGCCCTGGGTCTTCGACTGGGGGCCGCTGGAAGTGATCGAGCCTGAAGCGGCGATGCAGCTGTCCACCGTCTTCCGCCTGTGGGCGGGGCAGGCGCTGGAGATGCGCTGGATCGGTGGCGACAAGCTGTTCGGGGTGCTGCAGGAAGCAGCACCGACGGGCGTGAAGGACGCCGATCCGGCCTTCTGGCTGACGCGCCTGGACGCCCTGCGCCTGGCCAACCGCGCCGATCAGTTCGACGAGGCGGCGATCGACTACTGCGTCACCTACGAGGTCTCGCCGCCGTCCTGGGAGTCGGCCCGCTGCAAGGTGCACATCAGCGGCAGCAGCCTGTCGACGCGGCCGCCTTCGCTGTCGATGGTCAGCGACGTGTCCACCAGCTTCCAGGAATCGGGGCTGGGCGATGACGCCAGCGGCGTCGAGGTCGCCCATGTGGAGCTGTCGGGCCAGCTGGTGGGCGACATCGGCGCCACGCTGGCACGGCTGAACGGGCAACTGGGCAAGGCGCCGGTGGTCAGCGTGTCGTGTGCGCGGCTGATCCGGGTGGACTTCATCGCCGCCGGCGACCTGCTGAACTGGGTGCTGAGCAAGCGCAACGAGAGCCGTGCGGTGCAGTTCTACGACACCCATCGCCTGGTCGCGCTGTTCTTCGGCGCCATGGGCATCAACGAGCACGCGCGGGTGCAGGTGCGGCGCGTCTAGGTGGGCGTGTCGAGGTCGGGCGCGCCAAGCGCCGGGCCGGCCTGCGCGGTTAGAGTGCCTGCATGGAAACTTATCACGGCACCACCATCATCAGCGTGCGCCGCGGCCCGCTGGTCGCCATCGGCGGCGATGGCCAGGTTACGTTGGGCAACGTCGTCGTCAAGTCCACGGCACGCAAGGTGCGCAAGCTCTATCGCGAGCAGGTGCTGGCCGGTTTTGCCGGCGGCACCGCCGCCGCCTTCACCTTGTTCGAGCGCTTCGACGCCAAGCTGGAAAAACACCAGGGCCATCTGGTGCGCGCCGCCATCGAGCTGACGCGTGATTGGCGCACCGACCGCGTGCTGCGCCGCCTGGAGGCCATGCTGGCGGTGGCCGACCGCGAGGCCAGCCTCATCATCACCGGCAACGGCGATGTGCTCGAACCCGAGCAGGGCATCGTCGCCATCGGCTCGGGCGGCGCCTACGCCCAGGCCGCGGCCAGGGCACTCATCGCCCACACCGATATGACGCCGGCCCAGGTCGTCAAGCGTTCGCTGGAGATCGCCGGCGAGATCTGCATCTACACCAACCAGCAGCACATCGTGGAGGTGCTGGAATGAGCATGACACCGCAGGAGATCGTCTCCGAGCTCGACCGCCACATCGTCGGCCAGCACCAAGCCAAGCGCGCAGTGGCCATCGCCATGCGCAACCGCTGGCGGCGCCAGCAGGTGCCGGGCGCGCTGCGCGCCGAGATCACGCCCAAGAACATCCTGATGATCGGCCCCACCGGCGTGGGCAAGACCGAAATCGCGCGACGCCTGGCGCGGCTGGCCGATGCGCCTTTCATCAAGGTCGAGGCCACCAAGTTCACCGAGGTCGGCTATGTCGGCAAGGATGTGGATTCCATCATCCGCGACCTGATCGAGGTGGCGGTGAAGCAGGAGCGTGAACGCCAGGTGCGCAGCAAGCGCGCCGCGGCCGAGGACGCGGCCGAAGACCGCATCCTCGACGTGCTGGTGCCCATGCCCAGGGATGCGCGCGGCGCACTGGGCTTCAGCGCCGAGCCTGCGCCGCCAGCACCTGACAAGCCCGACAACACCGCCCGCCAGGTCATGCGCAAGCGCCTGCGCGAAGGCACGCTGGACGACAAGGAGATCGAACTCGAACTCGCCGAGCCGCGCCCCACGCTGGAAGTGCTGGGCCCTCAGGGCATGCCCGGCATGGAAGATATGGCCGAACAGCTGAAGGGACTGTTCAGCCAGATGGGCCCGAACAAGCGCAAATCGCGCAAGCTGAAGATCGGCGAGGCGTTGAAACTGCTGGTCGACGAAGAAGCCGACAAGCTGGTGAACGAGGACGAGATCCGCGCTGCCGCAGTGACGCAGGCCGAAGCCAATGGCATTGTCTTCATCGACGAGATCGACAAGGTGGCTTCTCGCAACGGCAGCGAAGCCAGCGGCGCCGAGGTCAGCCGCCAGGGCGTGCAGCGCGACCTGCTGCCACTGGTGGAGGGCAGCGCCGTCAGCACCAAGTACGGCATCGTGCGCACCGACCACATGCTGTTCATCGCCAGCGGCGCCTTTCACCTGGCCAAGCCCAGCGACCTGATCCCGGAACTGCAGGGACGCTTTCCGATCCGCGTCGAGCTGGGCTCGCTGTCGGTGGACGACTTCGAGGCCATCCTCACCAGCACCCACGCCAGTCTGGTCAAGCAGTACCAGGCCCTGCTGGCGACCGAGGGCGTGACGCTGGAGTTGCGGCCCGAGGCCGTTCGGCGCCTGGCGCAGATTGCCTTCGAGGTCAACGAGCGCACCGAGAACATCGGCGCACGCCGCCTGGCCACGGTGATGGAGCGCCTGCTGGACGAGATCAGCTTCGACGCGCCGCAGCGTGGCGGGCAGACGGTGGTGATCGACGCCGCCTTCGTCGACGAGCGGTTGGCCGAGCTGGCGCACAACGAAGACCTGTCGCGCTACATCCTCTGAAGCAGAACTCACACCAGGACAGCCCGCCACATGCAATTCAGACCTCTGGGCCGTTCCGGCCTGGCCACCGCACCGCTGGTGTTCGGCGGCAATGTCCTGGGCTGGACCGCCGACGAGGCCACGTCCTTCGCCGTGCTCGACGCCTTCGTCGACGGCGGCTTCAACCTCATTGACACGGCCGACGTCTATTCGCGCTGGGCCCCGGGCCACAGCGGCGGCGAGAGCGAGTCCGTCATCGGCCGCTGGCTGAAGGCCGGCGGCAAGCGCCACCGGGTGCTGATCGCGACCAAGGTCGGCAAGCCGATGGGCGATGACGGGTCGGGGCGCACGGGGCTGTCGAGGCGCTGGATCCGCCAGGCCGTGCACGACTCGCTGACACGGCTGCAGACCGATCACATCGACCTGTACCAGAGCCACGACGATGACAGCAACACCCCGCTGGAAGAGACGCTGGCCGCCTTCGACGAACTGGTGCGCGAAGGCAAGGTGCGCGCCATCGGCGCCAGCAATTTCAGTGCGCCACGGCTGGCCGAGGCCCTGGCCGTCAGCGCCCGCGAGAGCCTGGTGCGCTACGAGACTCTGCAGCCGCACTACAACCTGGTCGCACGCAAGGTGTTCGAGGATGCGCTGCAGCCGCTGTGCGTGGATGAGGGCCTGGGCGTGATCAACTTCTTCGGCCTGGCGCGCGGCTTTCTCACCGGCAAGTACCGCAGCGAGGCCGACCTGGGCAAGAGCATCCGGGGCAGCGGCGTCAAGGCGTACCTGAGTCCAGACGGCCTGGGCGTGCTGGCGGCGCTGGACGCGGTGGCGGCAGACTTGCAGGCCACACCGGCGCAGGTGGCGCTGGCCTGGCAGATCGCGCAGCCGGGCATCACCGCGCCCATCGTCAGCGCGACCTCGGTGGCGCAGTGGCAGGAAGTGGCGCGGGCGGCGGCGCTGGTTTTGGCGCCGGCGCAGGCCCAGCGGCTGACCGAGGCCAGTGCCGGCCTGTAGTTCGACTTGTACTTCGGCCTGCAGTTCGGCCGGTGCTTCACGCCCCGGGCGACAATGCCGGCCATGATCAGCCCTCCCTTCTTCGCCCCACAGCGCTTCGACAACCCCGAGGCCGCCCTCGCCCGTGTGCGCGAGATCTACGACGCCAGCGTGCATCACCTGCGTGACGCGCTGCGCCAGTTCGTCGGCGGCACCGACTTTGCCGACCATGTGCGCGCCTGTTATCCGTTTGCACGTGTGCGCACCGACACGGTGGTGCGGGCCGACTCGCGGCTGAGCTACGGTTTTGTCGCCGGCCCCGGCAGCTTCGAGACCACGTTGACGCGGCCGGATCTGTTCGCGACCTACTACACCGAGCAGTTCCGCCTGCTGCTGAAGAACCACGCCATGCCGATCGAGGTCGGCACCAGCGCGCAGCCCATCCCCGTGCACTTCACGATGGCCGAAGGCGACCATCTGGAAGGCAGCATGCCCCACGAGCGCCGGCTGACGATGCGCGACCGCTTCGACCTGCCCGACCTGGCGGCCATGGACGACGGCATCGCCAACGGCACCCACGTCCCGTCCCCGGGCGAGGCCCAACCGCTGTCGCTGTTCACGGCGCCGCGCATGGACTATTCGCTGCACCGGCTGCGCCACTACACCGGCACCGTGCCCGACCACTTCCAGAACTTCGTGCTGTTCACGAACTACCAGTTCTACATCGACGAATTCATCAAGCTCGGCCATGCGCTGATGGCCGACCCGGCCACCGACTATCTCGCCTTCGTCGAGCCGGGCAACGTCATCACGCGCAAGGCGGGCAGCCCGGCCCGGCCCGGCGACGAGATGGGCGTGGCGCCGCCGCGGCTGCCGCAGATGCCGGCGTACCACCTGGTGCGGCCCGATGGCAGCGGCATCACGATGGTCAACATCGGCGTCGGCCCGGCCAACGCCAAGACCATCACCGACCACATCGCCGTGCTGCGCCCGCATGCCTGGCTGATGCTGGGCCACTGCGCGGGCCTGAGCAACAGCCAGCAGTTGGGCGACTATGTGCTGGCCCACGCCTATGTGCGCGAGGACCATGTGCTGGACGAAGAACTGCCGCTGTGGGTGCCGATCCCGGCGCTGGCCGAAGTGCAGGTGGCGCTGGAGCAGGCTGTGGCCGACGTGACCCAGCTGTCGGGCTACGAGCTGAAGAGGATTCTGCGCACCGGCACCGTGGCCAGCACCGACAACCGCAACTGGGAACTGCTGCCGAATGCCGGCCCGGAACGCCGCTTCAGCCAGAGCCGGGCCGTGGCGCTGGACATGGAAAGCGCGACGATCGCCGCCAACGGCTTCCGCTTCCGTGTGCCCTACGGCACGCTGCTGTGCGTGTCCGACAAGCCGCTGCACGGCGAGCTCAAGTTGCCCGGCATGGCCAACACCTTCTATCGCGAGCGCGTCGACCAGCATCTGCGCATCGGCATGCGCGCCATCGAACTGCTGCGCCAGGAACGCCCCGGGCGGCTTCACAGCCGCAAATTGCGCAGCTTTGCGGAAGTGGCGTTCCAGTAGCCGACGCAGGCCTGGGCAAAGCGCGCCGGCGGCAGGGCTCAGGACCCCGAGGCGCGGCGGAACTTCTCGAAGTCGCGCTGCTGCTGCTCACGGGCCGCGTCCAGGCCGGTGGCCGGGCGCGGCGGGGGCTGCAGGACCTCTGTGTCCATGCCGCGGAAGCGCAGCAGGTAGTCGCGCGCCACTGCCAGACCGCTGTCGCCGCGTTCCAGCTGCAGCAGTTGCATGTAGTAGTTGTGGCCGCGCACCAGGTTCAGCTTGGAGATGCGCTCGATGCGGTGCTGCAGCGCCACGTTGCGCGTGGCGCCGGGCTCGAGCACGAAGTGGGTGCCCGAGCTGTTGCCGGCAGCGACGGCCAGGCCGTCGACCATGTCCACGTCCTTGGGCCCGTGACGCAGATAGGGGTTGCCGTTGGCGTCCACCAGCAGGCCCGAATCCAGCCGGTAGGCCAGGGTGATGGGCTTGTCGCCGCGGTTGCTCAGCGCCACGTAGACGGCAGTGCGCAAGTCGTCATCCTCGGGCAGGCCAAGCATCGTGCGCAGTTGCGTCACGCGCGCGACCAGCGGGCCCTCAGCAACACAG
>Ga0105046_10005506_pt1 | contig 20040 bp, 16 predicted proteins | sample MAT03_FD_78385 | JGI IMG/M metagenome (GOLD analysis project Ga0105046, IMG submission 78385) | Freshwater microbial communities from Lake Fryxell liftoff mats and glacier meltwater in Antarctica - MAT-03 (megahit assembly) | ecosystem: Environmental > Aquatic > Freshwater > Ice > Liftoff... | reverse complement strand
GATCATCAGGCGAGTGCCTGCCGCGCCACTCTGCACATGTTCGTCCGTTTGCGCGCCTTGAATGCACAGATGCAGCACGCAGCGGAAATTCAGAATCGTGTTTTCATTCCAATCCAGATCGGCGCCGGGCTTAACTCGGGGTCGGTTTGTGTGGGCAATATGGGGTCAGACATGCGCTTCGATTATTCGGTCATAGGCGATGCAGTCAATCTGGCCTCACGACTGGAAGGGCAATCGAAGACCTATGGTGTGGATATTGTGATTGGCGAAAGCACGGAAAACGCCATTCGCGGCGAATTTGCAACGCTGCCGCTCGATGTGATTAAAGTGAAGGGCAAACTGATCCCGGTTCGCATCCATGCTTTGATCGGCGAGCAATCCATGCTTGATTCGCATCGCTTCAAGGAACACGCGGCACAGCACCAAAACATGTTGGCCGCCTACCAAATTCAGCATTGGGACGATTGTGAGCGTTTATGCCAATCACTGGCCAGCAAGCACCCAGAAATGGTCGGGCTGTACGCGCTGTACGCGCAGCGCGCCGCCGATTTCCGCGCAAGTCCGCCTAGCGCTGACTGGGACGGGGTTTATACGGCCACTTCGAAGTAGGCTAAAAGTTGATATCCGGTGCTGCTGCAGTTTCAAAAGAGCAAGGTTTGCGTGCGGATTGAATAAGCGCGTCGATTGGCGACGCCAGCCTCAGGGTGGCATTAGCCCGCAAAACACCGTGTCGATGACGGGGTGCGACCATCGCTCACGCGCGCCCTTTGACCACGATCGCCATTGGCTTCAGTCCACAAAGTCGGGATCGCGCAAGGTCGCACGCGGCTGGTAGCCGTCGTGCATCCGCCGCTTGACGCTGAGGTGGACACGCGCTGGGATGTCGGTGGGCAGCGCGCGTGGGCGTCCTAAATTGATATGCCACTCGCGGCGCCACTTTCCGACGCTGTCGCGACGCAGGCGTGGTACGGGTATTCCTTCAACGATCCACCACCAACGACGGAGGAGTAGCTCGTCGTGAAGGGGTGCTGCCTTATGGGCCTCGCTGAGGGCGCCAATCAACTCCGGGCCGTTGTCAATATCACCGAACGGTTCTTTGCTGACCATCGGTTTGAACTGGATGCCCGCAGCGTCCGCTTCGCGCTTCATCCAGGCCAGCGTGATCAGCGATAGTCCGGCTTCGCTTTCGCCATAGCCACCGCCGATATCGGAGTGGTTGCCAGCGAACCAAACTTGCGCGACGTCTGTACCGTTGCGCGGTTTATCGGTCCAGCGGTTCTGCACGAACATCACGCGGCGCTCGTCGAGCGCCAGCGCCTGGCGCACGGTGCGCACGCGGGGGTTGTCGAAGGTGTACGCAAAGCGACGTGGCAACCATGGTAGGCCCACAGCGCTGACCGAGTCGAACAAGCCAATGAAGCGGATCTCGGGAATGTAGCGTCCGTAATGACGGCGAAAGCGCGCACCAGAGTCTTCAGCACCATCGACCCATGGCGCCAAATACGCCTTCCAAGCGAACGCAACCATCTCATCGAAATCGCGATGCAGCAGGCCCACGCGCGCCAGCATGCCGGCCAGCACGCGCGCGGCAAATGCACCGCGAGAAAAGCCAAATAGGCACAACTCGTCGCCCTCCTGCCAATGCGACATCAAGTAACGATAGGCGGCACAGACATGGCGCTCAATGAAGATCGCCGACATCGAATCGATCAACATGAGCGTGCGTTTGGCAAGCCCGCTGGTGACCGAACCAGGTTCCAAGGTACCAACCCCAGGTTGGTAGTAAGTGAGTTGCTCCTGGTCGCGCTTCAACATCCGGAATAGTCGTTGGATGTTGGTGTATCCGCCGTTTGGAAAGTTGTTGGTGCCGTCGAGACAAAGCACGTGACGCGTCATCGCAGGATTCCTCGTTGCCATGGAGATCATCGCTTGCTGCGCCTACAACTAAGCATTTGCACAGGTTCAACCGACCACGCAAACAAACGCACCATAAAAGCAATTTACATTAAATGATTTAATTTACATTAGACAGCGAGTGGGTGGAACCCGCACTCGCTTCACGGCGCGGATTCCACCGCTGGCGGCGAGGGTATGGTTGACCGGGCACCGGGCGGCGGAATCCACGCGACGGGCTCAGAGAAACCGGAAACTTGCGTGGCGTGGATTCCACCCTACTCGAACTGCGGACCTGGGCGGGATCGGCAGCGAGACCTGCAGCGCCGCAGCGATACGCGCCACTACTGACCCCTCAGGTCCACCGGCAGCGCGCGATTAGGTATCCTGCTACCAGCCGCTTGGCGCACAAATGGCTGTTTTCTTCAACGACGTATCCCCGCTGGCAAAGGGGGTTCTGTGATGGCGAAGGGGCTTTGGATTTCCAGTGCTTTTCCCTTTATCACTGAATCGGAAGCAGGCCTGCGCTGGGCGGCGGCGGTTTGTGCGGCTGATTGTTTTGCTGATCGTTGTGACGCTACCAGTCCACGGTTTTTCTTCAGTGCTGCAGCGGCTGTCGATGCCGGCACATTTCCATCGGTCGCCGCCTGCGCCCGCGCTCGACTCTGCGCAGGAACATCCACCGAGCGCGCCGCATTCCGCTGCACCGCTCGCTGGCGTTGCCGACCACCCTCATGATCATGATCACCACCATCATCATCATCATCACGATCACAGCGCCGCCAGTACTACTGTGCAGCAGCACTCGATGCCAGACCGCCACCATCATGATGGCGCTGACCCAAGCGTGGTGTACCTTGCCGATGACGATGCGCCGCCTGCGACCACCGCACTGACGAAGCCCGCTTTCGACACCTTCTGCACCCTGCTGTCGTCCCCGGTTTTGCTGGCGACGGCGATTGCACGTGGCGATCCGCCAGCCACAATGCAGTCGGCCCATCCTTCGCACCGCAGCAGCCTGCCAGACCGCCCGCCGCGCGGTTAAACCACCGTCCGCTGCTTCGTCGCCATGTCCGTTGTTCACCGGGGAAGTTCGAGTCGTGCTCATCATTCCGGCATTTGCGGACTGACGACACTGGCCTGACATTCGAGTTTTCCTGCGGCATGCACGCATCGGCGGACGACGTCTTTTCGCCTTCGAAACCGGCGACCGGCGCTTTCGGGCAGCCGCAGCCGGGCCCGCTGCAAAATTCAATACCAAGCGGTGTCCGAGGACACCGCAGGAGAGTTTCCATGCAATCTATGAACCCGCACGCCACCGCGTGCAGGCTGCCGGGCGTCTATGCACGCGCAGCCAATCCCCTACCCCGAACCCGTTTGTGCGGCACCTTGCTGCTGGCAATGATCGCCTCACCGGTGGCCGCGCAGGATGGCGTCGCCGGCATCGCCGTGCCGTCATCCCTTAGCGCCACTGAACTGGACGGCGTGGTGGTGATCGGCCGCCGGCAAAACCTAGTCGGAGAGGCGATCAGCGCCTCGGAAGGCTCGGTCAGCCAAGCCGAGATCGCCGCGCGTCCGTTCCTGCGTAGCGGCGACCTGCTCGAATTCGTGCCCGGACTGGTCGGCACCCAGCACTCGGGCAGCGGTAAGGCCAATCAGTATTTTTTGCGTGGCTTCAACCTCGACCACGGCACCGACTTTGCGACCTTCGTCGATGCGATGCCGGTCAACATGCGCACGCACGGCCATGGCCAGGGCTACACCGACCTCAACTTCCTGATCCCTGAAGCAGTCGGCGAACTGCATTACCGCAAGGGCACCTACTACGCCGATGTCGGCGATTTTTCCTCTGCAGGATCGGCGCATTTCCTTCTAGCCGACCGGGTTGATCGAGGCATGGCGCAACTCACGCTGGGCGAAGACGACTTCCTGCGTTCGGTGGTGGTCGATTCGGTCGATCGCGGTGACGGCAGTTTCTTGTATGCCGCCGAGGTGCAGCGTTACGACGGCCCATGGACTCAAATCGAGGAGGACGTCGACAAGCTCAACCTGCTGCTGAAATACAGCGCCGAGCTCGTCGGCGGCCGCGGCGCGCTGACCTTGATGGCTTATGACAATCAGTGGAACTCGCCCGACCAAATTCCGCAACGCGCAGTGGCGTCCGGATTGATCGACGAGCTGGGCTCGATCGATACCAGCGTCGGTGGCGAGTCCTCACGTTACAGCGTGTCGGCTGATTGGTCGGGTGCGGCATTCGGGGGGCAGTTCGCCGCCAGCGCGTTCACGATCGATTACGACATGGACCTCTACTCCAACTTCACCTACCTGCTGGAGGATCCGGACAACGGCGACGAGTTTCGCCAAGTTGACGAGCGTCGCATTTATGGCTTCGCGCTGTCGCAGCAATGGGACTTGCGCCGCAGCCACTGGCGGGTCGGCGCAGAAGGCCGCTTCGACGACATCGACCGAGTCGGCCTGTATCGCACCCGCGCGCGCCAGCCAGTCAGCACGGTGCGCGAGGACGCGGTGCAGGAAGGCAGCCTTGGCCTATTCGTCGCCAACGAGTTCAGCGTCAGCGATCAATTGCGCACCTATGTGGGGCTGCGCCACGACCGCTACTATTTCGACATCGATGCCAGATCCTTGCCGATCAACTCAGGTCGCGCCGACGACAACAGCACCTCGCTCAAGGCCAGCCTGATCTACAAACCGCTGGATGCGCTGGAGCTGTACGCCAGCGTCGGCGAGGGCTTCCATTCCAACGACGCGCGCGGCACTACCATTCGCGTCGATCCGGTTAGCGGCGCAACCGCCGACACGGTCGATCCGCTGGTCGATTCCGAAGGCGTCGAATTCGGCGCGCGTTTGTATTTCAACGAGCGCATACACGCCACCGTCGCGCTGTGGCGGCTGGACTTGGATTCGGAATTGCTATTCGTCGGCGACGCCGGCAGCACTGAAGCGAGCGGGGCCAGCCGCCGCGACGGCATCGAGTTAGGTTTGTACTGGTTCGGCAACCGCTGGTTGCAGGGAGACTTCGAAGCCTCCTGGACCGATGCCCAACTCAGCGATGCGGCGCCGGGCAGCAACGACATCCCCGGATCAATCCCGCTGGTGCTCAGTGCCGGCATCACCGGCCGTCTCGCCAATGGCTGGTTTTCGACCCTGCGCGTGCGCCACTTCAGCAAATACCCGCTGATCGAAGACAACAGCGTGCAGTCCGATGGCTCCACCCTGGTCAACCTACGGGTGGGCAAGGATTGGCGCGACTTCGGGCTGACCCTGGACGTGCTCAACCTGCTGGATTCCGACGACCATGACATCGATTATTTCTACGCATCGCGGTTACCAGGCGAGCCCACCGAAGGCGTCGAAGACATCCACTTTCACGTGTTTGAGCCGCGCAGCCTGCGGTTGAGCCTGAGTTATCGGTTTTGATCCTAACAGCCTGTCGGACTTTCGGCGTGCGATGCGTTGTGTGGCGCAACGGATGGATGCAAGGCGTGGCGCGCAGCCAATGGCGGTTCGCAGGCTGATCAAATCCTACTCAGACTGGCGTGGTGAGGATTCCGACAGGCTGCGAGCAGCCTGTCGGGTCTGCGGAAGTAGGACGAAAATCGGCGCTGGATTATTAGCCGCTGATCGCCGCCTGTGCCGCTGCGAGGCGGGCGATCGGTACGCGGAATGGCGAGCAGCTGACGTAGTCGAGGCCGACTCGGTGGAAGAAGGCGACCGAGGCTGGGTCGCCGCCGTGTTCGCCGCAGACGCCGACCTCGATGTCTGGCCGCACTGAACGGCCTTTTTCGACTGCCATGGCCACCAACAAACCGACGCCTTTCTGGTCGATGCTGCGAAACGGATCTTGCTCGTAAATGCCGTTCTTCAGGTAGTCGGGCAGGAACTTGCCGGCATCGTCGCGCGAGAAACCCATGGTCATCTGGGTCAAATCGTTGGTGCCAAATGAAAAGAACTCCGCTTGCCGAGCAATGCTCTCGGCAACTAGGGCGGCGCGCGGTGTTTCGATCATTGTGCCCAACAGGTATTGCAGCGTTTCGCCGCGCTCGGCAAACACCTGCGCCGCGGTGGCGCGAATCACCGCGGCCTGGGCGTTGAACTCGCGCACGGTGCCCACCAGTGGCACCATGATCTCCGCTTTGACCACACAGCCCTGGGCTTGCATGTTCAGGCCGGCTTCGAAAATGGCGCGCGACTGCATTTCGGTGATCTCTGGATAGGTAATACCCAGACGACAACCGCGATGGCCCAACATCGGATTGAACTCATGTAACTCATCCACACGCATGCGAATCTTGCCGGGGGAAACCTTCATCTGCGCGGCCATCACCCTTTGCCCCGCTTCGTCGTGCGGGACAAACTCGTGCAGCGGCGGATCCAACAGGCGAATCGTCACCGGCAGGCCGTTCATTTCACGGAACATGCCCTCAAAGTCGTCACGTTGCATCGGCAGCAGCTTGGCCAAGGCCTTGCGGCGGCCGGCTTCGTCATCGGCCAGAATCATCTCGCGCACGGCATTGATGCGCTCACCTTCGAAAAACATGTGCTCGGTGCGGCACAAACCGATACCGGTGGCGCCAAATTCACGCGCCACCTTGGCATCGCTGGGCGTGTCGGCATTGCTGCGCACCTCCAGCCTGCGGTAACGATCGGCTAGCGCCATCAACGCACCGAAATCGCCGCTGAGCTCGGCATCCTTGGTTTGGATTTGGCCGGCAAAAACTTCGCCGCTAGAGCCGTTGAGCGATAACCACGCGCCTTCTGGATAGATCGTTTCGCCAATGCTCATGGTGCGGGCTTTGTAGTCGACATGCACGGCGCCAGCGCCTGAAACGCAGCACTTACCCATGCCGCGGGCGACTACCGCGGCGTGCGAGGTCATGCCACCGCGCGCGGTCAGAATGCCCTTGGCCACGCTCATACCACGCAAGTCTTCGGGGGAGGTTTCCTGGCGCACCAGAATGACCGGCTTGCCTTGTTTGACCCATTCCTCGGCCTCATCAGCAAAAAACACGATTTGCCCGGTGGCGGCACCCGGAGACGCCGGTAAACCACGCGCGATGACTTTGGCCGCCTGCAGCGCTTTGGGGTCAAAGATGGGATGCAGCAGATCGTTCAAGCGGTCTGGCACCACGCGCAGCAGCGCGGTTTTTTCGTCCAGCATGCCTTGCTGCAGCATTTCCATCGCGATGCGCACCATGGCCGCACCGGTGCGTTTGCCGTTGCGCGTTTGCAACATCCATAACTTGTCTTCCTGGATGGTAAATTCCAGGTCTTGCATGTCCTTGAAGTGGTTTTCCAGCGTGGTCTCGGCGTGCAGCAATTGCTGGTAGATGCTGGGCATCAACTCTTCCAGCGACGGATATTTACTGCTGCGCTCCTCCTCGCTGACCAAGGCCAATTGCGCCCAGCGGCGCGATCCCACGAGCGAAACCTGTTGCGGCGTGCGAATGCCGGCGACCACGTCTTCACCCTGCGCGTTGACCAGGAATTCACCGTTGAACAGATCCTCGCCGGTGCCGGCGTCGCGCGAGAAGGCCACGCCGGTGGCGCTGCTGTCGCCCAAATTACCGAACACCATGGCCTGCACGTTGACCGCCGTGCCCCAGGCTTCGGGGATATCGTTGAGTTCTCGGTAAACGCGTGCGCGATCGTTATTCCAGCTTTCAAACACCGCCACCACCGCGCCCCATAGCTGTTCCCAAGGATCAGTTGGGAACTCACGCCCAATTCGCGCGCGAATCAAGCCTTTGAAACGGATCACCAGTTCTTGCAGGTCGGAGGTGTCCAGATCGGTATCGAGCTGGACGCCTTTTTTGTCTTTGACCATATCGATAATGACCTCGAACGGGTCATGTTCTTCCTTGGAGACGGGTTTCAGGCCCATCACCACGTCGCCATACATTTGCACGAAGCGGCGATAGGAATCCCAAGCAAAACGCTCATTGCCGGCCTTGGCGGCCAGTCCGAGCACTGCCTCATCGTTCAGACCCAAATTGAGGATGGTGTCCATCATGCCGGGCATCGAGGCACGTGCCCCAGAACGCACCGAGAGCAGCAGCGGGTCCTCGGCATTGCCGAAACGTTTGCCCATCTCCTGCTCAATGAAGGTGATACCTTGCAGCACTTCGCTCTCAATAAGCTGCAGGGCATGATCCCGACCGTGCGCGGTGAACTCGGTGCAGGCCTCCGTGCTGATGGTAAAGCCGGAGGGCACCGTGATACCCAAACGACACATCTCGGCCAAGTTGGCGCCCTTGCCGCCGAGCAAATTTTTCATCGATGCCGCACCATCGGTGTGCGAGCTGCCGAATAGATAAACGTATTTTGTGCTGGTGGTCATGCTTGGCTCGATTGGTTGGTTGTGGGTCATTGCGCCCAAATTCATGCTCGGCCAAAAGCAGATGACCCAATTTGACGCGCATCAACTTGCGTGCGCGACTTCTTAACAGCGCGCCAGTGCGTCGGCGGTCACCAGGCAGATGCCCCGCTCGGTTACGTGAAAGCGTGCGCAATCCTGCTCCAAGTCGACACCGGCGGTGAACCCGTCGGGCAAAACGCAGCGTTTGTCGATGATCGCGCGGCGTATCACCACATTCTGGCCAATGATGGCGCGTGGCAATACCACGGAATCTTCAATCAGCGCGCCGTCGGACACGCGCACGCCATCAAAAAGGATCGAACGGCGAACCTTACCGCCACTGACGATACAGCCCGTTGACACCAGCGAATCGGTGGCCATGCCGCAGCGACCCGCTTCATCGAATACAAACTTGGCCGGCGGCCCGGTGCGCCGTTTGCCCAGCATGGGCCAGGATTCGTCGTACAAGTTGAGCTCTGGCACCACGTGGGTCAAATCCAGATTGGCCTCCCAATACGCATCCAGCGTGCCCACATCGCGCCAATACGGCCTATCGCCGACCATGTTCACGCAGCTGTCCTCGAAACGGTGTGCGTAGACGCGCGCCCGATCCAACACACCGGGAATCAGGTCGCGGCCAAAGTCGTGGCTGGACTTGGGATCAGCGGCATCGCGCTCCAGCTCCGCAAGCAGGAAAGCCGCACTGAAGGTGTAAATCCCCATGCTGATCAAGGCACGATCCGGTTTGCCAGGAATTGGCTTAGGGCTGGCTGGCTTCTCATCGAATGCCACAATGCGCCCCTCAAGATCGACCGCCATGACGCCAAAGTCGCAGGCATCCGCTACTGGCACATCCAGGCAGGCAACTGACAAGTCCGCACCACGCGCGACGTGCTCCGCCAGCATCCGCGAATAGTCCATCTTGTAGATATGGTCGCCGGCCAACACCACCACGTAATCGGGCAGCGTCTCGCGTATCAGGTCGAGGTTCTGGTACACCGCGTTGGCGGTGCCGCTGTACCAACCTTCACCGTGTTGTTGTTGCGCGGGAACAATGTCGACAAATTCGCGCAGGCTTGATTCAAGAAAACCCCAACTGCGCTCGACGTGGCGGATCAAACTCTGCGCTTTGTATTGGGTCAGCACGCCAATGCGGCGCAGACCCGAGTTCAGGCAGTTGCCCAGCGCAAAGTCGATGATGCGCATGGTGCCGGCAAACGGCACTGCGGGTTTGGCGCGATGATCAGTCAGTTGCCGCAGCCGGCTGCCTCGACCACCGGCCAGGACCAGCGCGTAGGTGTTCTGCGTAATAGAGCGGAGCGAGTCGGTATGCATCCCAGACACCTAGCTTGATGGGGCCTCTATACGGAGCGATGCGATCCGGCTCGCTGTTGGCGAGCCGTTGCATTGCGTAACTGCCTTCGAGCATGCGGGCTAAGGGCTGCTCAATCGTTGATCGGCGTCAAGGGTGAAGCTGGGCGAGCACATGGATGAACCTCAGGGCATGGGCGGAGCCATGGTGGGTTCGACCTGCGCTTCATCGGTCGAACGCTTTTTGGCCATGAAGCGCGGAACAGTCCGCGCATGGCGCGGGCCTATCCGCTTTTCCTGCATGGTGACGGAAAAGCGTTCGATCACAGATCGAACCCACCAAAGGCCGACCGTGGGCCATTGCTGTGCGCTGACGCTTTTCCTGCATGGTGGGGGAGAAGCGTTCGATCACAGATCGAACCCACCAAAGGCCCCGCACACGGGTGGCTCCGAGAACGGCCATATGGCGCCCCTTCGAAAAAAACCCTTGTGTGATCCACACCCCACGCGAACTCCTGAAGACTCAACGTCGCTGGCGGCGCTCGTGAGTTTGGCCCTTGCTGGCGATCTCGACGAACTCGGCGGCGCGCGCGGCGTGTAGTTTGATGGCGTCGTCGAGCGTGAATACGCCGACCAAGCTGCCACTATGGTTGACGATGGGCAGGCGGCGCACACCGTGCGCATGCATGCGCTCGACGGCGACTGCGGTGTCCTCGGTTTCCTGCGCAATCACCAGCTTACTGCTCATCACATCGGCCACCGTGGTCTTCGCGGGATCAAGATCATTGCCGAGTACCTCAATGACGATGTCGCGGTCGGTGAGGATGCCGGCGGGAATACGCGCATCGTCGGGTTGGTCTACTACGATCAGGTCACCGACGTGATGTTTGCGCATCAACCGCGCAGCTTCGATGATTCCCGTGGTTCTGCTGCAGCACACCACGTCCAGCACACACACTTCTTGCAGCAACATATTTGTCTCCCTAAGGTCAGTTCCGATTTTTGTTAATGAGCGCAGCGCGATTTGCACGCATTTTTGTCCACCTTTCAAGTCGCTAGCATGCGCGCCAATTCGATCAACTGGGGGTCGACCGGTTTGCTCTGATTGGCTACCTCGCCGAGTGGCGTGCGGCGGACCTGCCCTCCCACCCAGCCAACCAACACGCCATGGTAACCCTGTAGCAAATTCTGCACCGCAGCGGCGCCAAGTTGCGTGGCAAGGATACGATCGAACACACCTGGGCTGCCGCCGCGTTGGATGTGCCCCAAGCGCGTCAGACGTAGATCAAAGCCGAGTCGCTCTTGATGCGCCTTGAAGTACGCGGCCAACCCTTCCGCGTCATACCGTGCACCCTCGGCAACCACGACGATCGCATGGCTTTTGCCGCGCTCGCTGGCCTGACGCAGATCGCGCGCGACGTCTTCTGGATCGACGTCAATCTCCGGAATGACAATGGACTCAACGCCACCGGCAATGCCGACCATCAGCGCCAAATAGCCGCATTTGCGCCCCATCACTTCGACCAAAAAAGCGCGTTCGTGCGAAGCCGCCGTCACCCGCAGCCGGTCGATCGCTTCCAGCGCAATATCGGCCGCCGTAGTGGCGCCGATGGTGACGTCTGTGCCGAGCAAGTCGTTATCGATTGTCGAGGCGACACCGACCACGGCCAAGCCGCGCCTTGACAAGATGTGCGCGCCGCTTTGCGAACCGTTACCGCCGATCACCACCAAGCCCGTGATGCCGTACTCGTCCATTTGCTGCAGCGCCCGGCACTGCCCGGTCTCGGTCTTCAGTTCTAGACAACGGGTGGTGCCCAGAAAGGTGCCGCCGCGCTGCACAATGCCGCCTACATCACGCGGGCCCAGCGGCACAAATTCACCATTCACCAGCCCAGAATAGCCGTGTCTTACGCCGAACATTTCCACGCCGAGCGCCGCGCCGGTGCGCACGGCGGCACGCACCGCAGCGTTCATGCCAGGCGCATCACCCCCACTGGTCAGCACTGCTACCCGCTTGATCTTCATTGTGTATGCACCTGTTAGAAAATGAATTTCGACCCAACATCGGTGCCGGGCAGCGAAGACGCTTCAGCAAATACGCGGCAGCGCTTCGCCGCTGAGCCAGTCCACTACGCGGCGCCCACCCACGCCGGTGCGCATCTGTACAAAACGCTGTGGATCTGCTTGCACGACACCGATCCGCGCTGCATGCACGCCCAGCGGGTGCGCGCGTAGCGCAGAGAGCGCAGTGTCAGCCGCCTCCGCTGCCACGATAGCGACCAGTTTGCCTTCGTTGGCGATGTACAGCGGGTCCAAACCCAGCATCTCACAGGCCGCGGCGACCTGCGGCTGCACCGGGATCGCTGCCTCGTCGAGCAGCATGCCCACCGCGGACTGGCGCGCAATCTCGTTGAGCGTGGTGGCGAGCCCACCGCGCGTTGGATCGCGCAGCACCCGCACCGCGCCTTCCGGCAGTGCGCTAAGCAATGCGGCCACCAACAAATGCAAAGGCGCGCTGTCCGACAAGATCTCGGTATCGAACTGCAGCGACTCACGCTGCGACAGAACGGCCACGCCGTGCTCGCCAATGCTGCCCGACAGCAACAGCACGTCGCCGGGCCGCGCATTCGCGCCGCCGATATCCCGTTGCGCCGGCATCAGGCCCAGCCCGGTGGTGCTAATGAACACCCCGTCACCCTTACCGCGTTCCACCACTTTGGTGTCGCCGGTGACCACCGGCGTGCCGCAATGGCGCGCGGCCGCCGCCATCGACTCAACGATGCGCGCCAATTGCGCCAGCGGCAGTCCTTCTTCAAGGATAAAGCTGGCACTCAAGTAGAGCGGCATGGCGCCGAGCATGGCGACATCGTTCACCGTGCCATGCACCGCCAGGCTGCCGATGTCGCCGCCAGGGAAAAACAGCGGGGAAATGACATGCGCATCGGTAGCCATCACCAGTCGCATGCCCTGCGGCACTGTGAGTCGCGCAGCATCATTGCCCTGCCGCAGGTAGGGGTTATCAAAAGCCCGGACGAACAGTTCCTCGACCAGTTGTGCGCCGACGCGACCGCCCGCGCCATGGTTCATGTCGATACGGCCCGACTTCAAATCGAGCGGCTTCATGTAGGCTAATCGAGGGCTCATATGACGACCGCATCGCGAAAGCGACCATAGCTGTAATGCGCCGCGCAGGAGCCCTCACTGGAGACCATGCAGGAGCCCAGCGGATTCTCCGGCGTGCACACGGTGGCGAACAGTTTGCAGTCGGTCGGTTGTTTAACGCCCCGCAAGATGGCGCCACAGTCGCACTGCTTGTGGTCCGCAACCGGCTGATAACGCAGGTCAAAACGGCGCTCGGCGTCAAAAGCGGCAAACGCTGGGCGAATCTGCAAGGCGCTGTGTGGCACCTCACCGAGGCCGCGCCATTCAAAACTGTCGCGCATCTCAAACACCTCCGCCACCACTGCCTGCGCGGTGGCGTTGCCGTAGCGCTGGACGGCGCGGGTGAACTGATTCTCGACTTCAGCGCGGCCATCGTTGACCTGCCGCAGCAGCATCAGAATCGACTGCATCAGGTCCAAAGGCTCGAAACCAGAGATCACCACCGGTTTGTGCCAAGCGCGGGCGAAGGGCTCGTAGGGTGCCGAGCCGATCACGATGCTGACGTGCGCCGGGCCGACGAAACCATCCAGCGGCAAGCGCCCGTATTGCGCAGCCTCAGGGGATTGCAGAATGTGGGTGATGGCGGGCGGCGTCAGCACGTGATTGCACAGCAGGCTGAAGTTGCTAATGCCTGCGCGCGCTGCTTGACGCAATACCAATGCGCTCGGCGGTGTGGTGGTCTCAAAGCCGATCGCCAGAAACACCACCTCGCGCGTCGGATGGGCACGCGCCAAGTGCAGCGCATCGGCGGGTGAATAGACCATGCGGATGTCGGCGCCCCGTGCCTTGGCGCGCTGCAGCGACAATCCAGCCGAGGCCGGAACGCGCATCACATCGCCATAGGTACACAACAGCACGCCGCGCTGCAACGCCAACTGCAGCGCCATGTCGATACGGCCCACCGGTAGCACGCATACCGGACAGCCGGGGCCATGGATCATGCGTAGGTTTGGCGGCAGCAGATCGAGTACGCCGTGGCGTGCCAAGGCGTGCGTGTGGCCACCGCAAAACTCCATAAAGTGGTAGCGCCGCGCCGTATCCGCCTCGGCAAGCAAGCTAGCCGCCAAATTGCGGGCCAGCGCCTGATCGCGAAATTCATCGACGTACTTCATGCGCGGCTCAGTTCAGCAAACAATGCCAAGCTCGCCAGCGCCTCAGCCTCATCGAGCAAACCCAGCGCATGGCCCACATGCACGATGACGTAGTCACCGACTTGCGCCTCAGGCACCAAGGCCACGCTGATTTGTTTGCGCACGCCGCCAAGGTCGACCACGGCTTGCTCGTCGCCCAAGCGCTCTACGATGCGCGCTGGCAAGGCTAGACACATGCTCAGGCCTGCTCGTCAACGGATAGCTGCGCGCCGGCAGCGCACGTCGCGGCTGCCACCCACGCCTGGCCAAGCGCTAGACCGGCATCGCCGTAACCTGCTTGCGCGGGCTCCAATACGCGCAGTCCAACGCGTTGCAGTTCACGCCGCAGCCGGTTGAGCAAGATGCGGTTGGCAAAACAGCCACCGCCCAGCACCACGGTATCCAAATCGTTGTCCGCGGCGGCGCCAATGGCACGCTGCGCCAGCGCGCTGACGAGTCCAAGGTGAAACATGGCTGCGCCGCGCGCGACGGCGTCTGCGCCTTGGGCAGGTAAGTCAAACAGTTGCAGCACCAGCGGCTGCAGGTCCAGCGAGGGCCAGTCAAATTGAAAGCTTGGGTTGGCGTCTAACCAGCCGCTGGCGGCCTGCTCAAGCGCTATTGCCGCTTGCGCCTCAGACGACTGCTTGGTACTCAAGCCGAGCGCACCAGCGGCGGCATCGAACCAGCGGCCGGCAGCGCTGCTGCGCGGGCAGTGCAAATCACGCTGCAGCATGGTGTGCACCAGCCCTGCCGCCGTCGCGCCAACCTGCGGCGCGAAGCGCGCGACGATTTCCTCGCCGCGACCGGCCGCCTGCAGCAGCGCCGCGGCCAGACGCCACGGCTCACGCGCCGCGGCGTCGCCGCCGGGCATAGCAAGCGGCGCCAAGTGGTCGATACGGCGCCATTGCGCCTGCTCGCCTACCCACAAAATCTCCCCACCCCAGGCGCTGCCGTCGCTGCCCAAACCCACGCCATCCAAGGCGATGCCAATCACCGCAGCGTCTGTCAGGTGTTCGGCCAGTGCCACGCCAATGTGCGCATGATGGTGCTGCACCGCCACGGCCGGCACACCCAAGCGCTCGGCCAGCGCGAGCGCCAGTTGCGTGCTGTGGAAATCGGGGTGCAGGTCGTGCGCCACCGCTTGCAGTGGACTGCCACTCAATGCCAACAGCGTCTCAATCGAATCGGCCAAGTCAGCGCAGGCCACAGCGTCACCGAGGTCACCATGCATGGCTGACCAGTGCACACGATCTCCATCGAGCAGGCAGGCGCGATTCTTTAAGTAGGCACCACAGGCCAACACCGTGCTCGGTATCGCACGTGGCAAGGTCTGCAAGTTCATGCCGCCCTCGCCTCGTCGATCGACTGCAGCAACCAGTCTATCCACACCTCAATGCCGTCACCGCGCGTGGCGGACAGCTGCAACACCTGCAGATCTGGATTGATGCCTCGCGCCCAGGCTATGCAGCGGGCAACGTCGAAGCTGACATACGGCAGCAAATCGATCTTGTTCAACACCATCAGCTGAGCTGCGGCGAACATGTCTGGATATTTCAGTGGTTTATCGTCGCCCTCGGTGACCGACAAGATGACCACCTTGGCCGCCTCACCCAAATCCCATAAGGCCGGGCAGACCAAATTGCCGACGTTTTCAATGAACAGCAGCGCATGGGGGTGGTGATCTGCTGCTGGCGTGCCAATGTGGCTGTGACTGTGCGAATGCAGATCTAGGCGCGCGAAGGCGTCGCCGACCATCTGCGCATCGAGATGACAGCCGCGCCCGGTATTGACCTGAATGGCCGCGGCGCCGGCGGCTTGGATGCGGTCGGCATCCAGCCGAGTTTGCTGATCGCCTTCAATCACCGCCAGCGGCAGCTGCGGCGCGCGCTGGCCTAAGGCGGCGATGGTGGCGCACAGCAGCGTGGTTTTGCCCGAGCCGGGGCTGGACAGCAAGTTGTACGCAGTAACACCATGCGCGGCGAAATGGGCACGATTACGATCGGCCAGTTTTTGGTTGGCGCCCAGCACATCCGCCTCAATTTGCACCACGCGCAGGGCGCTCAAGCTCGGCAGTGAAGCGCTTGCGACACCCTGACCGTAGTGCAGTTCAACAACTGCCGGGGTGCCGTGCTGCTCGTTTACTTGACCACATCCACAAACCACACACATCGTCGGCTCCTTCAGGGTACCAGCAGGTCGAGCACGCGTAAGGCGTGCCCCCCGCAAGGCCGCAGCGGCACAGCCCCGCACTGTGGACAGGGATCGGCGCGGCTGAAAATCTCCACCTCGGCGGCGCATTCTATGCACCAAGCACGGCCCGGCGGTTGTTCGATATCAATGCGGGCGCCGGCCAGACAAGTGCCCTGGGCGATCGCGCTGAGCGCAAAGCGTAGCGCATCCACCTCGACGCCACATAATGCGCCGGCTTCTAGCCGCAGCAGCGCAACCTGTCGGAAGCCGTCACGCGCGGCGGCGTCCTGCACTATGCGCAAAATCTCGGCGGCAAGGCTTAGCTCATGCATGGCTCAGTGTCGGTGGTAGCCGGAGGGAGCGCGCTTGCTCGCGATCCTTTTGTACTTCATTGGCACCGATTGCGCGCGAGCACGCTCCCACAAGGGCTTCAGTCACAGCCTCGCCGCCTGCCTACCGGAGCCCTGACCCGCGGGCTGGATCACCACATCACTTTGACCCCCACCCAGCCAATCCTGCGCCCAATGCAGCGCGCATTCCAGATGCGCCAGGGCGAGCGCGCTGGGTGGCTCGCCGAGCTCAAATTGCATGCCGCGAATCGCCAACAAGGTGCACAGTGGCGGATCGGCCGCATGCAGATCGCGGTAAACCTGCAGCAAGGCTTGCGGAGACAGCGCATGACTACTCAGACTGGCGTCGCGCTGCGCTCCGACACGGCGTGTTTCAAACGGCGGCGCGGCGCTCAAGCTAGCGTCAATAAACAGCACACGCGAGCGCCCTGCGAGGTCTAGCGCATGTTCGACCATCAACTGGTAGTCGTCGAGGAATTCGATATCGGCGCGGCAAACCAGCGCGCTACGCAGCCGCTCTACACACAAAGGACCCAGCGCATCGTCACCGCGGCTGCGGTTGCCCCAGCCAAACACCAGCAGCGGCGCGGTCAAGCTGCGCCCGTTGCGGGCTGATGCAGGAACTCGCCCTCTGGCGATCTCAGCACGCGGTCGAGCGGCTCACCAGCGGCGCCCAGCAGTGTCACTTCCAGCGGCATCTTGCCGAGTGCGTGGGTGGCGCATGACAAACAGGGATCGTAAGCGCGGATGGCGACTTCAATATGGTTCAGCAGGCCTTCGGTGAGTTCCTGGCCGTCCAGATATTCGCGCGCCACCGAACGCACCGCTTCGTTCATCGCTTGATTGTTGTGGGTGGTGGAGACGATCAGATTGCACATCGTCACCAAGTCGTCGTCACCCACTTCGTAGTGGTGAATCAAGGTCCCACGCGGCGCCTCAATCACACCCACGCCACTTCCCCGGCGCGTGCCGCTGGCCATCAAGTCGCCGGCCAGAATGTCGGGATCGTCGAGCAATTGCGCGATGACCTCCATGCAGTGCAGCACCTCAATCATGCGTGCCCAGTGATAGGCCAAACTGGCGTGGATCGGCTGGCCCTTACCCCAGTCGATAAATTCGCGACGCTGCGCCTCGGCCAGCGGGCTGGGAATGAAGTCGCAATTCTGCAGCCGCGCCAATGGGCCGACGCGATACCAGCCATGCTCGCGCCCCAGACTCTTCAGGAACGGGAATTTCATGTAGGTCCAAGGTTTGACCTCCTCTTCAATGAGGTCCAGATAACCCTGATCACTGGCACCGTCAAACAAGATGTCACCGTGGGCATCGCGCGCCCGCAGCACGCCGTCGTACAAATCGAGCGCGCCATCCGCGCGCACCAGCGACAGCATATTGGAGGGGAAACTGGCAAAGCTGTCGTACAGCGCCGGATTCTGCGCATGCAGGGTTTTTGCAATGTCGACCGCGTCCTGCGACCACGCGATCATCTGCGCGACGTCCCGCAACAGCAACGCGCGATCTGCCGCGCTGACGTGTTTGTTCATGCCACCGGGCACCGAGCCGGTGCCGTGCACGCGTTTACCGGCGGTCGCGCGGATGACTTCCTGCCCGTATTTGCGCAGCAGCACGCCTTTTTTGGCGATGTCGGGGTGCGCTGCGGCAACCCCGACAATGTTGCGCCGATTGACCTCGGAGTCGAAACCAAACAACAGGTCGGGGCTGGACAGATGGAAAAAATGCAGCGCGTTGCTCTGCATCACCTGACCGTAATGCATCAGCCGGCGGATCTTGATGGCGCTTGGCGTGGCAGGCGTGGCGCCGACCACAAGGTCGAGCGCCTTGCTGGCTGCCAGGTGATGCGACACCGGGCAAATACCGCACAGGCGCTGCACCATCACCGGCACTTCCCAGTAGGGCCGGCCCTCAATGAACTTCTCGAAGCCGCGAAACTCGACAATGTGCAGACGCACTTGCTGCACGCGCTGGTGCTCGTCGAGCAAAATGGTCACTTTGCCATGGCCTTCGACGCGCGACACCGGATCGATGGCAATCCGCCGCAAGCCTTGCGGTTGGGCAGCGGTTTCCAGAGAGCTAGCAGCCTGTCGGACTTTCATAGCGAGTGCGCCGGAAGCGCTTTTGACGCAGAGCGGTGACCAATATTCCGGCAGTTTTGTTGAGTTTTATTTGTCTTTTTTGCGCCGCAGCGCGCCAAAAGCGCTTCCGGCCCTGCGGGTTGCGCGTCGCAACGGCGTCTGCGGCGTTGCGACCCCAACGGAAGAGCCATTGGCTGCGCGCCGCGCCTTGCATCCATTCGCTTAATCCACACAACACGTCTCACGCGCAAAGTCCGACAGCCTGCTATTGATCGTTGTTCAGTCATAACGCAAAAGCCCGTGGCCCAGATGCGGCGTGCGTCCGGCCATCAGGTCAGTCAGAAAGACCCAGAAAGCATCGGCCGACGGCGGGCAGCCGGGCAGGAAGTAGTCGACATGCACCACCTCGTGGATGGGATGCACCTTGTTGAGTGGCAGCGGCAATTCTGGGTCATTGGGTATGGCGCTGCCGGACGACATGCCCGGTCGAGTGCGGTAAACATCGACCAGCATTTGTCCAATATCGAGGTGGTTGCGCTGCGCCGGCAGCCCGCCGTTGATAGCGCAGGCGCCGACCGCGACCAGCGTCTTACAGTGCGCGCGGAATTCACGCAGCACAATGACGTTCTCGGCATTACACAATCCGCCTTCGATCAGGCCGATGTCGCAATGCCCGACCTGCTTGATGTCGGTCAGCGGCGAGCGATCAAACTCAATGTGTTCGAGCAACTCGAACAAACGCTCGTCGATGTCCAAAAAAGACATATGGCAGCCAAAACATCCCGCCAGTGAGACGGTCGCCACTTTTAGCTTGCGCGAACCATGTGGCATGACGGGCAGGTTCATAGCTGTCCCTCAACCTGCCCCGAGACCGGCACCAAGTCGAAGCGCCGCTCGCCAATCGGCACGGCAAAGCCCTGGCGCTTGGTCAGAATGACGCCCACCGGACAGATGCTCGCGGCGCGATCACCCAGTGCCATATCGGTATCACCCAGTTGCCCGCTGAGGCTATTGACCAGCAGGTGGGTGCCGATACCGTGACCGCCGATCGCAAACACGCCCTTGCCGTCCACCTCGCGGCTGGCCCGCACACATAGCTCGCACAGGATGCAGCGATTGAAGTCAAGCAGCAGATCAGGATGGCTGGCGTCCACCGGTCGGTCTGGGTAAAACTCCTCGAAGTGCGGCCCTTCCATACCCATCTGGTAAGCGGTCGCCTGCAGCAGACAGTTGCCACTTTTTTCACAACTGGGGCAAAAATGGTTGCCCTCCACAAACAACATCTGCAACAACAGCTTGCGCTGTGCGTTCAACTCGTCGGTATGGCTTTCCACATCCAGTCCGGACGTGGCGCGCACCGTACACGCAGCAGCGGGCCGGCCATTCACCTTGACCGTGCAAATGCTGCAGGATCCGTGCGGCGCGAAATCAGGATGCCAGCACAAATGGGGAATGTAGCGACCCACGCGGGTCGCCGCCTGCAGCAGGGTGTCACCCAATTGGAAGGGCAGATCCTCGCCATCCAGCGAAAAACTTTG
>Ga0105046_10005505_pt1 | contig 20040 bp, 15 predicted proteins | sample MAT03_FD_78385 | JGI IMG/M metagenome (GOLD analysis project Ga0105046, IMG submission 78385) | Freshwater microbial communities from Lake Fryxell liftoff mats and glacier meltwater in Antarctica - MAT-03 (megahit assembly) | ecosystem: Environmental > Aquatic > Freshwater > Ice > Liftoff... | reverse complement strand
GACGGCAGCGCAGTCGATTATCTCCGTTGATCAGCGCGGGGCCATCCGCATGCTGTTCTTGGCGCGGGCCGACAAGCGCAATGCCATGACCCCGGAGATGCTCAGCGCATTGATCGAGCACATCGAGCGATTCACGCAAGATCAGGGCCTCGTGCAAGGCAGTGCGCTGGTCATTGGCGGCGAGGGACGCATGTTCTGCTCAGGGTTTGATCTGGCATTGTGTGCGGCTGTGCCCGACGCGTGCGCCGAGCTGCTCACGCTGCTCAGCCGGGGCATTGTGGCCCTTCGCCGCTGCCCCGCACCGACCGCAATCGCCGCGACTAACGCGGCTATCGCTGGCGCGGCAGCGCTCTGCGGCGGGGCCGATGTTGCAGTTGGCAACACCGGGGGCACCTATGGCTATCCGGTACTCAGGTTGGGCCTTTCTCCGGCTGTCTCGGTCCCTTTTATGGCGGCGCGCATGGAGCAGGGGGCGGTGCGCACGCGAGCGCTGGATGTCGGCCTGCTTGATGGGCTTTCAGCGCGCGATGTCGGCCTGCTCACGCATGTTGGGCAATGGCCTGAAGATGTCTTCCCCAAAGCGCTTGCACAAGTGACCGCCTTGGCCAATAAACCACGCGCCGCATTCGCCGCCACCAAGCAGTGGCTTGCCGAGCTTGATGGAGCAAACGATGCAGCGCGCGTGGCGGCGGGGCTGAGCGCCTCGATCGGCACCGCCAGTAACGCGGAAATGGCCGAGCGGTTGGCCATCGCGCTGGCGCCCAAGGCCGCCTCCTCGCACACATCCCCCTCAAAATCCACACCATGAGCACACCTGCCGATTCTGATTCTCCGAGTGTTGGCACCGCGCTGGCCACCCTCACCATTGCCGGGTCGATCGCCACGCTCACGCTCAATCGCCCTGAGCAGCGCAACGCACTCTCCGTGGAGCTGCTTGCAGCGCTCCACGCGCGCACCGATGAGCTGGCCGCGGCGTGCCGATCCGCGCCGATCACCTGCTGCATCATCACGGGCGCGGGCAAGGCCTTCTGCGCGGGCATGGACCTCAAACTGGTGCTCGGGAACCCCGCGGCCGCGCTGCAACTGCTGACCGAGCTTGGCCTGCTCACGCTTAAGATTCGCGCCCTGCCTTGCATCACGCTGGCCGTTGCCAATGGCGCGGCCATCGGCGGCGGGTGCGGCCTGGTCACTGTCTGCGATCTTGCCCTGACCCATCATCAGAGCAAAATGGGATTCCCTGAAGTTGACCTCGGCGTTTGCCCCGCCGTCGTCGCCCCTTGGCTGTGCAAAAAGATCGGCTTCGGAAAGGCGCGGCAGGTGCTGCTCTCGGGCGGGCTGCTTTCGGGCAGCGAGGCCGCCAAACTCGGCATCGTCACCGAGTCGTATGAAACGCCGGAACTTCTGCAGATTGGTGCGCAAGCAACCGCCACCCGGCTGGCTGGAGCTGCCCCGCACGCGCTCGCGGCCACCAAGCATTTGCTTAATGAGCTTGATGGCTCGCTGGATGAGCCGCTCATACGCCGGGCCGCCAAACTCTCGGCCGATGTGCTTTGCACGCCAGAATCACAGGCAATGCTGCGGGCCAAGCTGGGCGCACCCTGATTGGGAGAATCAAACTTGGCCCGGGGGGGGCAATCTTGGCCGGCGGGAGCAAACTTGGGCAGAGCAAGTTATCCGCAAATAGCACTTATTCGGCCCCCGCGGCGGCAGTGCCGTTGGTTAGCCGTCATGCCCACTACCATACCACGTGCTGATTCCCCTTGGTACTGAACGCGGTCTGTCCAAACCCCCTCTGGTGACGGGGGTTTTGCTGGCGATCAACATCATCGCCTTCGTCGTCGTCATCTTGCCTGGCATGCTCAGCGACTCTGGCGGCTTTGAGAGCGCGATGGCCGCTGTCAAGCCCGGCACGGGTGTCTGGCACTTCGTTCTCTCAAAGGAATACTTTGAGTGGTACGCACTGCTGACGTACAGCTTCATGCACGCCGGCTTTCTGCACCTTATCGGCAACATGCTGCTGCTGTGGGTTTTTGGGCAGACCCTTGAGGAGCGCATCGGCAGTGCTCGCTTTGCGCTGCTGTATCTGACCGGGGCGGTCGCCGCGGGCGCTGCGCATTACTTGGCTGATGGCTCTCCGGTGGTTGGCGCATCGGGTGCTGTGGCGGCGGTGACCGGCACATTCTTGGTGCTGCTTCCGCGCTTGCAGATTCGCTGCCTGCTGGTCTTCTTTGTCATCGGCGTGTTCATGATCCCGGCGTTTTGGTTCATCGGCTTCGCCATCGCCAAGGATGCGTTTCATCTGGGTATTGACAAGGGTGGCCAGGTCGCGCTACTCGCGCACCTAGGCGGCTACGGCTGGGGAATCGTCTTTGGATTTGCGCTCGTCGGCCTGAAGCTGATTCCGCGCGATCGAGCTGATCTGCTCAGTCTCTTCGAGCACGCACGTCGCCGCCAGCAGTTTCGCCAGGTCGGTGGCGAGTTTGATAGCAAAGTGAATCGTCCGGCACCACCCGCGTGGAAGCCCGGCCAGCCGCGCTCCGAGCCAGCCGATGCGGGGGATTCGACTGAGTCCGCCTCCGGTCGCGGCCCGCGCTCGCTCACAGGCATTGATGTGGCCGAACCGCCGCCAGTTGATCCGGCGATCATGGTGATGCGCTCGCAGCTTAACACGACGATTGACCGGTCGGACTGGGCTGCTGCCAGAGACCTGCTGCCACAGCTGGAGAAGCTGGCCGGGCCGACGAGCCCGCTGGTGATCCTGCCGCGAGATAAGCAGCTTCGCCTCGCCAATGGGCTGCTGCAGGCCGGGCACGCGCCGCAGGCAGAGCTGTCCTACCGGCGATTCGTTGCGGCATTCCCTCGCGATGTCGAGACGCCCCGTGCGACCATCTTGCGCGGCCTGATTTTGAAGAACTACCTGTTCGATCTCCCCGCCGCCCGCAAAGCGGTTGAGGGACTTAGCGAAGCTGGGCTTGATGAGCAACTGCGCGAGATGCTAACCATGCTCCGACCGGGTTAACGCTGGAGTACCAGCTCTGCCAAGTGCTGCCAACCCTGGAGCGGATACTCCATCTCCATGCGGAAGGTCACGAGCTCGCTAGCGGCCACCCCAGCGTGCTCGGCAAGGGTTGACAAGACTCGCCCGTAGTCCAGATCGATGCCAGCGGGCGCGGCACCCGTTGCAATCGGGCTTGAGCGCGGGCCATCACCAAGCCGGTCAGCCCAGCGCTTGTCTGCATCGTCGACGACGAGGCCCTCATGGCCGGGGTAATACACGCCGCGGCAGTCCAACTTGATGGGCGCCAACTCTTTGTGAACGAGCACATCGAGGATCAGGTTAGTAGCGGGAATTCTCGGCATCACCGAAACTTGCTGCGTGAATTCTGTGCTGTCGGCCAGTTCGGTGTGCTCCTGCGGCGTGCGCGGCGTAGGCGGCGATACATAAAACCGGTTGCCCATGACAACGTCACGTGCCTCGCGGCTGCGTAGAGCCCGCGGCATCGTCATGTCGATCTGCTGATGGAGGTGCCGACCGATGCGCGAAGAGTGGATGGCTGGCAAGGGGAGCGTGGAGAATTCCCCGAGGATCGCGCCGGGAGTGAATCCCTCAGCGTTGGAAAGCTCGAGCGTCGTCGGATGCGACTGATTGGTCGGCAGGTCGCTCGTGCGGGTGGCGACAAGCGGAAAGTGCCCTGCGCGTGCGCGCACACCAAGCCAAGCCTGCACATTGAGTGCAGCGAGCATGTCAGGTGCGGAAGCGCCTGGCTGATGCTCATGCGCAGCTGGGCCAAAGCGGCCCGGAAGCAGCACGTAGACCACCATGTGCGTTTGGCACTTGATTCCCATTACGCGCGCTGCGGCATCGTGCAGCCCGCGCCGCTCCAGCAGTGCGGCGGCGGCCGAGGCGGATCGGGCAGAGAGGTCTTGACGGAGTCGCTCCAACTGGGCCAGAAGCTTGGCCTGGCTGCCACCGGCGAGTCCTACCAGATCGTGATAGTGATCGATGGCGCCGAGTGTTGCCGCGATGATTCTGCGGCTAACCCCCCGTGCCTCGGCAGCGCGGGCGATTTGACGGAGAGCATCGACGCCGGGCAGCGCGGCGAGAACTTCGAGCCCGTCACCTTCGACTTGGACCGCGGCGAAAAGGCGATGACAGACCGGGCGACTGACGCTCAGCCACTGTGCAAGCGAAGCGCTTGTTTGCCGGCTCCCAGGGCAAGCGGCCAGTAGGGCTTTGAGTTCGCTGCGGAGACGTCGCCCCACGGCGTTTGCTTGCCGTGCCCGCTCGCGCTGAGTGCGACGCGCGGCACTGGGGGCCGTCGCTGGTCGCGGCCTTGGAAAGGCATCGGGCTGCGATTTTTCAAGTGGGGCCATAAGAGGGTCTGTTGGACAGTTATCGCGTTTTTTGCCCGAACGTTGGCAGCTGATTGTGCCCGTCACGCCCGCGGCGGTGGCAGATCTGCCAGATTGGCCCTGCATCATGTCACAAAATTAGTGGCACGCCCACAAATCGTGAGGTAATCTAATGTCAGAACGTTCTGAGGACAAACGGACTGTCCTGATCTAGCCCCCCGTCCAGCCCAGATTCTTTGATCTGCTACCCCTTTCCGCCCTGGAGGCCTTTATGAACGACTTTCGCCTTGCTTCTCAGTGTTATCTGGTCCTAACCGATTTAGTTAAGCCCGCTGGCTCTGGATTGGTCAGGCGGCCAATTCGCCGCGGCCTAGCGGCAGCGGTCGTGTTGCTGGCGGGCAGCGCCGCTGGCGTGACGGCTGTACACGCGCAGCCGTACGTCGGCTGGCAGCAGCTGACGGAACGTTTCCCCGCAACGCCGGGCGGTGTTGTTGGCGGCTCAGCGATCCAGGATGTCTCGGTGTCGCCCGATGGAAGCAAAATCGCTTTCGCAGCCTTTTGGAACTTCACGGGGCAGAACACCAACGGCTCGCAGGAAATCTTTGTGTTCGATTCAGTGACCGGTGAGATCTCGCAAGCGACGTTCCGCGAAGGCCCTTCAACTGGCGGCACGGCGATCTTCACGCCGCAGTTCGCGCCGGACAACGACACGATCGTCTTCCGTGCTGGCTGGAACTTCCCGACCAACCCGGACACGGGTACGAACACCTCAGTCCAAGCCTGGGAGGTGCGCACATCAACGGGAGAGTTCCGTCGCATCACCAACTTCATGCCCAATATCGTCAGCGAGGTGCGGCTCTCGGCCGATGGTAATAAGGTCAGCTTCCACAGCACGGCCAGCTTGGCCGGCCGCAACGAGTTGTTCATCATCGACCGCAACTCGCTGGTACGTCAGCAACTGACGACGCACGTTGGCGGATTCCCCGATGCGCCGCGTCTCTCAGCTGATGGCTCAGTGATCGTGTTTGACTCTGCGGGAAACTTCGATGGCACCAATACAAATGGCTCCATCGAGTTCTGGAAAGTTACGCCTACTGACGGGGTGATTTCGGCTGTGACTTTCAATACTTCAGGCGGTACGCCGGCGTTTCGGGTGAGCGATGCGCCCAGCAAGTCAACAGCGCTCGATCATGCAGGGCGCTGGCTGTGTTCAATGGGTAGCTGGAACCCCTTCGGCAGCGCTGGCGCGACCAACTTGTTCTTGTACGATCTTGCCACATCACCGCCGACAGTCTCGCAGATCACCACGGGCAACGGCACGATTCTTGGCCCGGTCATTTCGGGAGATGGTCGCCTGATCGCCTTTGAGTCGAACCGGACTGCATTGCCTGGGGCCCCCAACACCGATGGCAACAAAGAACTCTTTATTTACGATCGCGTAGCCGGAACGTTTACAAACTCCACTCAAAGCACTGGTGGCGTGAGCATCTCCGGCAAGTCTGATGCGGCATCAATCAACTTCGCCTCCATCTCGGCCGATGGCAAGTGGATCGCTTACAGCACCGATGCCTCGCTTGAGCAGGATGTGGTCAACATCGGAGGCGCCTTCGAGCTGTACTACGGCTTCATTTCCGACACGGCTGCGCCGCAGATTGGCCGCGGCCCGGTCGCTGCGCTGAGTTTGACCGGTGGGGAGCAGCTCAAGCTGCGCGTCTACGCCGCCGGTGAAGGCCCGCTGAACTATCAGTGGATGCGCGATGGCGTGCCACTTTTTGATGAGGCTGCGGCTGGCGGCGGCGTGATCGGCGGAGCGACCTCGCCGCGACTCAGCATCACGCCCGTGGGCGCTGCCGATACAGGAATCTACACCTGCACAGTCACTGGACCTGCGGGCACTATTACCAGCAGCGAGTCGGTGGTGACGGTGGTTGCACCGTCCGCGGCGTGCTCGCTTGCCGACATTGTCGGAGGCGATGGCAACCCACCGGCAGATGCCAACGTGGACGGCAACGACTTCCAAGCGTTCCTCAACGCCTTTGGCAGCGGGGAGACACTGGCCGACATTGTTGGTGGTGATGGCAACCCACCGGCTGACGGCAGTGCGGACGGCAACGACTTCCAGGCATTCCTAAATGCGTTCGCGGTTGGGTGCTGAAACTGTTGAGTAGTTAATAGAAACGAGCAACGCACATCGGGCACTGGGCGATCGCAGAACTGCATTGTCCGGTGCCCGATGTTTTTTGCGTGGCCGTGTGCAACCGCACACGTACCTGCGACCGCGCTCGCCCGCGCTCGACGATTAGTTTGGCACTTTGCCGAAGGCGAAGGTCTTCGCTGCGGAGAGTGCTTCCTTGAGCTTGCCAACCTCGGTGCCGCCCCCCTGGGCCAGATCGGGCTTGCCGCCGCCCTTGCCGCCGCACGCCGCAGCGGCTGCTCGCACCCAATCGCCCGCGCTCAGGCCGCGTTGAACCAGCGTTTCGGGCACTGAGGCCAGAATGGTGAGCTTGCCGGCCTCCTCATCGGGGCTAATCAGCAGCACGCCGTGACGCGGACGCACAGCGCGCACGGTGTTAACCGCTGCAGTGAGTGCCTCGCGGTCGCTCGCCGCGGCGATGGTGGCCACCACGGTTACGCCAGCATCCCATTCGGTGCTGTTTGCAAGGTTCTTGGCGGCTGCTGCAACTTCGCTGGCGAATGCTGCTGCGGCATGCTTGCCGGCGGCCTTCTTCTTCTCGTCGAGCCCAGCGAGCTTGGTGCGCAGTGTCTCTTTGGCAAGCAGCGGCAGGCCCAAGGTCTCGATGAGCGTGCGGATCTCCTTCGTCTCGGCTTCGAGGTCGGTCGCGGTCAGTGACTCGGCCTGCAAGACACGCTCGGCCAGTGAGCGCGCGGCCTCGTGGGCCGCCATCGCATGCACGCCGGTGACGGCAGTGATGCGACGAATGCCCTTGGCGACACCCTCCTCAGAGACCAGTGCAAAGGTGCCGATCTGGCTGGTGTTGGCGACATGGGTGCCACCGCAGAACTCGGTGCTCGTGCGCTCGGCAGTGGCAGCATCAGTCTCTCGCAGCATCTCGGCGATGGGCCGGCCAATGCTCACCACGCGAACCGGATCGGGGTATGCCTCGCCAAAGACAGCGCGCACGCCAGCGATGGATCTGGCAGTGGAGAGCTCGGTTGGCTCGGTATAGACCGTGAGGCTGCGGGCCACTTCACTAGCGACTGCGGCTTCGATGCTTGCCAGCTCAACATCGGTCACGGGCTTGCCGTGCGAGAAGTCAAAGCGCAGTTTCTCGATGCCGACTTGCGAGCCCTTTTGCTCGACGTTGGATCCGAGTGCGGCCCGCAGGGCCAGGTTGAGCAGGTGGGTGGCGGTGTGATTGGAGGCGATAGCGCTGCGGCGCATCTCGTCAACCTCGCACTGCACATTGTCGCCCACGTTGAGCTTGCCGCGGAGGAGCCGGCCGATGTGCAGCACATAGCCGCCATAGGCCTTCACCTCTTCGATGCGCACTTCGGCGTTGTTGCCCTCCGAGGTGCTGACGCGACCACCAAACTCGGTGATGCGACCTTCATCAGTAAGCTGCCCGCCCATCTCGGCATAAAAGCTGGTCTTGTCGAGAACGATGCCGATGGCACTGACACCGATATTCGTTGAATCGGCCGATTCTTCAAAGTTGGAGCCCGTCCAGATGGCCTTGACAGTGGCGCGGACGGGCTTGTGCGCAAACTTCTCGCTGTCATCGGTTGGCGCAATGTTCAAGGTGCGCAGCTTGGCCACAGCATCGGTAGGCAGCGAGACGCCGGCGCCCGCGGCCTTGAACGATGAGCCGGCGCGTGCCTTGTCCTTGGCCTGCTCCATGAGGGCCTCGAAAGCCGCCTCGTCGACCTTCAGGCCGCGCTCTTCGGCCATGAGGCGCGTTAGGTCCAACGGGAAGCCATAGGTGTCGTAAAGCTTAAAGGCGTCCTCAGGCAAAATGCAGCGGTTGGGCGAGAAGTAGCCGTCGGCCCACCCGGCGGTGATATCGCTCAGTCTGATGACGGCTTGGGCTTTGTGGCCATCGCGATCATGGATAGCCAGCGTCCAGCCGCCCTCCTGCTTGCTGGAGGTGACAGTTGCGCCACCCGCCTGCAGGTGAGGGCTCAGCCGCGCCTTGGTGAAGGCGCGCACGCATGCCTCATCAAAAAGTACCAGCCCGCGCGAGAGCGTGCGCCCGAATGACTCTTCCTCCTCAGCGATGATGCGAATGACGTGCTCGGGGTTCTTCTTCAGCTCGGGGAAGAAGCCGCCCATGGTTGTAACCACAACTGGCACAAGCTGGCTGAGGAAGCCGGGGCGTGCGCCGAGTGTTTGCGAGCCGTAGCGGACGGCGCGGCGGAGAATGCGGCGAAGCACGTAGCCGCGGCCCTCGTTACTGGGCACGGCACCATCTGTGATAGCGAGCGTGAGCGTGCGGATGTGATCGGCGATGACGCGATAGGCGGTATCGGTGTTGTCCTTGTCGGCCGCGCCAAGCCGCCCGGCGTAGGGCTTGCGCGCACCGATGATGCGCTCGATGGCCAGAAACAGAGGCGCGAAGACATCGGTGTCGTAGTTCGAGCGCACGTTGGCCAGCACGCTGACGAGACGCTCCAGGCCCATGCCGGTATCGACATGCTTCGCGGGGAGCGGACGGAGCTTGTTGCCCTCCTCGGCGTTGAACTGAATGAAGACGTGGTTCCAGATCTCGAGCACATCCGGGTCGCCCGAGTTGACCAGGGAGCTGGCATCGCGCCCGCCGATTCGGTCAAAGTGAATCTCAGAGCAGGGGCCGCAGGGCCCGGTGTCGCCCATCATCCAGAAATTGTCCTTCATATTGCCGGGAATGACGCGGCTGGCGGGCAGAAACTGCAGCCACAGCTCGCGGGCCTCGAGATCGGGCTGCATGTTCAGCCGCGGATTGCCGCCGAAGTAAGTGGCGTAGAGGCGGTCGGCTGGCAGGCCGTAGACCTTGGTGAGCAGCTCCCAGCCCCACCCGATGGACTCCTTCTTGAAATAGTCGCCGAAGGACCACGTTCCGAGCATTTCGAACATGGTGTGGTGGTATGTGTCCTTACCCACATCCTCGAGGTCGTTATGCTTGCCACCAGCGCGGATGCACTTTTGGCTGTTGACGGCACGCTTTAGCTTGCCCAGGGGGGTGGTCGGGTCGGCCTGGCCCAGAAAGAGGGGCTTGAACTGATTCATGCCCGCATTTGCGAAGAGCAAGGTTGGGTCATCGTGGGGGATGACGGGGGAGGAAGGCACAAATGAATGGCCTTTCGACTGATAAAAGTCAATAAAGGCGGCTCGAACACGATCGACAGTCCACGGAGAAGACATATCCCGAAAGATAGCAAAGCCGGGCAGAGCTTCAACTGGGAATCGAGGTGCTATGGCGGAAGAAGAAAGCCAAGTTTCCGGTGTCGTTTTTAGTAAAACGACAATGGCCGACTTCCCAATAGGGTTATCGTTGGCCCACCCATACCCTACGTGCCGCGAGCTGGTGTATGGCAGCCGTGGAAGTGCCGGGGCATGGAGCGTCTTTCGCCTGTTCCCGTCTTACCGCTGCCGGAGATCAACTGCTTGAAGTACGCCATCGAACTGACGAATCTTCGCAAAACCTTCGGCGATAAAGTTGCGGTCACCGGCTTGAATCTCACCATTAAGCAAGGTTCGGTCGTGGCCTTTCTCGGCCCCAATGGTGCGGGAAAGACAACGACCATCCGCATGATACTGTCGATTTTGTTCGCCGACAGCGGCAAGATCAGCGTGCTCGGGCGGCCGAGCGCGATTGAAAGCAAGGACCGCATCGGCTATCTGCCCGAGGAGCGCGGGCTCTATCGCAGGATGAAGGTCGGCTCATTTCTGGCGTACATGGCCAAGCTCAAAGGTGTGCCCGACGGGGATGCCGCGCGGCGCGTAGCGCACTGGTTGGAGCGCGTGGGGCTGGCCGATTGCCATCGCAAGAAATGCGAGGAGCTTTCCAAAGGCATGCAGCAGAAGGTGGGCTTCATCACGGCCGTGATACACGAGCCGGAGTTAATCATCCTCGATGAGCCGTTCAGCGGGCTCGACCCGGTCAACGCGCGACTGTTGCGAGAGCTGATCGATGAGCAGCACGCATCCGGCCGCACCATCATCTTCTCTACGCACGTCATGTCTCATGCTGAAGCGCTTTGCGATCATGTGGTGATGATCAACCGCGGCGAGAAAGTGCTCGATGAGCCCATGCAACGCATCCGCAGCCGCTTTGACCCGCGGCTGATTCTGCTTGAGCCGCTGGGCAGCGACGATGGCGCGCTGATGACCGACTCGGTCGGGGAGGCGATCTCGCGGCTCGCATTCGTGGAGCGTGTGGACCGATCCAAGCTCGGCACGCCGGAGTTTTCCATTACGCTGCGCGAAGGCAGCGATACCAGATCGGCGATGGTCGAGCTGCTGGGCGTGGTGCCCACCCGCCGGCTGGAACTCAAACGGGTGCGGCTTGAGGATGTCTTCATTCGTTTAGTTGGCGAGCACGGCGGCGCCGGCGGCGAGGATGGAACCGAACTTTCGCCCGCTGCCGCGTTCAAGTCTGGCTCTGATGAGAAATAGGCCGACTAAGCCGCACCGATCCCTTGGCAACGTGTTTCTCCCCAATCAATTGACCTGCTTGGACCTTTCTCTCACTTTGATCCTGACTCAACATGCGTCGCACCATTCACGTTGCCATCCGCGAGTATGTCACCACCGTCGCCAGCAAGGGCTTTGTCTTCGGCGTGGTCTTCGTGCCGCTGATCATCATCATCGCCATTTTTGCTACCAAGGCGATCATGGGCTCTGGCCCGTCGCTGGCAGGCACCATCCTGGTCATTGATCAGAGCAGTGGGGAGATCGTCGCGCCGCTGATCGAGTCGAAGTTTTCCAAAGAATCCCAGGAGGCCAGCTCGGCCGCCAATGCCGCGGCGATCAAGAAGCTGGCCAGCGACAAACTCAAGGAGTTGAACCTGGGTGAGGATGCAGCCAAGGCGCTGCAAAGTCCGGCTATTGAAGCCGCGATGAAGGATGCTCTGGCGGGACCCCAGCTTACGGTGCTCCGACTGGCGGCAGATTCCAATGTAGAGTCGGCCAAGTTAACGCTCCGTCTGGCTGAGCTTGGGGCGTCTGGCCTGGAAAACGGCATGGGCAGCGATAATGCCGCCAAGCCCATTGCGCTGCTTGTCATCCCCTCCTCGGCCATCTCGCCTGATGGCGCTGGGGATTACAGCACCTTCTCACTGTTCACCATCCCCAAGCTGGATTTCCAGATTCAGGCGGAGATCAACGCCGCGGCGGGCCAAAGCGTGGTCGATGCGCGAATTGCATCGAGCGATCTCAAGAATGATGCGGACCGCATCCGTAAAATGCTGGCGCGGCCGCGAGCTGAGGTAAAGTCGGTCACCGCTAAGGGTGAGACCAAATCCATGGGCGATGCGGCCATGCTCATGCCCATGGCGTTCATGTTTCTGCTCTGGATCAGCATCTTTACGGCGGGGCAGTATCTGCTGACAACGACAATTGAAGAAAAGTCCAGCCGCGTCATGGAGATTTTGCTCTCAGCGGTCTCCCCAATGCAATTGATGACTGGCAAGATCATCGGCCAAATGGGGGTGGGTCTGACGCTGCTGCTGATCTACGCCGGGCTAGGTGTCGGCTCGCTGGCGGTGCTTAACTTCATGCATCTGCTTGACTACACGTCGCTCGCGCTGCTCATCGTCTTCTTCCTGATTGCATTCCTGCTCATCGCATCGATGATGGCGGCCGTGGGCTCGGCAGTTCAGGATCTGCGCGAGGCGCAGTCGCTGATGACGCCGATCATGCTCATTCTCATGGTGCCGTTGATGCTGTGGATGCCGATCTCGCGCAACCCCAACGGCATGTTCGCCACTATCTGCTCCATGCTCCCGCCCATTAGCCCGTTTGTGATGGTGATTCGCATTCCCGCCGCGGCGGGCACGGTGCCTGTGCCCGTGTGGCAGATCGCACTGTCGATCGGCATCGGCATTCTCAGCGTGCTGGTGACAGTGTGGGCGGCCTCGAAGATCTTCCGCGTGGGCGTGCTGATGTATGGCAAGCCGCCAAACTTCCGCACGCTGGTCAAGTGGTTGCGGATGGCGTGAGGCAAGAACGCCGGTAACGCGATGAGTTTGCTAACGAAAGCGGCGGTAGGCGATGATTCCCACGGTGCCCAAAACCAGCGCGAGGCCGCCGTAGCGAAGGGCGTAAACCCAAACGGCTTGCGATTGGGTGACTTTGGGTTGCCACGGAGGCGGAAAGTCTTGGATCTGACTGCCGCGAGTCGATGTCGGAGTCTCCGGTCCCAGCGCGTCGCCTTCCGACACTTTTGGTGCGGGAGCCAGCGGCGCAAACTGCCTCCAGTCCATCGCCCGCTCGGCGCTGGTCAGGTCTGCGGATATAGAGGTGATGAAGCGGACCTGCCCGATCCGCCGCTCGCCCACCTTAAGGGGACGACGTTCATTTGAAGCGGTTGACGCATAGAAATACTGCCGCACCACACCAGTTTGGCCAACATCGTTTGCAAGGCGGTCATAGTACATTTCCAGCCGCGTGCGTGTTCCATCCTGATTAGGAAACATGATGACTTCGGGCATGGTCCGCTTAGCACGAGTCTCTAGATACAGCGGAAATCTTCGGCCAGTGGGTATCTCAGCGGCAAAAAGTTCGTTTGCATCAGGTTGTAGGCCCGACACATTTGCGTTTCCTGCTGAATCAATCAGGACGGAACTTTCCCAATCAATCGATGCTTGCAGATCACGAAGTGCAATTGCAAGAAATACTGGGTGCTCGCTCAATGCGAGTTCAGCCCTTTTACCGACGGATACGTCGGGGGGTAGCGAAAAAATCTGAGGAGTTCGATCGCGTTGATTGAGTACGACAATCATCTCGCCGAGTGAGACAATGCGGCGATGCGCCCACACATCGAACGATCCCATACTGGCGAGATTCATTGTCGAAATGATCGCGGAGCCATTGGGAAAAGCAACAACTCTTACACTTGTTTGGCAGTCAAGCATCTGGCCGGTTGACTGGTCGAGTTCGATGTGTGCTCTGGGAGCGGCGCGCAAGAAATCATTGACGGCGGTATGTTTTCCCTCATCACGAGAATACAGAAACCCGCCGAAGCCCGAGTAAACGAGTGGTGTTGCAGATTCCTGAAGGTGGGCATTGATAAAGGCTTCCAACTGGTGGCGTGTCGTTGCCGCAACAGGGGCAGGGGATGAATCAGCCACAACTGGATGAGAGCATACAACAAGGGTTGTGGCAGTGCCTAACCACAATTTGAAAGCTGTGCCGGATGGCCAAAGACGCATTCTAACCTCGTTGGTTTAGGCCCATTCAGGACACGCTTTCTCACAAATGATTGTTGAAGTCGTTCCCGCATCGACGGGATTTGGGTTCGTAAAATCGGGGTCGCAGGCGTAGGGGACCGTCATTCCCGGAAGGTAGCGGGGAATTCCTGAAAAACACTTGTATGTATAGCCAGGCACCAGACTTACAGCTCGGGAGCATTGTTTGCCGGGACGCAATGCCCAAACGACCGCGTCGCAGTTGTAACAGGGTTGATGAGGCACGGTCGGATAGAATGTACTCCCTGAAACGATGTCGAAGCAATCGACTACCGGAATAGCAAAGGCGACAACGGCACCAAGCCCTACGACCGACAAGACGATAGGAACTTTCATATGACCTCCAAGCGGATTTCGCCTGCCTGCCACCGAAAAGTTCGACGGCGACCGTTGAACACTATTGTATTCACGGCCGCAAGTCAAGTTGGCCGCTCCTCACGACGAGGCGTTTCACTTGTCGAGGTCATCTGCGTCATCGGCGTGATGGGCGTACTTGCGTCCTTTGCCTTTCCACTCCTCCGCGGTGCAAATCTGAGTGCACGCCAAGTGACCGCAACCAGCAACGTCCGGCAACTTGCGGTAATTGCAAGCCAGTATGCCAGCGACTTTAAGGGCTTTGTGCCGGTGCTTTTTCCGCTGAACGCAGCAACCCAAAGCGGCGGTGCGGTGCGGGTTAATTTTAGAGACAGCATCATTTCAGGTCGATGGTTTGACAACGCGTTTGCGTTGGATTACCTGCTCACCGGCAGTGAAGCTAGCATTTTGCGCGACCCCGCCGCACCGGCACCAGCAGCTGAGGCGGCAACAGCCCCGGAAAGCGATTTCAAACTTGCCGCCTGCCTCTACGCCGATGCAACTTACTGGCGGCCGGGCGGTGAGCAGCAAGTCTCGCAATGGCAGGCACAACGACTCGATCTGGTTCGATTTCCTTCGCAAAAAGGGATTGTATCGGCAACCAGGGTCTGGACTGCGGCCCAGGGTCAAACCGCTTCCATGGGTTACACAATGGCTTGCTGTATCGATGATGTTCCATCAGCAGCAGCGTGGGGCGATCACTCCGCCAGCATGCAAGTGAAGGGCAAGCTGCGGCCCGGTGTTGCAAACTCTCTCAACCCACTGCTGACCGGTCCACTGAACTACGACATTCAGGGTGTTCCGATTGATGAAACAGCCGACGGCATCTTCGGGCGCGATCGTTGAACGCAGTGCAGGTTCCATCATCGCGTCCCTCACCTACCAGTTGCAGCACACCAGTCGGTGCCGCACCAGATCGGCCCGCGCCTCGCGCCGGGCTTGCTGGTCCATTTCGCGGTGCAGCAGCCGCTGCAAGTGCGCGGGCTGGCACAAAAGCATCAGTTGCGTCACTGCCGCGGTGCTCAGGCCGGTAATCAGGCCCAGCACCACGCCCAAGCGCACCAGTGAGAGCCCGGCCATGGCCTCCTCGGGCGTCAGCAGTCGCGCCGAGCGCAGGGTGCCAAATGATCGAAAGATCTGATCCTCAAAGTATCGACTGCGCTGGCGTAGCAACTCGTCGCGCACTTTGCGTTCAAATGCCACGATCTGCGGCACCACGCGAAGCTCGATCATCTCGCGCAGCTGCTCCTCGCTGCGGCCAAGCGTGGTCTGATTACTGATCTGATACAAGTCCCCTGCGCCATCGGAGCCCTCTCCGTAAAAACCGCGAAGTGTCAGGTTCATGTCCTTGGCTGCACGTTTGACGCGCTCAAGCTCTCCACTGAGGCGCGAGGCAGGCAAGTGCAGCATCACGCTCAGTCGCGCCCCGCACCCCACATTGGTGGGGCAGGCGGTGAGATATCCAAGCCGCGGCAAGTAAGCAAAATCCAACTGCTCTTCAAACTGATCGTCAACATCGTTGATCGCCGCCCACGCCTGCCCGAGGGCCAAGCCGGGCATCACGCATTGCATGCGCAGGTGATCCTCCTCATTAACCATGATTGAGTGCCGCTCATCGGGCAGTGAGAGCAGCAGCGCACGCACGCGATCTGATTTGGCATGCTCCTTACTGACTAGGTGGCGCTCGACGAGCAACATGCGGTCGAGCGCGGCCAGCTCGGCCATTTGCACCCAGTGCAGCTTGTTTGGCAACAGCGATTGTGCGCCGTCGGCAACTGGCGGGTGAATGTCCAACGTGGCCTGCTGGGCCAGGCGCATCAATCGCGTGGATTCCGCGCCGCTCATGCGGCCAGGAAAGGAGACGCCAGCGAGGTTGCGCGCCAGTCGCACCCGCGAGGAGATGACCACGTCGCCCTCTGGCCCGCCGCGGAGCCAGTCGGCCCCGCGTTCAATGTTCTCGTAAGGCACCACCGCGCTCATGGCTGCGGCCCCCTGCCGGATGAATCTTCACCAGGCGCATTTTGATCTGTCGCGCTTTGATCAGTTCTGGGCGGCGCAGCGTCGCGGGCCGTGCGTTTGCGTGCGGAAGGCCTCGCATCTGATTTGCTGTCTGGCTTGCCATCCGGCTTGCCCTCCCCTTTGGTCAGCGCCTTTGGCCCTTCCGATGCGCCCAGCGCGGCCGCGGCAGGCCGAGTCGGGTTCTCAAGCTCCGCCAGCGCATCACGCAACTCCGCGGCGGTGCGATAGTCCTCGCACTTTACCGCCGCCGCCAGATCGACCTTCATCCGGGCAACGAGTTTGGCCACTGCCTCGGCCGCCGCACGCTCTGCGGATGCCCGCAAGATGCCCGCCGGGCTCAAAGCCACGCCCGGCTCCTCCGCCTTTGGCTTCTTTCTGGCCTTGCTTATTCCCCGCGGCGGCTCGCCACTGAGTTTCCGCTTCGGCACCTTGCCAAAATGAGAGGTCCCGCCCTCGTGGTAACGCTCTAGAAGGGGAACAAGCTGCGGCAGGAAGGCCTCATAACACGTCGGGCAGCCCAGCACGCCAGTATCGCGGAGTTGGGCCAGCGTGGCAGAGCAACGGGGGCAGCGATCAGAGGGGACCACGCCGCCCTCGCGTCCGCCAGCGCCCGCGACCTCGTCAGCGGCGCCGCCGACCGGGCCTGCTTTGCCGGGCGGAACCGCGAGCTTGGCCTTACTTGGCAAAAGTTGGTTCAAAAGGTCCTTGATTGGCGGTGACTGCGGCGTGACCATGCCCGCTTCGGCTGCGCACCGTTCGCAAAGATGCCGCTCGCTGCGTTTGCCATTGCGTATGCTAACTTCGTGTATACTCGCGGGCTGTCCACAACGGTCACACTTCATAGCGGACAAGGGTACGTCCGCAGGTCATCTGCGGCGTTGCGAGCTGATCCACTTGCCCGCGACGGGTTTGCTGCCAACAATCTCGACCTCTTCGGAATCAAGCTATGCCATTCGTCTGTCATTTCACTGGTAAGAAATCCTCCTTCGGTAAGCAGCGCACGTATCGGGGGCAGAAGATCCAGAAGGGCGGCTTCGGTCTCAAGCCAACCGGCATCACCCGCCGCAAGTTCCGGCCAAACCTGCAGAAGGTTCGTGCCATGGTCAATGGCGTACCAATGACGATTCTGGCGAGTGCCAACGCCATCAAGAGCGGCCTTGTCATCAAGCCACTGCGTCGTCGTGATGGGTACACCGCTGAGCAGAAGGCCGCCGCTCACGCCTAATGGCGTTCGCTGGCACAAAACAGATTACAAAAAGAGAACCCGCCATCTGGCGGGTTCTTTTCGTTTTGAGAATGTGGCAGCGGCGAGATCGCCCGCTTATGGCTTCATAAGTTCCCAGCTCGCCATCGAGAAGTTGCTGGCGCCACCACTCTGCTGATGGTTCTGGCCAATCGCCATCACTTTGTTTAGCAACTGATCCTTGTTCCCTGTGGCGGTCGGATGCGAGTACTCCGCCTCCGAGTATGAAGGAGAGGTGACGACAACCCACCCCTGACCATCGCGAGCGAGCGTGCGGGCGGCGACGCCGCTGGCATTCAATGCGCCGACGGCGCGCTGTGCATCACTCTCGAGCAGGCGTGCCACGACGAGGTAGTAACGGCCAGCCATGATCTGGCCAGCCACTGCCGCGGGTGCGGGTGCGGGTGCAGATGTTGGTGCGGGTGTTGGTGCGGGCGTTGCAACCGGCGCCGGTGCACGCGTTGCGGCCGCTGCTGGCGTTGCGGCTGTTGTAGTTGCAGGGGGAGCAATAGGGTCGCTAGCGATCGGGCCAGTAGCGATTGGGGCCGCACCCACAGGTGCTGCCGAGGCAGCAGCGCTGACAACCGGTGCCTGTTGAACGGGCAAAACGGGGGCCCCAGGTGCGGCCAGTGTGCCGTTACCGAGCACGCCGGCTTGGATGGGCGAGGTCAGCTCGGGCGATTGGCGGGCCTTTACGTCCACGCGCCGCGCGTAGGAAGGCGGCACGAACATGCTTTCATTTGGCGTGCCGTAGTTGTCGCCCTTGTCCCAGATGTCAAAGGCCATCTGGTCCGGTGCATCGGGCGACCCGCCTCTCACATCTTTAAAGAACTCCATCACCAGCTTCTTGCCGACGGGCACCTCCCACGAGCGAAGTGGTTGGAGCGTGCGAGTGTCGACCAAGGTGACCGTCTGAGGCGTGTGGGTCGTGCTCTCATACGCGTAGCGGTCCAGGGAATAGGGCTTACCGCCCGGTGTCCAGGAGCAGCCCTGAGCGAGGGTGAGCCCCGCCGCGGCAAGAATCAAACCGCCGACGGCCAAGGCCCGAGTTACGCCATTGCAAGACGAGTTCATGCAGCAAAGCTCCAATAAGCGAACGGGAAACAAAGTCCGGATAGCATATCGGCACTTCGCCGCCTCTGTTCTCGTTTTTCACGTCTTCAGGTTCGACACTTCGGTCATTTCCCCCCGCAACCAGACAATCGCTATGGCCAAACGCAGTCGCAAACGCACGCCGAAACGCCGCGGCACAGGTGTTCAGCCACCTGCCAGAACCGGGGCTACCCCGCCGGCCAGTTCAAGTGCCCGCCAGCACGGCAATCATGGTCGTCGCGCAAAGCCGGTGCCACCAGCGCGAAAATTGCCGCCGGCCAAGGCCATACCCGCAGACAGGTCCACTGCTCTCGCTGAGGCCGCAGCGCCGCTCATGGCATCGAACTTGGCACATCCGCCGCTGCGCATTGGTCACGGGTACGACCTCCATCGCCTAGAGCCATTGGTACCAGCGGGTGCAGGGCGTGCCTTCGTGGTGGGGGGCATTCAAATCGACCCATCAGGAACATTTGGTAAGGGTCCAGTAGCGCATTCTGACGGTGATGTTTTGCTGCACGCCATCACTGATGCGCTGCTGGGCGCACTTGGCCTGCAGGACATTGGTCAGCTTTTCCCGGACAATCTCGCCGAAAACGAAGGGCGAAACTCCGCTGATTTTGTCGCCGCGGCGTTGCAGAAGGTACTGCTGAGCGGATACGTCATCGCCAACATCGACTGCACCGTGATTTTAGAGAAGCCCAAGCTCCTGCCATTTAAGGTGCGGATGCGCGAGCGGCTGGCGTCAATGCTGCATCTCTCGGTCGAGCAGGTCAACCTCAAGGGCAAGACACACGAAAAGGTGGATGCGGTTGGTGAGGGGCGGGCGATCGAAGCCCATGTGGTCGCGCTCTTGTTGCGAATCAGCTGATATCTCGGCGCAACGCACGCTTTCGTTGTGGACAACATGTTCATAAGTGTGCTAATGTTGGTGCATATTCGCGCGGTTCCGGTGCGATTTGGGGCTTGGGGGGGCTCGGGAGTGCTGCGGCAACCTGCTTGGTTTTGATTGATTCTTCCCTAGTCGGGCTGGCAGGCCCGAAAACACGCAGTATCTTCATATTGGAGAGTGCTGAGAGAAGTGCCAGCCGCCGCGGCAATGCTGCGCTGCACTGCCCCTTGCCCAGATTGCCAAAATCCGCTCGTTGATCGCATGGATTTGTGGTGCCTGTTCTTAGAGCGGTTTCTGCCCTTGGTCTCAGCGTCTAGCACTCTTGATAGCGACATCCACGTCCTTCACTTTCTCCGGCTGCGGCATGCCGCTGCTGGAGCACGCCCTCACGCCTTTCGATGTAAAGCACCCCGTCAAGTTCCCTCGGAGTATCCAGCCATGCAAGCAGATCAGCCACCCATGGTCGCCGTTGATGCCCTGCCGCATTCGCGAATGATGTACAGCGCGCCGGTTGAAGTAAAACCGAACTACCGGCCGTTGCCATCGGCAAGCGAGGAGATGTTCGATAGCGTTTACGCCAACGCGGAGGATGATTCAGACAGGGTGCCGTGGAGCGCAGGACGGTCTAACCCGCAGCTGGTGAGCTGGCTGAATCGGGATGCGTGCTGCATCGTGCGGCCGGGAG
>Ga0105046_10005503_pt1 | contig 20043 bp, 10 predicted proteins | sample MAT03_FD_78385 | JGI IMG/M metagenome (GOLD analysis project Ga0105046, IMG submission 78385) | Freshwater microbial communities from Lake Fryxell liftoff mats and glacier meltwater in Antarctica - MAT-03 (megahit assembly) | ecosystem: Environmental > Aquatic > Freshwater > Ice > Liftoff... | reverse complement strand
GTCCTGTATTTTTCCGGAAACGACAAAGATCTGGTCGCCTATCTCTAACTGCTCGCGGATGTCGGGTCTGCAGGCTCCGAGCGAGGGATTAGGACCCAAGTACGGGTCTTTTACGTGCGTACCCTTCTCTGGGTCACCGCCAGAACTCGTAACGAATATCTTGCCGATCATGTACTTATTCCTTGGTAACGAAGCCCCACTCCAGCTTTTGTTTCAACGTGTTGCCCTGCCAGCGAGTCAGGACGGCATCGTGCTGAAGGCGGCCGACTACGATGCCAGGGCCGATCCCGATGGACTTCGCAAAGACGTGGATTTCTTCGCTCGTTGCAGCCCTGCCGTGTAGACTCAGGAATTCGGTGAGCGCGGTCGGCGGGACAAGTGTGTCGCCTGCGAACCGGTCCGCCTCCTCTTCGTACTTTGCCATTTCCGGATCGACCACGTCATCGCCCATATGGTCGGCCGCATTATCGATCACGAACGATCGGTGTTCACGATGCAGAAGGATGTGGGCCAGTTCGTGAAAGAAGGTAAACCACAATTGGTCTGCCCACTTGTACCGGATAGTCAGCCCCACCATTGCGTGCTTGTCACTCAGCCACTTGGCACAACCACTGATCCGCGTACGGGGCAACTCGGGCACCAGCACGACTGCCACCCCGAACTTCGAGCAGATCATCTGGGCTTGGTCCAATCCATCCTGAACGTTCTCCCGCGTCAGCCTCCGCAGTTGGTCCAGTGACGCCCGCAACTTGCCTTCGTCAAAGGCCGCGACAGGCACTTGACCGGCAATTATTTCTGCCTCGCGGACCCATGCCGCGACTGCTTCAGTGCGGGCTTCGAACACTTTCGTTTGCCGAAATGCGACCGGAGTGGCTTGCCACGCAGACTGCCAGTGCTTCGGTGACGCGACCCCAAAGAAACCAAGAACTACCTCGGCATCATTGGCACCTGCCGGCAGGGAGAACCTCAGCTGTTTCATTTCCTTGAGGGGGAAGTTGTGTGCCCAGGCACTCCATTGCCGCGACTCAACAGTCGGTCCGAAGAGTCGCCCGTCGGGTCCGACGGTGGTCGCACCGACGGTAATTGGCGTCTCCGCTTCGATGTCGGCAGCGGCCCGGAGGCGATCGCTGATCTGAATGAACGTTGTCATGTTTAGCTGCCCTCCATTATTTGTTGAGCAGGTCCGCAGCTTTCGCCGCGGTCAGCTCAAAGTACTCAAGACTGCTGTAACTCGCATCAGGCCCAAGCGCCTGCATCTCACACGAGCCAGTGTAAAACGGTCTCGACTGTGGGAGCGAGTGGAGCCCAACCCGACCAGAAAACCCTTCCTGAACGCTAGTCCGAGCAGCGACTTGGGCGAGACGCAGGCCGACGAGCTTATAGATCGGGGCAGACGTAAACTCCTTCGCGTTCCACGGTGCTGTCTCAAGGTAGTCGATGTAAAGGAGCGGCTTCCCCTTGTCGGGGTCGAGCCGCGCGTTATATCCCGCGAGGCACACCATCATGAGGCCCTGCATTTTCCCGGCCGCCTCGATCCCATAAGTCTGATAGGCGAGGGTGGTCGAGTGCTGAATCGCCTTTACCGCCCAGTTCCAGTGAACGTGCTGCGGAATGCTGGTTGCGGGAACCCCTTTCTGCCGCATCGTTTTTAACGCCCGAAGTCGTAAGAGTGCCCAGTCGATTTCGACATCAATGATCTCCAATTCTTCGAGTTCTTTGTGAAGAATGGCGGTCACGGGATTGCCCGTCGCTCGCTCGATGATCGCAATGTTTTCTTGCGCACTGCTCATAGGACCATCAACTCCGCTTTCTTCTGAGCCTTTTCATCCTCGAAGACGAGCTTTTCGCCAGCACTCAATCGGACCTCGATCATCTGGTACAGACGGATCGCTTGCCGGACGACTGCCGTCTTTGAGAGGTCTTTCTTCTTTGCCAGGGCTTCGAGGACCACCATTTCGGCCTCGGTAAGATTCAGAGTCATCGTTCGCTTAGAATCGCTCATCGTTTTGTCTCCTAAGGACAATATACAGAATGGATGGCCTAAAAGTAAATAGCAATTATATATTATTTGGCTATTTTTTGAATTATTTATCATCCTAAGAGTAGGGAAGCGGGACGACGGTCAAATCAATGGACGAGTCTGCTCAAGAGGAAAACGGGATATTCTGGGGATATTCTGCATAACGCCTTGATCATCGCAATCCAATCCACTGTCGAAGGGACTCTGCAGTAACTCGCTCACTCCCCGAACGCAAACGCCCCAGGTTCAACGAGGGAGGAGCAAGCATCCCAATCTGCGAGCGGTTCAGCATTCGCTTGCCAGCGAGGACTTCAGAGATAGTCGACTCCGGCCATACTGGCTTGCTTTGCGCCTTCCAGATCGATCCGGGTATTCAGTCCCGCGCTCCGACACGTTCTGGTTCACTCAAATCGTCAGCTTTTGCTCCCCCGCCTTCAGTTTCAGATCGAGCGTGTCGAGCGTGCTGACCACGAAATAATCGCTGCCTGCCGCACCGGTCAGAACGTCCTTGATCAGGTCGTCTTCCACGGTTGTTGCATTCAGGAATCGGCCGGAATTCAGCCCGCCGGGCGTGCCGGTCAGGTGCTGGATCCGGGTTGCATAATCAAACGTCTGCGGGTTCCATTCGGCAACCAAGAATCCCAGGCCCGTCAGGTCGGCGTCGAAGTCGGTTTTGCCGCCGATAAGCAGGTCGTCGCTTGCTCCGCCAGCCAGCTTGTCGGAACCGGCCCCGCCGATCAGCACATCGCGGCCGGTGCCACCCGTGAGCTTGTCGTTGCCGTCGCCGCCGACGAGCAGATTGTTTCCTTTGCCCCCGGATAACTTGTCGTCACCAGCCTCGCCGAAGAGCCGGTCGTCGCCTGAGCCGCCGGTCAGGGCATCGTTCCCGGCGTTGCCATGAAGATCGGCTGGAATGAGAAGCTTCGGGGAGACGGCGATCTTGTCCGCTCCACTGGCTCCATGCACCACGATGCGGTTCGTCGAGCCTTGAGCGAAAACGCCGAACACCATCTTGTTCATGGTGACGACCAGTTGCGTCTTGTCTTTCGAGGGGTTTACGGTAATCGTGTCGTTGCCCGGCGTGCCGACGACCACGAGATTACCGTCCAGAATCAATGCGCTGCCGACCTCGTTCGGGAAGATGCTGGTCAGCACTTGCGTCAGTGTGCTCGCAATGGCAGTGATGCCGCCCGGAAAGGTGACGTCCACGGTTTGGCGAGTTGCACCGTTCGAGAACGCACCCGCGAAAGTGCTGTCGATCGCTCGAGCGTTTAACGGCGTTGGATTACCATTGAACCACGGCCAGGCCCGGAAGCGCAAGCGGGCCTGTGCGGAAAGGGCCAGGGCTGTCGCATCGTCAGCGACGGTGCCGACGGGGAACCATGTGATGTTGTCCGTCGAGTATTCCCAGGCACCTTCAATATCCGCATTGGCCGTGTTGCCCACAACGGCGATGCCTGCCAGCGAATCGCCACCATCTACGTCAACGACGATCGGTGCAAAGAGAGCCCCGATCGTGCGGCCAATCGGCTGGAGCGTTCCTTGCAAGATTGCAGGGAGTACCGCATCGTCCAGCGAAGTGGGCGCATCGTTCTGAATGATGATGCCGATTTGACGCCGCACGACAGCGGGCTGAGTTGGAAGTGCGCCATCATGCACGGTAATGACGAGCGTGCGAACAAGGGGCAGGGGGCTATCGCTGGTGTTCGTGTAGGTGATCGATTGCAAAAGTGTTTCGTAGCTGGCCACGCTTGATGAGCCCTGAAACGAAAGGATGCCGAAGACATTGTCGAAGCTGGCGACAATGTCTGGGTCAACCAGTGTGAAGCCGAGAACGTCCTGGCCGGGGACATAGTTTTCAATCTGAACCGTGGCCCCGCTCAACTTGGTATCGTCAGGGTCGGAAAGCGCGAGAGCCGGATCGAAAGCGATGGCGGAGTCATCTTCGGAGAAGACTAAAGGTGACGTACCAGCTAACAACTGCGGCCCGCGATTCACCTGTAGTCCGACAAGCCCGAAGTCTGTTTGCAGGCCATCAGAGGTTTCACCAGCCACAATGATTCGGCCAGTCGAGTCGATCGCGACGCCGCGGGCCACATCACCGTATCCCGAGAAATCAATCGTTTGGAGTCCGTTGATTCCAAAGCTCGTGTCTAGCGCGCCATCCGCGTTGAGTTGAGTCACCGCAAAGTCGTCGTTGCCTGACGCCGAGGTCGAGCCCGCCAGCACGATTCGACCCGATGCATCCGTTGCGAGTCCGAAGGCGGAATCGTTGCCATTGAAATCGATCTGAACAACTCCCACAAATCCGAACGTCGGGTCGATCCCGCCGGTCGCGTTGTAACGAAGGAGAGCGAAGTTTTCGAGTGCATTGCCGGCAACGAGGATGCGATCGGAACTATCGATCAGCAGGTCGCTCGCACCTGAGTTTCCAGGGAAGCCGGTGTTGGAGTATCCTCCCGCGAAGCTGGTGTCCAGCGATCCATTGGTGTTGAGGCGTGCGACCAGGATGCTGTTTTGGATCCCGTTGTTGGTCGTGCCGGCCACGACGATCCGCCCGGCACTATCGATGCCAATTGCGGTGGCGATGTTGTGGAAGCCGCCGTAATCGAATTTTCGGATCCCACCGGTGCCGAAGCCCGCGTCGAGCAAGCCACTCGATGAATAGCGGACGATGGCGAAATCGTGCAGCCCGCTGCCGGGATCGGCCGAGCCTGCGACCAAGATTCGCCCCTGAGCATCGAGCGTTATTGCACGAGCCCCACCCGGTCCTGGACCAACGGGTGTAATCACTTTGCCGCCAGCTCCGAACGAGCTGTCTGGATAACCAGCGACATTTAAACGAGCCACCGCGAAGTCCCCGGGTCCAGTCGCGCTTGTGGATCCGGCTACGAGAATGCGACCGTTGGAGTCAATTGCGACTGTCGAGGCGAACTCGTTGGCACCGAAATTGATCGTGACCTTGCCAGTTCCGCCAAAGGTGGTGTCGAGCGTTCCATCGGCAAAGTAGCGGGTGAGGAGCATGTCCCCCTCGGACGAGCCGGCGACAACAATACGGCCCTCGCTGTCGATCGCGGTTGCTTGGCCGAAGTCGTGGCTGGCATTCCAGCGTGGAGTGTCTCGCCCGTCCCTGCTGAAGCTGGCGTCCAGGTCGCCGACGGTCGTGAGCCGAGCGACAGCAAAATCAGAGTCGAGTCCAACGGCTGAGTAGCCAGTGAGGATCAAGCGACCCGAGCTATCCATTGCCATCGCGTTGAGTTCATCCAAGCCGCCGAAGTCCACGATGCTCCGACCGTCGAGACCCCAGGTGTTATCCAACGTGCCGGTTGTCGTGAGACGGACCACTCCGAACTCATTGAGTGCTCGACCGGCCACCAAAATCCGATCGGTGCTATCAACTACGATGTCTCGCCCAAACTCTTCGCCGCCGAAGTTCACGAAAGCCCGGCCATCGGTATCGAATGTGAGGTCCGGTGCTCCGGTGGGCGTGTATCGAGCCACGCCGAAATCGTAACTGGTCCCGTTGTAGGCATACCCCCCGACGACAACCCGGCCCGCACTATCGAGCTGCACGGAACTTGCGAAATCGATTCCGAATCCAAAGTGCGTCGTGACTACGCCGCCAGCGCCAAAGGTCGCATCGAGGACGCCGGACGAATTGAGCTTCAGCAGGGCAAAGTCCTGGTCCTTTCGACCAGCGGCAAAGATGTTGTCGGATCCATCCACGGTAACTGCGTAAGCGTCATCGATGGCACCCAAATCGATGACGAATCGACCCGAAGCGGCAAAAGACGGATCGAGGGAGCCATCCGACAAATAACGCGCGAGAGCAAAATTTGTGCCGCCCCCGGCAGCGTAACCGGCAGCCACAATTCGGCCCACCGAATCGATGGTCACGCTCGTCGCCACGTCGAACGTCGCAATATTGGTCGTGACGATTCCTCCCGCACCAAACGCTGCATCGAGCGAGCCATCGGGGAGGTAACGGACGAGCAAAAAGTCCGTCGTTCCCGGCCCGAGTGCTGCATAGCCTGAGACGACGACACGGCCAAGGTTATCGATGACGATTCCAAACGCATCGCTGTCGAGGCCGACTGCCGTCGTCACTCGGCCGGCAGTCCCGAATGCTGGATCGAGCTTGCCATCGAGCAGATAGCACGCCACGCTGAAGTGGAGGTCCGCCCGGCCGACGATAAAAACACGACCGGCAGAATCAACGGTCGTGTCACGAGCAAAGTTTGCACCGGACGTGTGGTTAGTCGTCACGACTCCGCCGTCGCCGAAGAATGGGTCGAGCCCGCCGGAGGCCGGGGTGACGCGTGCTTCCAAGGATTCCAGGCGCAGGGATTTTCCACGACGACGCGAGAGCGGGAGAGAGAACATGGCAGTTCCAGTTAGAAAGAAGCGATGACACACGGACCACAGATAGCGAGTTTTGTGGCCCGGGCAGGGTTGTGTGATTGTGACCGATTGCGGGTCGAAGGGCAAGTGGCTCAGCGCAACGATATCTGGTCTCCCGGTGGATGCGACCCAATATTGATTGCGCGATTGGCTCGGGCCAATAAGCTGATAAAGATGTCCTCGATGACCCAATTGATCGATGCGGCCAAAGCCGGCGACCACCAGGCCGCGGCCGACTTGCTCCCCCTCGTTTACGGTGAGTTGAGGAAACTGGCCGCCCAGCGACTTGGCCACGAGAAACCGGGCCAAACACTTCAGCCCACAGCCTTGGTTCACGAGGCCTACCTGCGGCTAGTCGGCTCGGGTGCGGAAAGCCCGGAATGGGACAACCGAGGGCACTTTTTTGCTGCCGCCGCCGAGGCAATGCGACGCATTCTGGTAGAAAACGCTCGAAGGAAGAACCGCGTCAAGCACGGGGGCCTTCTCGAACGTGTGGATCTGGAGGACCACGACCTTCCTGTTCAAGCACAACCTGATGAAATCCTTGCGTTGGACGAGGCACTCAGCCGGCTCCAGGCCGACGATGCGGTGGCTGCCCAGGTCGTCCAACTCCACTTCTTTGCTGGGCTGTCCATCCAACAAGCCGCGGACGCACTCGGCATCTCGCGCGCAACGGCTTATCGCCAGTGGACCTACGCCCGAGCGTGGCTACGCTGTGAGATCGGGGGCAGCGGAGAATCTCCATCGTGGTAGCGATTTGAGAATCTTCTGAGACGATTGTTGCAAGTAAATCGCATTGAACGATGTCAGTTTGAGGAACCATCCCATCGAACCCGGGGGGAGCATGTCGGTTTCGTCCGGTGCTGTCAAGCAGTTGTTCCTGGCGGCCTCGGAAAAGTCCACCATTGCCGAGCGATCCGCATTCCTGGAGGAATCGTGCGGCGGAGATGCCACGCTCCGGCGCCGGGTCGAGGAATTGCTTCAAGCCCACGATCAGGCAGATCCGCTCCTGGATCATCCGGTGATCCTCCAGGCGGAAGGCGAGATTTCGCCTGCAACAGACGATTCTCTTTCATTCCTGGAATCGTCTCAGAAGCCGGGCTCGCTTGGCCGCCTGGGCCATTATGAGGTGCTGGAAGTCATCGGCCGCGGCGGCATGGGCATCGTTCTCAAGGCGTTCGATGAGAAGCTGCAACGCGTCATTGCCATCAAGGCACTGGCTCCATTACTGGCAACGACTGGGTCGGCCCGCCAACGATTCGTGCGCGAAGCTCGGGCGGCAGCCGCCGTCACACACGATAATGTGATCGCCATTCACGCCGTGGAGGACGACGGGGCGGTACCTTTCTTGGTCATGCAGTGCATTCACGGTAAGACCTTGCAGGAGAAGCTCGATCAAAAGGGCCCGCTTGAACTTGCAGAAATCTTGCGGATCGGCTTGCAAATCGCCGACGGTTTGGCCGCCGCCCACCGGCACGGGCTGGTTCACCGCGACGTGAAACCGGCCAATATCTTGCTGGAAAACAGCGTCGAGCGCGTGAAAATAACCGACTTCGGATTGGCCCGTGCGGTCGATGATGCCAGCCTGACGCAGAGCGGACTCATTGCCGGCACGCCGATGTATATGTCACCCGAGCAGGCCGAAGGCGAGCGCGTCGATCATCGTAGCGATTTGTTTAGCCTCGGCAGTGTGATGTACGCGATGTGTTGTGGACATCCGCCGTTCCGTGCAACATCGACGCCGGCTGTGCTCAAGCGTGTGGCGAACGACGCTCCCAGGCCCCTGCACGAAATTAACGCGTCCATTCCCGACTGGTTGGAGGCGATCATCGACGTGCTAATGGCGAAGTCCCCGGCAGATCGGATTCAAACCGCTGCGGAAGTCGCCAAGCTACTCGGGGACCATTTGGCACATCTTCAAGGACGCGGCCAACTGCCCCTGCTTGTGCAGCCGCGGCCCACTCGTCATTCCAAAGCTGGAGGCAAATTTACCCCAAAGAAGGTTGCGATTGGAGCTTGTGCGGTATTCGTCGTGGGAACGCTCGTTGGACTGGCGATGTGGAGGCCTTGGCTTGCGAATTCCCCGATCGATCCTGACAATTCGATCGGAGAACCGGTTCCTCAACCGCGAGAGATCGTTGCAAAACTGCCGAAAAAAAAATGGGCTAAGGTTGGCACCTCGGTCTCCGCCTCGTCCTTGATCGATTCGCTGGAACTGGCACGTCTCCCCGCCGCTGCCGATGCCCTAGATCCGAAAAACATTCCACTCGCTCTGCGGAAAGCCGCTTTTGGGAGTGATGCCAAAAACGTTCCCCCCGAGGTGGTGGCCATCGTTGGCGAAGATTTGCACAAGGGCCAGGCGAATCAGCAATGCCAGATGTACACAATTGCGTTCAGTCCGGATGGAAAAGTGCTTGCAATGGGAGGTTTCGACCGCGTCGTTCGGCTATGGGATATGTCTACGGGTAAGTTGAAACAAGCACTGACCTGGGAGGATCGTCTGGGACAACCTTACATCTATAGCCTTGCTTATTCCCCAGACGGGAAGCTGCTGGCCGCAGCCGACTCGCAGGGCGGAATTCGTCTCTGGCAGGCGATTTCCGGCAAGGATTTAGGCACCTTAGTGGTGCCCGGGCAGCGAATGAATCAAGTGGCTTTCTCCCCGGATAGCCAACTATTGGCCGTGGCACGCGTCAAAGGCGACGTGCAAATCTGGGACGTTGCGAAGCGCTCCGTCCGAAGGACGATCGTCAACGGCAACGAAGAAGTTTGGTGCCTCGCATTCTCGCCGGATGGCACGACGCTTGCCACCAGTGCAGCGGGTGTGGTTCGTTTCTGGGAAGTGTCGAGTGGAAACATGAGCGGGTCACAACTCGTTGATGGTTCAAACGTCCGCTGGGTTGGTTATCATCCTCTTGGAAATGTCCTGGCAACTGCCGGCAGCACTGCCCACGGATTTATCCTCAGCATTCAACTTTGGGATATTGCCAACGCTAGCCGGTTCCGGGATCTTGAAGGACACACCAGTACGGTTTTGACGGGAGCCTGGCGGGCGGACGGCAAAATGTTGGCCACGGCAGGCGAGACGGATGGAACCGTGCGCGTGTGGGATTTGAGCGATGGACCCGCTCGATCCCAAGCATTCAAGCTCGTCCCACCCAATCTGCAATGGCTGCACGCAATTTCTCTCAGCCCCGAAGGGCGGTACCTCGCGGTCGCTCATCCGGCAGGGATAGCTCTGATCGTGCGCCTCGCTAAACAGGGCGAAGTTTTCAGCGTGCCCAAATCTTAGTGGACACTTGAATATCCTTGACCGGCCCATTCGGAGAGAATTCTTCAAATTTCTTCATCCCGGTGAGACGAACGGAAAAAAACGTCGCATTGCCCCTCAAGAGCAATCCACACTTTTTTCCGAAGGATCCTGGCCATGAAGCTTCGTTTTCCTTTTCGCATCAAGAATTCGGTTCGACAGCGTCCGGCGCGAAAGCTTCATATTGAGGCTTTGGCCGAGCGAATCGTCCCGGCGGCCCCGATGATCGCCCCGATCGCCGATGAGACCTTGTCGTCGAATCAAGCCCAGGTTCAGGTTCCAATCCCGGCGACGGATTCCGATGGCGATCCATTAAGCTACAGCGTGCGTTCAGCGGGATCGGAAGCTTTTTTTCTTGGCAGCGATCTAAAGCTGAAAAGCATAACCCGCCCCATCAACTGGGGCGGGCAAGGGGAGCGTTGGTTCAAGGGCGGGGCCGACTGGTACTTCCTGAAGCCGACCGGCGAGTTTCACAAATGGGACGGCACGAGCAAGCAAGCCAGTGGCCCGCAACTCGCCACGCTGGCCCCGCTATATTTTTCCTATCCCGATCTGCTGACCAAGCCGAGAGATTTCGATCTGCCTTATATTGTGGACCAAAGGTTGGGGTTAGTTCCGACAGCGACACCGGCCCGAGGCAGCCGGGGCCAAGACGAGCAGTGGTTCGCCGGCAAAGGAAATCAGCGCTACTTCATCACACCGGCAGGCGAGTTGTACCGTGCCAGCGGCAAACCTCTCGGTGTGCAAACGAACCTGTTGGCACAACTCGACCCCGTCTATCATGCCAATCCCAAATTGCTGACTGCCGCCATGCCGTTGCATCTTCCTGTGAGCTTAATTGGAAACGTAGTCACAGTCGGTGAATTTTCGGGCGGAGCCGGGACGTTCGCGGTCCAGGTTGCTGCCAAGGACGCAACCGAGACCACTCGCCAGATCTTCACTGTGAACGTCGAGAATCTAGCTGCTCCAGTCGTCCCCGCTGTCTCCAGGCAACTGCTTGGTGTCGGCGAAGACGTGCTTCAACTTGACCTGGGAGCCACGGATGCCGATGGCGATCTGCTCACTTACACCGTTCGGCCCGCTGGTTCAGAGGCTTATTTACTGGCCACGGACCTGCAACTGCGAACCGGAAAACGGCCGGCCAACTGGGGAGGCGAGAACGAAATTTGGTTCCAAGGCCGGGACGGTTGGTACTTTCTAAAGTCGAGTGGCGACTTCCACCGCTGGGAAGGCACGAACAAGCAAGCCAGAGGCAACCTACTAACAACTCTGCAACCGGCGTTCTATCATTTCCCAGATTTGCTGACCAAGCCGCTCGATGAGGATGTGGCGAATCTGCTCGACCGCAAACTTGGCCTGTCCCCAACGGTCACTCCCGCCGAGAACGACCTCGGCCTCGGCGAACGCTGGCTGAAAGGTAAGGGCGGAAACCTCTTCATTACGCCGGCTGGCAACCTCTATCGGCAGGGCGCCGATGCCGTGCTGTTGGCGAGCCTGGGGCCGATCTACTTCGAAGAGTTGAACCGCCTCTACGCCGCCCAACCGGACCGGTTCGCCGCCAGCGTGAGCAACGGAATATTGACCGTCACGACCAAGCCGAATTACTTCGGCAAGTTCGTCGTTGAGGTTCAAGTCGGCGACGGCGTGAACACCACCACCCGCTTGATACCCGTGGAGCAACGGTATGTGCCCGTCTCTCTGGGAAGTGACCCCCGCGTTGTATCCTCCCTCTCGACCAGTAACACGACCATCGTGGTCACATTCAACAACCCGATGAACGCATCGGCGATCGATCCGGGTAATTACGGCATCGTGCAATCGAATGTGAATCCCGAGGCTGGCACACTGTTGATTGTTGGGGCCCGCTTCCTATCGGAGGAACGCGATGCCGTCGAACTCACAACTCTGTCGCAAAGTGCCGTTGCCTATACCCTGACGGCAGTCAACGTTCGCGACTTGGCCGGCCGACAGTTGGCTCCGCGTGAAGTGTCCAACGGTGTAGTGAACGATCCGTCCAAAGCGGACTTTGCCGGAAGAGCACCATCGGCCCACGAGTTGACGGACACCGATGGCGATGGCCTAACGGACGATCAAGAGCAACGCGGTTGGGAAGTCCAGGTCAAGTTGCTGAACGGTTCGATCATCACGCGTGGAGTGACTTCCGATCCTTTCGATGCCGATTCGGATGGCGATGGCCTTAGCGACGCCCAAGAAGTGAACCTGCGACTCGATCCGCGAGATGCCGATTCAGATGACGATCAGCTTGGTGATTTTCAGGAGTTCAACGAGATTTTCTCGGATCCCGCAAATCAAGACACAGACGGTGACACCCTCGACGATAGCCTAGAATTCAACTTCTTTCTCTCGAATCCCGTCGATGCCGATACGGATGGAGACCAACTTTCGGATAGCCAGGAGGTCGTTCTCGGCAATCGCAACCTGCGGATGGCGGATGTGCCGAAACCCGCCATCGAGGTTGGTTCAGCGGAATTGGGGCTGGATGTCCGCTTCACTGCGACCAACTCGAAAGGGAGTCGAACCCTTTCCACCAAGTCAGTTGAAAGCACGCTGACCCAGACCGAGAACAAGACTTTTGGCCGCGAAGACGCGAATTCCCACGAATTCGCCACCACGGCGGGAGTGGAAACCGGTTGGTCCGCAAAGGTAGGCGGTGCCGGTTTCGGGGTCGAAGGTACCTTCAACGTTGAGGCCGGCTATACCGGACAATGGTCGAGCAGTTTCACGGAAGAGTCCAGCCGCGAGGCACAACAGGCCGTCGCCAATTCGTTCTCCAGCGAAGTCGAAGGCACACAAGAAGAAACCGTCACTCGTGAGATCGTCGGGGCGGAATTGAAAGTGTCGCTCAGTCTACAGAGCCTCTCGAACATTGCCTTCACTATCCAAAATCTGCAAGTCGCAGTCTTCTTGCAGGATCCGAAACACCCGGGCGGTTTGATCCCGATCGCGACTCTGTTGCCGGACGCCGGCGTGCCGAACAGTTTCACACTGGGGCCATTGGTTCCTGAACGTGGGCCGTTCGTGTTCGTGAACGATCAGCTTTACCCGTCCCTCGTTCAGGACTTGATGCTCAATCCGCGAGGCCTGGTCTTCAAGATCGCCAATTACGACTTGATTGACGAACGTGGCCGGCACTTTGCCTTTTCGTCTCAAGAGATCAACGATCGGACCGCACCGCTGGTCATCGACTTCGGTGCGGGCGATACGGAAGGTGGAACAACCGAGCGCTACCGTGTGGCCACGAGTGGCGGCCGAATCGCGGTCGATACCTCGGGTGATGGACTGATCGACGATCGAGATCGGCGGGTGGTCTTCGATCCTGTCACCGGCAAGTCCGTGGGCATGTTAGCCAGCGATGCGATGGAGGGCATTCTCGGCTTGACCCATTACGATGAAGCGACCACGCCATCGGCTTCGCTGAGTCAAACGCAGTTGGAAGAGAGCTATTCGACACGCATTGTCAACGGCGTGGAACGACTTTGGCGAATCCGAGCCGTCTCCGCGGACTTGACCAATCCGCTCAAGACCTGGACGGTATTCACGGCCAACGGCATCAATGCTTCCACGAACTTCAGCGAACTGGTGCTGAAGGCTGAGGAGGGCCTAACCCTGGCGTTCCTCCAGGATCTGGACGATGACGGCATCGACGCAAGTCAGGAGTACAAGTTGGGAAGCTCCGATACCAAGCTCGACACCGACGCGGATGGCCTGAGCGATGCATTCGAGTTCTTTGGCAAAGGGCCCAACCCTTCGAATCCGAACCAGACAGAAACTTGGACCGTGGAGGTGGCCGGCAAACCCGTCCGCCAGAGTTTTTCCAGCCCGGCCCGAGATGACAGCGATCTCGATGGCATTTCCGATTTCAACGAATTCAATCGGTTCGTGGATATCGACACGAATGGCGATGGAACAGCCGATGGGTTCAACGTTCGCCGGTCCACCGACCCGCGAAATCCCGACACGGATGGCGATGGCGTGTCGGATGCCGACGAACTGAACGGGTACTCGATTCGGCTCCGGTTCCCGGCTGTCGGCGGACCGACGACAGTTATTCGCACCTCCGATCCTCTTCATCCGGATTCGGATGGCGACACGCTCAAGGATGGCGACGAGAGGACACTCGGAACCGACCCGACAGTCGATGACGAGGACAAAGTGCTGGATGACGACGGCGACGGGTTGGTGAATTTCATCGAGGATCTCGGCTGGGATGTAACGACCTTCGCCGTGAGTTCAACGGCTTTCGCGCAAGGAACGACGACGACTCGTCACGTCACGTCTTTGAAGAACAATCCGGACACGGACGGGGACGGCTTGACCGACTTGGAAGAAATGACCCTGAACACCGATCCGACCGTGGCCGACTCGGATGGCGATGGACTGGATGAACTAGATGAGGTGACATTCACGGTGAATCCGGATTTGTCGCGAGTATTCACTAACTTGTACAACCCGCTGGATGCGGACGCGGACAACGATCTTCGTTCGGACGGCGTGGAGGTGAATTCGCCTTTGACGATCCAAGTGTTTGGACAGTCGCCTTACCAGGTTTCTTCGGATCCCCTCGTTGCCGACGTGGACCTGGATGGACTGGTTGACGGCCAGGAAGCGGTAGTCGGCACCGATCCGACCAAGTTCGACACCGACGGAGATAACCCGGGCATCGGCGATGGCCGGGAGGGTGTCATCGCTACAAACCCGCTTCGGAAAGATCAGAAGGTGACCTTTACCGTCACCCAGATTCAGCTTGTCGGAACCGAGGCCGAGGATGGCGAGGCCGGGACGGATGACACGCTGGAGATCGACGGGACCATACGGCTCGGAAAATCCGGTTCGCTTGCCGATCTCTTTGTTCTGAACCGCAACGACCACGTCTTCTACGTTGGTACAATCGTGAGCATCAATATCAGTCGATCCTTTATCTTGCTGGAGGGAGAAACGTTGACCCTGCAAAATAGCAACCTTCAAGACGACGACCTGAGCGGCCCAGACGATCCGTTCGACGATGCCAGCCAGGACTTCAATTTCCCACTGACAACGTCGAGTGGCAAAATCAGCAGCAACGGCCAATCGGGCGGCAACGGAGCGGTGTCTCTGGAGACGAGTTATACCATCGGCCTCGAAGTGTGAGTAAGCAATTTGGTTTCCGCCCAAAGGTACCCCTCTCGCTCCGAGTTTGTGCAAGAATCAGAGAAATCAAAGGGCTCAGGTTTCGTTATTCGGATCAATGAGACCTGACCCCTTTGGCAGCTCGAACTCTCCGCGTCGTGAAGAGAACGGCTGGTCGGGCAACGCGGCACTCCTTGGGCTGAGAGACTTCACGACGCGGTGCGTCGTGCCACTATTTGAACTGAAGCACACCAAAGTGCTTTTCATTACTGAAGTCCGCGTAGTTCATCACCCATTGCGAGAACAATTCCCATTTCGGATCCCGGAGTCCCCGGCCACGCAGGACATTCAGTGCCCAGTTGTCACCCGACTTGGGCCCAGGCACTCCAAACGATTCAAACGGGATGGCGAATTCGACGACGAAAATGTCGTCGCTAGCACGGACGGTTGCCGACCAGCGGGCGTCCCATTTGACATCGCCGGCACGAGCGTCCCACTGAATGCCCGCCAGGTTCACCGCGAACTGTCGGCGAGTTTTGCCATCGCCTGTCGGGTCGATTACCAGTTCGACGTGGTCTTCCTTCATGATGGCAGCATCGTCGCGCTGCTTCGCCGCGACAGGCAATTTGCCTGGAGCTTTCTCCGCCGCGGTCACGGCAACGTAGAGTGCCTTGTCGTCGTAAGCGACCCGGAAGCGGGCAGGGTTTTGCGGTTCCTTGCGGCCATGCGTCTCAAGTAGCTGCGGCTCGTCCGGCTGCTTCCCGTATTCCTCGGCACCGATTATTCCATCCAGCGTCGGGGCCTTGCCGACACGCTGGGCCGTCACGCTCCGTCGCAGAATCGGCCGTAGCCAGTATTCCACATGCGGCAAGGGGGGCTTTGGACCGGCCGCCGAGTACATCGCGCCACGCAGCATCGGCAACGGCGACACGCGGTCCGGGTCGAAACGAGCTTCGATCCGGATCGGAACAGTTCCCTTCGCGGGCACCTTGATGATCGCCGACGCGGGCTCGAACTTCCAGTGGGTGCCCTCGGTCTCGTAGCGATACTCCAGCATCGCGTCCGTCGGTCCGGGATTTGCGACAACCGTCTCGATGACGAAGCGATCCTTGCCTGGTGGTACGTCGAGGTTTTTCAATGTGAGTGCCTCGGGGAACGCCGGCACCGGATCGACCAGCCCATCGACAATCGCTTTCAAGAATCGCGGATGGTACACGTCGTACTTCTTACCACTCGGCGGATCCACCCGCACCATGATGACGACCAGATCGTGAATCGGATCGACGAAGGCGGTCGAGCGGAAGTACCCCTTGTGACCAAACGTGAACGGACTCAACCCGTCCACTTTCCAGAACATCGTGCCGATTCCCCAGACCCTGTCGTTCGTGAACGGCCCAAGTATTTTCGACAGACGGCGCGGAAGCATCTCCTCGAAATTCTCTTGGCTCAGGAAACGCTTGTCGCCATACGCACCCCGATTGAGCATCATTTGCCAGATGCAAGCCAGGTCGTGAGCAGTGCTTTGCGTGGAGCCACCGGTGTTGAAGACCTCGGTATGCTTGCAGCCTAGTGGTTCAGCCAAGTGGTCGCGGGCGAAAGTCGAGATCGATTTTCCCGTCGTCAGCGACGCGATCGCCCAGGCGAGTTCAAGACTGGTGCCCGTATACTGATACCCCTGCCCGATTGCCAGGTGAGGCAGAACCATGGCGAGCCGTTCTTCCATGTCCGGCGACGGCGCGATGTCCACGGAGAATGCCGTGTGTGAATAAAGGGCACGCAGAGTAATTGGCTTCGCGGTCTTGATGCCGTGCAACGGGCCGGGCAATTCAGTAATCGGCGTGTCGAGTGTCAGTCGGCCTTGTTCGACGACTTGCATGAGCATGATGCCAGTGACCATCTTGCTCGTGGAGGTGAGGGGAAACATCGTGGAATCGGTCACCGGCTTACCACGAACCATGCCGTAGGATTTTTCAAGCACCACGACCCCGTGCCGAACGATGCAGACGTCGAAACCTTCGGGACTATCTTCTGCCCACTGCTTCAGCACAGCGTCGATACGGCTGGCCGCATCGGGCTTCATTCCCGCCTGGGCCAGCGTCCCCTTGCGAATGATTGGGGCCGGTTTACCCTCAATAGGCGTCGGTGATTGAAACGGTGCCGCAAAGCGCTTGTCCTTGTCGTAACCGTACAGCCGGCGTTTGAGGCCGATCCACCATTGCCGTTCCTTTTCGATTGGCTGTTCGTAGAAGCTATCGGGATTGGCATCGCGTGGAACTTCATGCATGGCCGCGAGTTCGCGGGCACTTTCAGCCGTGTTCGCTCCGGGAACATCCGTGAAGTTCCAGCGCCGAGTTTTGAGCCGGGCAATCAGCGCCGGCGATTGCTGCTCGAAATTCGTCCGGTCAGGCAGGCGGTACAGGTTGATGAATCGCCGCGTCGTGGGCAGCTTGGTTTCTTTACCGGGAATGATTTCCACGACCGCCCCGTGTCGGCCAGGCTTGGATGCCTTGGTCACCGGCAAGTATTCCGGATCGTAGACGGTAGTCTTGAGTTGATATTCACCGAACAGGCGACGGGCTTCCGCGGCCTGTGCGAACTCGAACGCGGGCAGGGAATCGCCCGTCAATAGGTATCGTTCCGGAATCGGCGATAGTTGAGCACAAGCCAATGCTCTTTGCGAGGCAGTCAATTCGACGGGTGCCGGTTCCGCTCCATGAACCGCCAAAACTCCAAAACAATGGACGCTGGGGAGTAACAACCAGATCGAAAGCTTCATGGAAGTCCCAGGCGAAAGAGTTTGCCCGAAGCTACCACGCTCCTTGGCTAGACAGTATTATCTCACCTGGACCAAACATCTCCAACAAAATGTCCGCAAGTTTCGAATCCAGGAGAAATCAAAAGGGTCAGGTCTCGTTATTGGCATCAATGAGACTGACCCCATTAGTTCAAATTCAGTTATTAGACCGTCAACTTTTCCTCGCCGGTCTTCATATCAAGCTTCGCCCGCGGCTATGTCATCCATAACCTCCAACACGCGAGTGTAGCAGTCGGAAGGCAGTAGGTGAATCGAATTTTCTTGCAAGATTGCCAGCCGCCGGGCTGAGCATGATTCGTGATCAGACCAGCACGTGCGTTCGAGAGCCATAGGCCGTCTGAATGTTCGCCGGGGTAAACGCTTCTGAGACCGGGCCGCTGACGATCTTTCTCACGTTCAACAGCGTGACCCAATCGAAGTATTCGGGAACCGTGCCGAGATCGTGATGAACGACGAACATGGTTCGACCGGCTGCACGCAATTCTCGAAGCAACTCCACGATCGTTTTCTCGGTGACGGCGTCCACGCCCTGGAACGGCTCATCCATGAAGTACACGAGTGCATCTTGCACGAGGGCCCGCGCCAGAAAGACTCGTTGTTGCTGGCCGCCCGATAGTTGGCTGATTTGTCGGCGAGCAAAGTCGATCATGCCGACTCGTTCGAGCGCTCGCGACGCGGCTTCGCGATGAATCGCTTTCGGACAGCGAATCCAGCCGACTTGCCCGTAGGTGCCCATGAGCACCACGTCCATCACCGTGGTTGGGAAATCCCAATCAACTGTGCCCCGTTGTGGGACGTACCCGATCTGCTTGCGTTGTTCGCGATAGGGGCGGCCCAGAATGGAGACCGTACCGGCAACGGGCTTCACCAATCCGAGTATGGACTTGAGCAAGGTGGTTTTGCCCGCCCCATTCGGCCCGACGACGGCCATCAAAACGCCTTGCGGAACGGTGAGATCGATGTCCCAAAGAACTGGCTTGTCGCGATATGAGACGGTGAGGTCCTCAACGTGGACGGCGGGCGGCGGGGCGTTCTGTGACTGCATCACTGCTATCTCAAGACGAGAACACACCAAGGAATAACCAGCTTGAACACTAATCTTCACTAATCCACACTAATCATGCACAAATGAAACATGCAAAACCTTATTAGAGAAGATAAGTGAAGATTAGTGTTCCCTTGCATTTGCTATTGGAGAAGGACTCATTCGCCCAATGCCTTGACGACCGCGTCCACGTTGTGACGCACCATGCCGATGTAGGTTTCGCCCTTGCTGCCGGGTTGTCCAAGTGCGTCCGAGTAAAGTTCCTCGTCGGCCAGCTTGACCTCGAAGCCTTTATATTTGGAACGCACGGCACGAAGAACGGCCTCCATTCCCTTCGATGGCACCGAGGTTTCCGCGAACACGGCCTTGATCTTGCGGGTACCGATCAGGTCGGCAAGAGCTTGAACATCCTTGCCACTCGTGTCGGCTGCCGTGCTGACCCCTTGCAGGCCTTTCACTTCCATACCGTAGGCCCGGCCGAAGTAGCCGAAAGCATCGTGAGCGGTGATAAGCACACGGCTCACCTCGGGTATCCGCTGAATTTTGGCATGAACTTCGCGATCGAGTGATTCGAGTTCACGCAGGTAGTTTGCAGAGTTCGCACGATAAGACTCGGTGTTCTTTGGGTCGATGTCGATCAAGCTGTCGCGGATCTTCTCGACGACCTTCATCCATAATTTGACGTCGAACCAGACATGCGGATCGTGTGTTCCTTCGAAGCCTTCCTCTGCAGTCTGGAGGCCATCGAGATGATCGGCCACACCAATGGTCCATGCACGTTTCGCGCGTTCCTCGAACAGATCGGACATCTTCCCTTCGAGATGCACGCCGTTGAAAAGCACCAGGTCCGAGTTTTCGATTCTCGATAGGTCGCCCGGCGAGGCCACGAAGAGATGTGGATCGATCCCCGGCCCCATCAAGCAATCGACTTCGATGTGCTCGCCACCAACGGCCCGAGTGGCATCGGCAATCATTCCGGTCGTCGCCAAGATTTTTGCCTTCCGTCCAGTCAGATCCGGCTTGGGCAGCGGACCCTCCACCTTTTTGCAGCCACTCAGAGACAACACGATCCCGAGGAGTCCAAGTAAGAGAATTCGCATGGTTCCACCTTTAATAGGCAGGCCTAACAATTGTTATTAGCTTAGACGAAATAAGCATGTTTGGCAAGGACTTAAGGCGAGCGGCAGGAACAAATTTACCTCAGCAGCGGCCAGGCGAGCGTCGAGGCGTAAGCCCGACGTGGTAGCGCCCGAACTTGGGAGTACGCGAATCCACGTCGGGCTTACGCCTCGACGCTCGCCTGGTCCATGACGCTCTAAATGGGT
>Ga0105046_10005502_pt1 | contig 20043 bp, 17 predicted proteins | sample MAT03_FD_78385 | JGI IMG/M metagenome (GOLD analysis project Ga0105046, IMG submission 78385) | Freshwater microbial communities from Lake Fryxell liftoff mats and glacier meltwater in Antarctica - MAT-03 (megahit assembly) | ecosystem: Environmental > Aquatic > Freshwater > Ice > Liftoff... | reverse complement strand
TAAAAAAAAAAAAAAAAAAAAAAAAAAAATATAATATTTATAATTTGAGTTAGTCTGAAGAGAAAAAAAATAAAAAAAACAAAAAATAGAAAACAATAATTGAAAAAAATATTTTTCAGATAAAATAATTTTTAAATTAAAACAATAATAATAAAATTATTAATTAATAATGCCTGAATTATCTCAATATCATTCTGGAAGTGCTGGTGTATCTGTTGCTTTTCATCTTAAAGGGGACGATGATGATCTTTATCATAAAGATGCAGATAAAGATAGATTTACTCAGGTTAAACCTGCATTTAAATATACTCAATCTTCTTTAGTTTTACAACCTGTAAATTCAGTTGGACATAGTGGACCTAAAGGAGAATTAATTAGAAGTGCACCTTTTCAAGGTACAACATATACCATTGTTAGATGGCCTGGTTTAGTTCCAAATGAAAAATCAGGTGTTAGCAGAACATCATATATTAATGCAAGAGGATTCTTATATGTTAGAGGTATGGTAATTAAAGTTGGATCTTCTTCATTATTTACTACTGATTCACATCAAATGATGTGTTTAACTGAATTTACAGGAGCTCTCTATCGAATAGCTAGAGATGTAGGTTTTTTTTTAACAGAAGCAGATTTAATTAATGCATCTTCTAAAGATAGTTTTACTTATATGCCTTGGGTTACATTAACAACTAATAGTACTGTAGATCAAGCTTTTGGAATTGGAGGTATTAATTGGCATCCAGTTAATGTAGAATATTCTGTTCGAAGTGTTAATGAATTAGTTGTTAATTATGGAGATGTTGTTCCTAAAAATGGTTTATTTGTTTTACCAAGAACTATTTCTTCTGGAAAAACTCTTTCTTCTAATAATTTTGAAATGGTTCATGCTACTAAATTATTTTGGGTAGAAGAAAGTGAATCTAAACAATTAGAAGATGGTTATCGTGAAACTTATTTTACTAAATATAATGTTGCAGGAGAAAAAGTAATTGCCAGATCTAAAGTTGCACATCAAGATGAAGTTCCTTTGGAAATGAAATCTTGTGTTAATTATGCCTTTGTAACAATTCAATCATCTAAAGATATTGCAAAAGGATTACATACTAAACTTTGTAATGATAATGATGAAGATTATATTGATGAAATTATGCTTTTTGGAGCTAATAGTGCTGTAGAAGATGGTTTACCTGCAGAGTGTTATCGTAAAATTAAGGTAGAAGAAACTTTTGGTACAAAAATTAGAAGACATATTTATTTACTCCCTTTTTGTGATAAGATAGTTCCAGGTGAAATCCCTCGTCATAGAAATTTTACAAATTATAATGATGTTAAACTAAAACTTAAATTTAAACCTCATGATGATGATTTAACTGTTCGTGTAGATTATGCTTCTAATGGTTGTTATTGGACTGATGCTGGAACTGTTTCAAAAAGTGCTTAAATTTTATAATTTAATTTTTTTTTTTTCTAGCCTTTTTTTCCCTTTAAAAAAAACAAATAAAAAAATTTATGATATATTTTTATTAAAAAATAAAAAAAAGAAGAGAAAATTTTAACTTTCTTTTAAAAAATTTATTTTAATATTTTAATAATATATATATTACTTAAAATAAAAATTTAGAAATATTAATTTATATTTAAATTTTTAATAATGAATTCAATAATATCTTTATTAGTTTTTTCATAAGTATTATAATCTCCTTTTAAAATTTGAAAATGATTAATTATTGTTTCAAAACATACTAGAAGTGTAGGAAAACCACTCACACCAAAATGAGAAACTAAATTAGTCATATAATCTTTTTTTTCTTTTTCAGAAGCATCTTTAATTGAACCACCAATTTTATCTTTAATTAAATTAGGTGAACCATTTACAACAAAAATTTTAAATTCTTTTTTTGTTAAGTTATTTCCATTAATATAAAATATAATACTATCTATTAAATGTTTAAAAAATATTTTATATTCTCTACAATGTTGACACCAATCTGCATAAAATAAAATAAGACAAGGTTCTTTTGTATTAATAATTGTTTCATTTTTATTTTTTTGAGAGGAATTTTTCTTACCATTTTGTTTAGAAGATATGTGTTCTAATTTAAATTTACTTATTAAAAAAGGTAAATCACTAACATAATTTATTAAATTTACTATCTGATTAGATTCTTTTGAATAAATTGTTTTAAACCAATCATAATAATTTTGATGAAATCCTTCAGGCATTTCTAAAACTAATTCTCCATTTAAATTCATATTTTTGATTTATTTTTTTAATTATAATATATGTATAAAAAATATAATTTTTTTTTTTTAAATTTTAAATTTTATTTTTTTTTTTGTTTGAAATTTTTTAATAATGTGGAATAATTTTTTTTTATATATATATATTTGTTAAATAATTTTTTTTTTAATTAAATATTTTATTTAATTGTTGTGGAGAAAATAAAGAATTAAACCAAATAGATTTTTGATCATCTGGTAATAAACAATTTTCTAAATTTGAACAAATAAAATCTTGAAGAGCTAAAGGATCTGGACCAAATTCTTCATAAAATTCTAATGTATTGGAAGAAACATATTTTATAAATAAATTTTTTATAATAGGTAATATTTTTATTAAAGCTGGGTATTGAATATCTAAATGTTTTTTAATTAAAAAATTTTCTAAATTTTTATATGTTTTTATTGCTTGTATTGATTTATTAATACCATAACCTTTTACCTTTTTTTCTTTTGAATTATTAAAATCTGTTCCAGTTAAAATGGCTATATCTATCCAATTTAAATATCCTAAATTACTTTTTTCTCTTAATGTATTAAAATGATATAAAACTAATTCTTTATTATCTCTATTAGATTTAGAAGATATTCCAGTTATTAATTTATCACAACCCCAAATAAGACAATCAGAATCTTCACTAATTACATAATCAAATTTACCAATACGATTTAAATAAGAAGCTCCTGCTTCACCTTCCCCACTTTCATAAATTATTTTTGCTCCCATATGTTTTAACATTGCTAATATTAACTCTATATCAATATTAGTAGGTTCTAAAATACATTTTTTACATTTATTTATAATTTCTTCAAAATTTTTTATCTCTTCTTTTTTTTGTTTTTGTGAATCTGTTTCATAATTTATTTTATTAAAATTATTATAATTATTTAATTCTACATATCCAAAATTTTCATTATTATCATCATTATTATTATTATTATTATTATTATTATTTAATTTATTATCAAATTCAGAAATAATTTGTATAAGTTTATATTCTTCAATGCATTCTTTATATTTTATTGATAAATCTTCTAATTTTTTTTTACTTTTTTCTAAACTTTTTTTTCTTTTTTGATGTGTTTCTTTTTTTAATTCATAATTATTGACACCATCAACTATAAAACTAACTTCACAATTTATAGATATTAAATCTACATACAACCATCCAAATTGAATATAAGCATTTTTTGAACTATCACCATATAATTTATATAAATATCCTTTAAAATCTATAATTAATTTTTTATCTCTCAAATCATTAAAAGTTATTTTTTGTATAATATCTGAATGATTTTGTCTAATATATTGAAATAAATTTTTTATTCCCATCCTTTATTTATTTTTTTTCAGGTATTTAATAAAAAAAAATAAATACAAAATGAACTGATTTGAATATTTTTTTTTTTAAACTAAGATCTTTTATTGATTTATTTATTATTGACTAAAAAAAAATTCCATTAAATAGATTTTTTTTTTGATTAAAAAAAAAAAAAAAAAAAAAAAAAAACATTAATATTTTTAAAAACAAAAAAAAAATAAAAAAATATTTTAAAAAAAAAAAAAAAGAGGATAAATTTTTAATAATAAATAAATAAAAAATAAAATATGGAAGAAGAATTAAATATAAATTTAGAAAGAGATAGTATTACTAAATTTTTAGTTCTAAAAGATTATATAAAAAGGATTTGTGATATGAAAGAACATATTTATAATGAAGAAAAAGAAAAAGTTTTTACTAAAGATGAAATAGATGTTTGGAAAAATAGTTTTAATTATCATTTAAAATTTGTAAAAACTAATAATCAATTAATTGATAATTCTAAATTATTAGAACGATTATTTGAAATAAAAAAAGAAAAAATGGCAACTTATTATAAAGAAAAAATGATAGATCAAACAGTTGTTGATTTTTGGACCACATCAATAAAAGATTTGGGTGATTTAATTAAACAATATCAAAAATTTTTAGATACATTAGGATCACTTTCTTTTTTTTAAAAATTAATAATTAATAATAAAAATTTATTTTTTATTTTAAATAAAATATTATTATTATTATTATTTAATTATTACATTTATTACATTTTTTTTTTTTCTAAAATAATATCTAAAAATATATAATAAATAAAAAAAAATGGATAAAAAAAAAATTTCATCAATTGTTATTAATCAAAATACTCAACAACAAAACAATAATATAAGTAAAATAAATTTTATTGTTGACTTAAAATCTACTGGTAGTAATAGTAATAATAATAAATTAAAAAAATCTTCACCAAGTCAGGTAAAATATATAAATCAAGCTGTCAAAACACAAGGTTTTAATGATAATAAAAATAAAAATAATTATGAAAAAACAAATTCACACTATTTTGGAACAAGATTATCACTATTAGATGCTGATTTTTTAAAAAAATCAGAACCTAATAAAGATTATGTTAGTCAACAAGAAGAAGATCATAAAATAGAATATGAAAATACTGATAATACAGAAACTAATGAATATTATGATAAAATTAATGAAGATGAAAAAGATAAAAACTATGATAATACAATACAAAATAAAAATATGAATGAAAAATTAATAAAAGGTTATATTGAAACAAAACATAGAACAAAAGAATTTAGTGAAAAAAAACAAACAATGTTACTTCCAGAATTTTATTCTTTAGAAAATAGTTTTAATATTATCGAAAGTTTTTTAAAGACCTTTTTTTTAATAAATAAAGATCAAGATAAAACTTTAATGATATCTAAATTAAATGAATTGATATTAAATTTTGAAAAAGTTTATACAATTTCTGAGAATCTTGAATCTTCTTAAAAATAAAATAAATTTATCTTTTTTTTTTTGTTGAATTATAAATTTGTTTTAAATATATTATTATTTAAAAAATAAATTAAATAAAAGGATTTGGCATAAAAATAGCAAGACAAATAACAATAAAAATTATAATAACTGCAGCAAGCCATTGGTTCCAAAGTGTAGTTTTATATCTTTCAGGAGTTACACTATCTAAGGTTTTTTTTAATGCTTCATTTATTTGTAATGATGCTACAAATGTAAAAGCAGCTAAAACAACTGTTCTTATTTCTTTTGCAAATTTTCTTCCTTGTTCCTTTTTATTAAGATCTGAAAATTTATAATCTTGTGATGACATTTTCTTATTATTAAAATATTTATTTAATAAAACACTAATATTTTTTTGTCTTTTAGTATTTATTTTTATTTTTATTTATTAAAATAGTTAATAAAAAATAAAAAAATTATTATTATTTATGGTACAACAATAAAATTTAAATTATTATTTTTAGTGAGATTTTTTATATTTAAAGTTTTATTTAAAATAGTTAAAAATTCATTTTCCATATTATCAAAAATACTTGATACTATATTATATTCTTCAAATATATCATCTTTTGATAGTGGAATTTTTATTTGTATTTGAACAAATATAGGTAATAAATTAAACAAAAAATCTTTTATTATTGAAAATGTTGTTTGATCCCATTTTTCATTTTTGTAAGATTCTGTATAATTTTTAACTTGTTTATTATCTAAAAAATTTAAAAATAATGGATAATGTAACAAAGTTTCTTTATATAATTTTATTATATCTATATATAAAAAATATTCAGGAATTAAATTAAATATTGTTCTTTCTACATCAAACATAATAATTTTTTTAATTTTTATTCCATTTGGATCATCTTTATCTAATATATAACCTAAATTACTCCAATGCATATCTCCATGCATTATTGAACAAATTTCAAGAATATTTAAAGTTAACATTATTTTATTTAAAATTTCAAGAATTATATTTGATGATAAATTTTTATTTATAGAAAAATATTCTGCTAAATTACCATCCATTTTTTCAGTAATTAAAAAAAAAGTGGAATTATAATTATCTTTTAATATTGATAAATCTTTATTAATAATAAATTGATGTATTATTTGAGGAATTAAATTATATTTATTTTCCACTGTTTGTTGAATAAATTCTATTAAATTTTTAAAAACTAAATCAAAATTTTTCATATCTAAATCATATTCATCTTTATTATATATATTTTTTATATTTTTTTTTTTAATTTTTAGGAAAGAAACTTTTAATTTCTTAATTGATTCATCAAGATTATTCCATTTTTCAAGATAATAAATAATATAATTATTTAAATTTTGTAAATTAAATAATTCATTTTTTATTAATGGATATTTTGATATTTTTTTAATTTGTATTATTTTTACAACCCAATTTTCTCCATTTATTATATTTTTAATAAGGTAAATTTTTCCATTTGAACCATTTGTAATAAATTTTATAAAAATCCATTTTTGAAAAAATATATTATTATTATTAAATATTTTAATATTATTTTCATATAGATTCATACATAAATCTGATTTATTTTCTTGTTTTATTAATTTATTTTCTTGTATTGTTGATTTAATATCTAAAAAAAAAATTTCATTTAATAATTCTTTAATATCATTATTTTTTAATTTACATTCATTTAAAATAGAATTTTTTAATTCTTCATTTTCATAAATATTTTCAAAGTATGTATTTTGAATTTTAAAACTATTATTATTATTATCTTCATCTAAATTCAATAATTGTCCAATTTGTTCAGATATTTCATCTTTATTTTTATTTATAAAATAATTAACATCTATTTGTGATAATATTTTATTTTTTTTTAAACCAAATTTATTATTTTCAGATGATAATAACATATTTTTATTCTCATTTTTTAAACGTAAAGCAAAATTATTTTTTATTATATTTTTATTTAAATTGTTTATTGATTCTAATTGAATAATTTTATCTATTGATTCAAAAATAATATTTTTTTTAATATCTGGTAAATTTATTATTAAAAATAATTTATTATTTTCATTATAATTTTCCATCATATTAAAAATATAAGATAAATTTTCTTGATTATTAGCATAATTTTTATGAATAAAGATTTTATCTTTATTTTGGTCTTCATTTTTTATTATTTTTAATTTATTAAAATTTTCTAAAATAAAATTAAAATTTAAATTTATTATTTCTTGTTTTATTTCTGAAATAATTTCTATATTTATTGCTTTATTAATATTATCTTGATTATAATTTTGTGATTCTATTTTATTTGGTTCTTCTATTATTATTTTTTGATTTTGAAATGAATTTGTCAAATCTTCTTTTATTTGATTATTAATATCATTTTCTTCATTATTTTTTAGTATAATTTCTTTTGCTGTTACTTTTCTTTTAGTTAATATTTTAAATTTATTATCTTTTATATCTTCCATTTATTTTTTTTATTATTATTATTATTATTATTTAATTATTGCTTCTTTCTAATCTTTATAAATTTTTTAAAAATAAAAAAAATATTTAAAAAAAAACAAATAGTATTCATTTGAAAAAAAAAGAATATATTTTTTTTAATAAAAAACTAACAAAAATTCTGGATAATAAAATTTTTCAAAAATAAAAAAAAAAATTTTATTAAAAGAACAACTTTTTTTATCAAATTACAAAGTAGTATTTAATATAAATATAAAATAAATTTTTTTTTTTTTATATAAAATTTATATTCAAACCATTCTTTTTTACTATCAACTAAAGAATTATAGGTTGATAAATTTTTATTTTTTAAGAAAATTTATATATATATAAATATAAAATAAAAAAAAATATATAAGAAAAAAATGGCTACTACTACTACAAATCCAAAAGAACTTACAATTACAGAAAAAGAACTTGTAAATCCAGAAAAAGAAGAATCTATTCAAACAATTTTTAAAATAATAGAAGATCAAAAGGATTTAGAAGTACCTACAGAATTTACAAAAATTAGAGCAAAATTAGCACTTGCTTTTAAAGATCGTGCTTTTTTTGATTCAGAAGCTGCAGATGAACTAGCTAAATTAATCACATCTGCTGCAGTAGATGTGAAAAATATAAAAGAAGATACTAGTAAAGAAGCAGTTTTAAATAAGTTAAGTTTTATTACTTCAAAGAGAAATGAAAATATTAAAAAAAAAGTAGAAGATACTATAATAGAATATGCTAAAAAAGATAAAGAATTTGGAATTTTATTTAATATGCCAACTATGGGTATAAAAGGAGAAGAAACTGGTTCATTAAAAACTTTACAATCAAAATTAGGTATGAATTTAATTGATAAAGTTATAGGTAGTGAAGATTGGTTTAGAATTTTAGATAAAATGCGTTCTATTGGTGTAGAAAAAGAGATTATTCAATTATTTTTAGAACATTCTAGTTATGTTGTTAATTATATTACAAATTTAACCATGTTTCGAACTATTAAACAAGAAGATAAAATTGTTTATCCAAAACATATTAATATTCAAGAAGCAGTTATTTATGATGAAAAAATGGATTTTTGGGGATGGAAAAAATTTGGTACAGATAAAATCTTTTTTCCATTAATAGAATTTTTTAGTATATTTTTTATGAATGAAGATATTTCTAGATGGGAAAATCAAAGAGCAACTATTGATTTTAATTCTTTTGTAGATAATCAACACTCTGGACCAAGAATCATAGAAAAGAAAGATTTAGAAATCCAAATTTCAAATAAACAAATATTATGTCCTCCTAATTTAAATTTAAAACTACCAAATCAAAGTACAGTTAAAAATGTTCTTGAAGGTATGGATAACATTATTATAAATTCTAAAGGACAAGGTATTTGTTCTTTTGACGCTGCAGAATCAAGATTAATGCAAATTACTGGAGAACCTCCAGTATCAGTAAAAAATTTTAATCTTTTAAAAAGTACTTTTTGGTGGAATAATCTTTATTATATTTCTTATCAACAATATTTATTTTATTTATATGGTGAAGAAATAAAAGAAATAAATAGGAAACGAAACCCAGATATACCTTGTGATTATGTAAATTTTGTTGTTGAAAATAGAAATTTTGAAATTAGAGGTTTTAAAAATTATCAATTTTTAATTAAAAAGAATTTCGTATGGAATCAATTTCATACTTATACAAAAAATTCAATTTCAAAAAATGATCATGAATTTGATGAAAATGAACAAAAAAAAAAAGAAGAAGAAAAAGAAGAAAAAGAAGAAGAAAAAGAAGGAGAAGGAGAAGGAAAAGGAGAAGGAAAAGAAGAAGAAGGAGAAGGAGTAGAAGAAAAATTGGAAAAAGAAAAAGAAGAAGAAAAAGAAGGAGGAGAAGAAGGAGGAGAAGAAGGAGGAGAAGAAGGAGGAGAAGAAGGAGAAGAAGGAGAAGAAGAATTTAATGGTGTTACCCAACAATATGTAATGGTTAACCAATATGAATTAGATGAAAATAATTCGATTAAACCATGGAAAAGACCTTTTAGAATGTGGTCAGAATATATTAAAATGGTATCTAAATGGTATTTATATCCTTTGTTATATTTATTTTTGAATGTTACTGTTGAAGAAAAATCTATTTTAAATATTCATATTAATAGAACTGAAGAAACTTTAATTAAACCAAGATATTTATGGAAAAATGTAGGAAGTTATTATTTATTTTCCAGTGCTCCTTTAGATTATTTTAGATATTATTTTATGAGACTTTTTATTAATCAAAATGAAATTAAAACTGAACTAAGCAAAAAAGGTTTAACATCAGGTCAAAAAAAAACAATTTATTTAAATAAATTATTTCAAGGAGTTTATACATTAGTATTTGGAGTACACAATGGTACTGAAAAAAGTCTCTTTGAAAAATTAGTTGGAGAAGAAATGTATAAAGAATATAAGGAAAAAAGTAATACTGAATTAATAAAAGTTATAAATAGAGATTATTTATCAATTATAAAGAGTCTAATCGATATGGATGATTCTTTATTTGATGAAAATGTAAATAATAATTCTTCCTCTTATGTTTATACTCCTCTAAAATTGTCATTTGAAAATTATATTAAAAGATTTAGAAAAAAAAATCCTTTAATGAATAGTTTAGAAGAACTACAAACAGCTAATTATGAAAATTTAACAGAAATTCGAAATTTTTTTGAAAATCCAGATAGTATAACAAAAAATTTACAATTACCTGTTGACTTTCCAAATATGTTTGAAGAAAAAAATATATAATTATTATTTTCTTTTTAAATAAAATTTTAAAATTTTATTATATACATATATATATTTTTTTTTTTTCTTCTTTTATTTTCTTAACAAAGATTAATAAAATAAATAAAAAAATAATTATATTTTTATAGTAGTAAAATTCAGATAATCAAAAAAAATATAAATTTATTTTTTTTTTAAGTTCCAAAATAATTAACAACAATAATAATAAAAAAAAATAAAAAATTAATCAAAAAAATGGAAGAAAATAAAGAAAATAAAGAAATAAATTCATTAAGATCTGGAGCTTTTATTTCTTTATTAGTTTGGACAATATTAATGATAATAGCTTTTATTATTTTAGTAATATTTTATGCTATTGAAGTACAAAACGATTCAAATGTTATTATACCACAAACACCACCAGTTCAAACTTGTGGACCTTTATGTGACGATTCTGCAGGAGTACAAGAAATTACAAGAGCTTGGTTTATAAGGAGGGTTTTAGATAAAAAAATTTTACAATATTTAGAAATGGTTGATCAAAACCAAGCTCTTCCTGGTGAAGTTTTAGGAATAATATTATGTGCTAATCCAGCATCTTCACGTGTAGAAGTTCATCAATATTTTAAATCAGGGATGCCAGGTGCAAATATTTTTACAACATCTGCTTCACCTCCTATTGGTTATTCTTTAGGAAATAATGGAAATTCATTAATGGGATATGCAGCTCCTTCAGGATGTAATTCTATCTCAGGTCAACAAATATTAACTATTTCTGTTTGGCAAGGTCAATTAGCAAATATTCTTCCTATTGAATATAATCAAGTATTATCTAGTAATAATATATCTATGGCTCAAGTTACTGATGTATTAGATTCAGAAATTGCTTATTATGTTACAAATGACGTATTTGCTTCTGAACCAGTAGTAGCACATTTACAAGCTTTTTCTAACTAAATAATCTAAACTATAAACAACTATGGAAAATTTTAAAATGTACTTATTAAAAATTTAATAATAAAAAATATTTAACGAAATATTTTTTTTTTATTATTAACTTTATATAATAAAAAATAAAAACAATTAATTAACAATAATCGAAATTTTTTTTTTTTTTTTTATTTTTAAAAGAAGAAAAATTTAGCTAAATCAATAGACGATTTTTTTAAAATAAATAAATAAAAAAAAAAATATATATATCTTTTTTTTTTAAAGTTTAAATAACAATTAGACAAATTAATTTTTTCAGTTTTATTTGAAAATATTAAGATTATATTAGAAAAATTTATAAAATACTTTGATTTTAAATATATAAAGATAATATAGTTTTTATAGTTGATAATAAATTAATTTTTTTTTTTTGATTAATTTTATTTAAACTAATTTGATTGTATAATAATAATAATAATTAAAATATGTCTGGAAAAGAAGAATATGAAGTAAGAAAAAGGGAAGATTTAAGCCTTTTAGTTTTAATTGTTTTTTGGTCAGTTTTTACAGTTTTAACTTTTACTTTTGCAATTCTTTTAGGAATAGAATTATCAATTGTAGATGAAAATTTTATTTCCAGTTCACAACCTGGTAAAATACCAAGCTTATGTAAATCAGATTCAGCTCCAATGCTTTTTCAAGTTATGAATAAAACAAATTCAGCTATATTAGGAGAAGGAGCTAATGTATCTGAAAGTTTTTTATATCTTTATTTACCTAATATAGATTGTGCACCTGAAAATAATTTACTTGATGTAGGTATTGTTAATCTTTGTAGATCACCAGGTTATGGAAGATTACCTGTATTTTATTTAACAAGAAATACTACCTATAAAATGAGTTATACTAATATTTATGTTGGATCAGAAGGAGAATTAAGTGTACCTAATGATATTAAAGAAGGTTTAATTAGTTATCCTTTTAGTATTCCTTTAGGTTATATATATTCATCAAGATATGTTACAGCTGGTAATGGAAGAATTTTAAAATTAGATGAAGTTTATGTTTTAAAAAATACTCAAGGAAATGATTATATTTTAAGTTTTAATAAAAATTTATCTGATGAAGTAAGTAAAACCGGTTTTACTTATGCTTATGTTAGAATTGTAGGTTTTTCTCTTAATCCTAATATTAACACAAATGTTCTTGAACCAGATACAGGAGATTGTACATCATTGGAACCTTAAAAATATTTAAATAATTATTAAAAAAATAAATAAATAAAAAAATATCAAACAAAAAATTTATTATTTAATAATTGTTTTGAATGACATTTTTGTCCAGTATTGAAAAAATTTTTACTTTATTTTTTATAATTTTTACAATTTTTATTATTGATGATTACCTTGAATGAAAATTTGTATATTCTTTTGATTTAAACATAATTTTCATAATTTTCACAATTTTTACTCATCATATTTGTTAATTCTTCAATTTTTAAAGTTAGATGATTATTATGATCTATTAATTGATAGTTTTGAATTTTTAATCTTTTAAGATTATATTTTAATGCTAGATTTTCACTATAAATACTATTAACTTGCTTTTTTTTAGGATTAAAATTAAAAATCTTTTCAATTAATTTACTAAAATGTAAAATTTTATTTTCATACAAGGGTTTATCTTTTTTAATTTTGGGAAATTCATTATTATTGTTGTTATTTTCATTTTCTATTTGAATTGGGTTACATCCATTATTATCACAAATTTGAATATCAGGAAGAGTACCACAACCTTCAAAAGAATTAATTATTGGATCACCACAACTACTTTCTTTATTTTGAAGAAGTGGTGGATCAGTATATTCATATTCTTCTTGTTTTTTTTGTTCTTCTACTGGTTTTTGTAGTTCTTGGTCTTTTAGTTTTTGGAATTGTTCTTGTTCTTCTTGTTCTTCTTGTCTTTTTCGTTGTTCTTCTTGTTCTTTTTGTTGTTCTTCTTGTTGTTCTTCTTGTCTTTTTCGTTGTTCTTCTTGTTGTTCTTCTTGTTGTTCTTCTTGTCTTTTTCGTTGTTCTTCTTGTCTTTTTCGTTGTTCTTTTTGTTGTTCTTCTTGTTGTTCTTCTTGTTGTTCTTCTATATTAGTTCCCCCAATTTTTTGTTCTTCTTCTTGTTTTTCTAAAGTTAATATTTTTTTTTCTAAATTAATAATTTTTACATTAAATTCCGTAATTGTTTCATATATTTTTTTCATATGGTCCGACATAGTTTTTATCGATAAAGATTCATAATTAGCCATAATTTTTATTAAATTAATAAAGATATTTTTTATAAATTTTATATTTTTTTTGGATTAGCTTTAGCTATGGATAAATATTTTTTTAAAAAATTGTTTAACTAACTTTTTTTGATAATGAAATAAGTTTTGATTTTATAAAATTCTAATAATAAAGACAAAAAAAATTTTACTCTTTTTTTAATAAAAATTTTTTATAAATAATAGTTTCTATCTACAATATTAATTGTCTTTATTTTTGTTATATATTTGTTTAAAAAAAAAAGGAAAAAATTTATATTAGTGATAATATTTTTTTTTATTTTAATCAAATTTTGAAAAAAAATTATTATTTATAAATTTTTTTTTCCTAAAATCTTTTTAAATGATGTTAATAAGAAATTTTTAGATTTGAAAAGGTATTTTATTAAAAAAAAAAAAAGAAAAAAAATAATGAAAGATTTTGATAAAATAGTAATTATAAGTGTATTTGTATTATTAGTAGTAATTTTAATAATTATTTTTATTTTTGTAATTATTATTTTTGAAAATTCAAATTCTAAAATGAATATTTTAGTAACTACAAGAACCTTGCAAAATACAAGAGCTTTACAAAATACGAAAACCTTACAAAATATGAGAACTTTTAAAAATAAAGATTATAAAATTATTTCAAATAAAAATGAGATAAATTTTAATGATTTATTGAAAAAAAATAATAATAAAAAAACCCAAAAATTTATAATTAAAACTAATTTTGGTATTGAAAGTAATATTTTTGTTAAATATATACAAGAAGAAAATCATCGTAATTTAAAAAATAAATATTTAAATTCTAAAAATAAATTAAATATAAATGAAAAAACACCAAAAATATATTCTTCTCATTATATAACAGATTATAATTATTTAGGAAGTTGTTTTGATTTTGATTCAAATATTCAAAAAAATTTAAATAATATAGTTATTAAATCACAAAATTATGCTGAAGATAGTATTTTTATATCTATATCTTCTTATAGAGATCCAGAACTTTGTAATACTATAAATGATTTATGGTTAAAAGCTTATAATAATAAAAGAATAATTGTTGGAATAGTTCAACAAAATAATAAAGAAGATGATAATAAATTTTGTTTTGGAGAAAATTCTATTATTCCAAAACAAAATTTAAGAATTATAAATCTTAATTGGACAGAAGCTAAAGGTCCTACATATGCAAGAAGTATTTGTGAAAAATCTTTAGAGAATGAAAAATATTATTTACTTTGTGATTCACATATACGTTTTGAACAAGGTTGGGATATATTTTTAATTAAAGATATTGAAAAATGTTATGAACCAGAAAAGAGTATTTTAACAGTATATCCAAGTCCATTTCAAAGAATTGAAAATAAAACAAATAAATCAATAACTTATAAAATTATAAAAAGATTATCTCAAAGAAAATGTAGTTTTAATAATATTTCAAATGAAGGATTTAGTCAATTTAAATCTTATAACGTTTTATATAATTCTAAAATACCTCAACCTAGTGGTTTTTGGGCAGCAGGATTTTCATTTAGTTATGCTAATTTAGTAAGAAAAGTTCCTTTTTTAAATAATACTCCATTTTTATTTATAGGAGAAGAAAGTGCTATGGCAATGAAATATTTTACAAATGGATATAATTTATTTACACCAACTAAAAATTTTGTTTATCATTTATGGGATAGAAGTTATAGAAAAACTTTTTGGTCATTAGAAAATAGAAATTTAAAAAATGAATCTGTTAAACGTGTTTCTAAATTTTTATTAGGAAAATATATCAGCAAAAATGAAAAAAGAGATAATTTAGTTTTAGGAAATGAAAGAACTATTGAAGATTTTGAATTATATACAGGAATAAATTTTAAAATAAAATCAACAATAAGAAATTTATTAGGGACATGGAATTTACCAAAAGAATTAGAATTTTTTATAAATAAAAAATTATCAAGACCAAAAAATTTAGATAATATTAAATATTATACATCAAATTTTTCTAATGTAAAAATTATTCCAAATAAAATGACTATAAAATAAAATATATATTTATATATATTTATATATATTTATATTTATTTTTTTTTTTAATTTTTTATTTTTACTAATTTTAAAATATTTTTTTTTTCCACTTCTTTTAAAATAAAAAATTTTGTAAAATAATAATAAGTATGATATTTACATCAACCAAAATTTATATTTATCATTTATGGGATAAAAGTTATAAAAAACCTATTTGGTCATTAAAAAAATAAAAAATTAAAAAATGAATCTAATAAATGTTCTTAAATTATTATTAGGAAAATATATTAGCAAAAATGAAAAAAATTTTGATTTAGTTCTAACAAATAAAAGAACTATTAAAGATTTTGAATTATATATAAGGATAAATTTTAAAACTAAATCAACAATAAAAAATATATTAGAGACATGGAATTTACCAAAAGAATTAGGTTTTTTTATAAATGAGAAATTAAAAAAATCAAAAAAATTAAATAATCTCAAATATTATACGTTAAATTTTTTTAATATAAATATAAATAAAAATAAAAATTTTTTTTTTTAACAAATTTTAAATAAAATTTTTATTTATTCATTTCAAAATAAATCATTTTGTGAAAATAATAATTTTTTTTTTTAAAAAAAATGAGTATGGTTAAAATTAAACAATTATCTGATGGTAAATATCGTTTTTATTCTGTTTATGAAGATTTAATATTTGGTCCAGTTTTTAAAAATTATGCAAGAATAATAGAATTTAAAGATTATTATGATGGAGATATAAGATTATTAGGTTTTGATAATGAATGTTGGAAAAATGCTCTTAATAAAACTATAAAAAATAAACAATATTAATAACTGTGTTTTTTTTTAAAAAAAATAAATATTTTATTAATTTTCAAATAAGACAAAAATATTAAAGCCTTTTTCTTTTTTTTTTATAAAATTTTCATTTATACTTTTAATAATTTTTTTGATTGTAATTGTTTATAATATAATTCTTGATCTTCTTTCATTTTCTTTTTAAAATCTAGCAAAAAAGAATTTTGTATTTTTAATTTTTCAATTCCTGGATCAGCTCTTATTGATATAGGATCTTTTAATATTTTTGAAATATCTTTAGCCATATTTAAATTAGATATTTCGGTAATATTTAAATTAGACAATTCAGTAATTATAGAAAAATCTTTGTCTAATGGTTTATTAGTTTTTAATTTATTATTAGATTTTAATATTTCTATTTTTTTTTTCATAGTTATAGAATCTTCAGAAATTTTTGGTATAATATCTTCTTTATTTAAATTTTGAGGTTTTTTATTAGAATATTCTTGAAAATTTTTTAATTTTTTATTATTATCAATAACCTCTTTTTTATTCATCGTTATATTATTTAATTGTTTATTTTGATTAACAAAATCTTTTGCATTTACTTTGTGTTTTAATTCAGGTGTTTGATTTACTTTTAATTCAGGTGTTTGATTTACTTTTAATTCAAGTGTTTGATTTACTTTTAATTCAGGTGTTTGATTTACTTTTAATTCAGGTATTTGATTTACTTTTAATTCAGGTATTTGATTTACTTTTAATTCAGGTATTTGATTTACTTTTAATTCTTTATCTTCTTTGGAGACAAAAGATATATTATCTTCTTGTTGATTTTGATTTATAATTGTGTTTTTACCTATATAATTTACTATTCCTTTGTTTTTATCCAAAATACTTTGTGTAGGTTTTTTGATTTCTTGAATATTTAATTTATCTTGAATAAGAAATTTTACTTCTTTAAGGTTTGTTTGATTATTTGATTTAGATAAATTTTTTGTACTTTTTCTTTTAAGATCTTTAGGTTCAATTATTCTATACATTTTATTTTATTTTAAATTTATTTATTATTAAAATTTAAATATTCTTTATTTTTGAATAATTTTTTTTTTTCTATTTAATTATGAATCTACTATTTTTTTTAACTTTTGCGTACTAAATATATTCCATAAAAAAAAATAATTTTTGTTTGTGGAATTTTTTAATTATTGATTTAAAAAAAAATAAAAAAATAAAAAAATAAAAAAAGATTAATATTTTATAATAATAAAAATAGATTATTTATAATGAAAATATTGCAAGGATTATCTATAGCTAGTTCAGCATTAGTTAGTCTTTCATTAATTGAATTTTTATCTAGGAAAAAAACAAAAACAAAAAAAAAGAAAGGAAGTATTAGTAAAGATAATAAAAAATTAATAACTAATATAAGTTGGTCATTAATTTCAATATTAGGAGTTAGTTTAAATAGTTCTTTAATACAAAAAACAATAAAAATAAAAGGAGAAGAAAGTAAAACTAATAAATCAATAAAGAAAATAGTTAAATATTCTATAATTATTTTAAGTATTATAATAAATTTTTGGATAATATTTATATTTTTTTTTATATTTTTGGTTCAATTATGGATGCAATTAGAAAATAAAAAAATTAAAAAATTGATTAATTTAAAAACTTTAAAAAAAGTGGTCATATAAAAAATTTAATAAAATGTCAAAAAAAACTTTATAATTTTTTTTTTTTGTTTGTTAATTTTGTAAATATTTTTCAAAAATGTATAAATAAAAAAATCTAACTCTTTTTCAATTATTTTTTTTAAAAGATGTCTGTTTATGAGATAATTTTTAGTAAAATTCTTTGTTTTTTTTTAAAATAATTCTAATAATTAAATTTAAAAATTCTTAGGTATTTATGGAAAAATAGATGACGATCATTTAAATTTAATGATTAATTTTATTCAAAATAATAAAAATTTTAATATTCTTCTTAATGGTAAAAATTTTTTTATTAAAAATTTTCAAAAAAATAAAATTTATTTTTAAATAGTAAATGATTTAAAAGAAGATCAAATTTATCTAATTCTTAAGAAATTAGAAAATATTTTTAATTTAGAAAAAATTTCTAATTTAGAAAAAATTACGGTTATTGGAACAAATTCTCAAATAATAATATTATTTTTAGAAACATTTAAAAAGAAAATATTTGAAAATAAAATAATTAAAAATAAAATATTGTTGAATATTTTTTTTATTCCAATATTTTTAAATGGATTAATTACAAAATTTAAATTAATACCTAACAATTATTTTGATATTAATTCTGATAAAAATTTTACTTTTTATATTCAAAAAGATCGTTCTCCTAATTTTATTTTTGAAAATGAAAAAGGAAATAAAGTTAATACAGAAAATTTGAAAATTTGTATTTTAGGATTTGATAATTTTGGAAATTATTATAAACCAAATAATGAATTAATTATAACAAATGGATATGAAATTTCTATTAAAAAGATGAAATTTAAACAATTTAAAATGAATTTTAATTTAACCAATAATTCTACAAAAATTAATTATGTTATACAAATAATTTTAGAAAATAAAATATATGAAAGTGAAAAATTTTTATGTCTTTCTAGAAAAAGTAATTCAAAGAAAAGAAAATTAGATAGTTCTATTGAAAGTGTTATTATTGAATAATATATAATAAGGAAATTTTATTATTATATATTATATTGTTATTTACAAAAAATTTTATTATTATTATTGTTGTTGTTTTTTTTTCATTCATAATTCTTTAAAATAAATAAATAAAATTAAAAAAATAATAAGATTTTACAAAAATTTATTTAAATCCATATAATAAGCAATTATTAATAGCAAATAAAAATTGTTTATTAAATTTTTGTTGAATTATATTAAAATTGTTTATAGTTTGATTTTTAAAATAATCTTGATTAGAATATAAGATTAATTCTTTTGAACATGTTGAAGAACTAGGTAAATAATTTAAACATTTTATTTCATCATTAACAAATATGTTAAAAACATAATAATTTGAGAATTCTAAATCATTACAAGAAGTTATAAATCGAAATAATATTTTTAATTGATCTATTTTTAAAGTTTTTATAAAATTAAAAAAACAAGCAATAGAACATAAATTTTCATTAATATTACATAATTTTAAATGTATTTTATTATTAGGAGTATTTTTAATAAAAAATTTTGATCCATTTAACATACATTCAGCATGTGTATCACAATATTCTCCAGTAAAACTTATTTTATTAATAAATTCAGAAATTTCATAAGTTTTTGGTATTTGAAAATTAAAAAACATTGAAAAAAGGTTATCATTTATAGGAGAAGGTAAAGAATTAAATCCTAAATAAAAATGTTTCATATTTTTTAAATTAAATTTTGATAAAAATAATTCTTTTAAATAATCTTTCCAATAAAATGCAAAATCTTTAATATTTATTTGACATTTTTCTTCATTAAAAAATTCATTAATAACATTATTAATTTTTTTTTTTTTTTTTTTTTTTTTTTTACTGGTTGACCATTTTAAAAATTCTTGAGCTTCTGTTTCTAGTTCTCTAGATGTTCTCGATTTCTT
>Ga0105046_10005496_pt1 | contig 20050 bp, 18 predicted proteins | sample MAT03_FD_78385 | JGI IMG/M metagenome (GOLD analysis project Ga0105046, IMG submission 78385) | Freshwater microbial communities from Lake Fryxell liftoff mats and glacier meltwater in Antarctica - MAT-03 (megahit assembly) | ecosystem: Environmental > Aquatic > Freshwater > Ice > Liftoff... | reverse complement strand
GCAGGGTTTCACTAGCGGACAGATTTCTGAAAGGAAGGCGACTGTGCTGAAATAAGGCTCAAAAGCTATGTTCCCGCATAGAAAAGGAGCCGAAGATGAGCAACAGTGGCCGCCGTTATCGTGCCATTTTAACCAATTAGTGCAACTCCAAGGCTATCCGAGTGGCCGAACAATGCAAAGGGTACAAATGTTAGCTGGGTTGATCAGCGGGATCGTGGGCAGTCACAGTACGCATAGCCGGGAAGCGGCCAAGCACTCGGGCCTCGGCACCAAAGTGGAGAGCTGCGAGAAACGCTCGAGTCGCTGGTATCAGAATGAACAGGTGACGCATGATCTGGATTATCTGCCGTACATACAAGAAGTGCTGGATGCCTTACCGCTGGCCATCGATGGCAGTGAAATCGGACGTGGCTGTCTGGTCTTGATGATCAGCCTGCTTTACAACAACCGTGCGATCCCGCTGGTTTGGACGGTCTTCCAGCACCCGAAAGGGCATGCGTCAGCGGCCGAACATATCTCTCTGCTTGAGTTAGTGCGGCCATGATTGCCGCCTGAATCCGACATCATTTTTCTGGGCGATGGCGAATTTGATAGTGTTGAATTACAAACGCATCTCCAAGCCTTGCCCAAGTGGACGTATGTTTGTCGCACGGCTAAGAATATACAAATTTATCTGGATGGCGAATGGACTACCCTGGCGGCCTTGCCGCTTGCGCCGGATACCTGCCTTACGTTAGATGAAGTGCTCTTCACAGCACAAGCGTATGGGCCGGTCCAGGTGGTGCTCCGCTGGGATGCGCACTACGCCGACCCGCTTTATCTGGTCACCACCTTAGAACTCGGTGAAGAAGCTTGCTACTGGTATCAACAACGTAGGCGCATTGAAACGTTCTTTTCTGATCAAAAAAGCCGCAGCTTTCACTTGCATAAAAGTCACGTCAGCGATCCGGTGCGCTTGGCACGCCTCCTCATTGCCGCCTGTTTGGCCTATGTTTGGATGATTTATCGCGGCACCCAAGCGCATTTACGTAAGCGGATCCGGCTGCTTCATCGCACAGACCGTTGCGATTTGAGCTTGTTTCAATTGGGCCTCGATCTCCTTCACCATTTTTGGGAAGAAGACCTTGACATTCTTATTGATTTCAGACTCCCTGAAGCGCTTTTCCGGATTTGAAAAAGTCTCCAGTAGTGAATGGCTAGGTTATAGTTGGCCCCTTATTATCGGTCTGAATGATGCTCGGTTATAAGTGGATTTCTTGATGATCCATATCATTGTACGCGTCATGGAAGCGCTGCGCAAAGTAGAACAATGCTCAGGGTGCGCCTTATGACTCCCCATCTATCCAGGTGTAACCCTGTCCCAGTGGGGAGTGTCTGGATGGATGGGGTGTGCTATCCTGGAGAGTAAGCACTGCGTCAGGCTAGGCTGCCGAGGCACATCGGTTACGAGACGAGATAACTGTCATCAAGCGGGAGGTGGTTATGTGGCCTTTCATCTCAATCCTCATTTTTGTTGTCCTATTGGTGTTACTGGTGCTCGCCTTTTTGTTCAAGGGCAACACATCTACCGCCAGGCTCTATATGGTTTATCAAGAAGATGGCCTATGGGATCTTTATCTGGGGTTGATCTTGCTGGTGCTGGGTCTTGCCGAGTGGTTCGAGGCGCCATTGATTGTCATCATTCCCGCCATCCTCTATCCAATCTTACTGGCGGCAAAGCAAGCCATCACTGCCCCGCGCCTGCGTCCAGAGGAGTTGCCAGCAACACAGGAGACGCGGCAGCGTACAACGATCTTCATTGTAATTGGGCTGACCCTGCTATTTATCCTGCTGACCACTGTTCTGCTGGCGGGTAACCCATCGACATGGATCAGAGCCTGGCTTGATCGCTATCTGGTAACGACGCTTTGGCTACTGGTGATTGTGCTCTTTGCCATTTGGGGATACACCAGTGGTGCTACGCGTCTGCTTGGCTATGCCGCACTCTTTTTGTTGGTGTTCGCGGCCACGGTCTGGTTCGACCTACCGCTCTACCTCTATATGCTTGGGTTGGGCGCGCTGATCTGCGTTAGTGGACTAGCCGTAATGGTGCACTTTGTGCAAGCGCATCCTAAGCTAGTACCAAGATGAAAGATTTTCCGGTCCAGATCGCGAAAAGGAGATAACAAATGAGCAAAACGCTGAATACACCTACGATCTCGAAGCGCGCGGCAAAGCCGAACGGAGAGAATAGTATGACAAAATATCAAGTCCAAGCTTGGATGGCGCCAAAGCCGATTACAGTGGATGCCGACAATAGCCTATCAGTTGCCTATCATTTGATGCGTTTGAACAATGTTCGCCGGTTGCCGGTGCTAGGCAAAAATGGAAGCTGGTGGGCATTATCACCTGGGGCGACATCCGCGAGGCCAGACCAAAAGGGTCATTAGCAGAGCAGACAGTCCGTGACTGGGAAGACCACTTTCTCGCCGCGACGTTGGCGGTGCGCGAGATCATGACACCCGATCCGGTAACAGTGACGCCCGACTGTTCGGTGCGCCTGGCAGCGAGCCTTATGCTAGCCCACAAGATCGGCGGTTTGCCGGTGGTTGATGGAACAGTGGTAGGCATGCTAACCGAAAGCGATCTCTTCCGTTTTCTGGTTGAAAACTTTCCTAAGGGCAGTAGTCTGCCGCCGACAGGGGGGATCGGGCTTCCTGGTCAGAATAATGAGTAGAGTTAGGCGCCAATAAATATAAAGTAAGGCAGTGGTGTGGCTGCGCTACTCGCCTTAGCGGCAAATTTACTGGATGTCATGCTTGGTTTCGGGGAGACTGATCCCGCTGGCTACGGCGCCAAGACCGCAACTGAGTGGCGGCTTGTTTGCCCTGGCCTGGTTCGCCTTAGTTGCACGAACATTTTTCAAGTTGGGACAAACTGGAAAATAGCCGCCCTCCCTCCATTGACAGCACAACCGACTTTGCCGATAATAGAGCGGGATTTATTGGATCCCATGTGCTTGTTCGTGTAGCGCGTAAGTTGGATCGCATCGATAACCAAATCACCGTTCGCTAACTTGTTAATCTAGCGTCAGAAAGCCCGCTCGATGGAAGAGCGGGCTTTTTATTGCAAGAACCTAGTCGTTTGCCCAGTGCGCATTCTATTCGCTTGACGGGGGAAAAAGTCGCATTTCTTTTGTATGATAAAGACCAGAGTTCGTATTGCATTCAATGGAGAGCGCCTTGGGGTAGAAGAGCAGTATCCCCAGTTATATACGTGTCAGTGCAAATCGTACATGACAGTGGCGCCCAACAGAGCCTATCAAAAGGAGCAAGAATTATGAACAAGACAATCCTACAAGGCAAATGGCGACGCACACGTGGCAACCTGAAGACAGAGTGGGCCCGATTGACGGACAATGATCGACAAATGCTCGAGGGCAAGATCGATCAGATGGTTGGCGTGGTTCAGGAACGCTATGGCTACACCCAGAACAGAGCCTCCAAAGTGTTAGCCCATTACCTGCATGACTACAGCAAACGAAGCCACAAGCGGGCAGATGTTTCAGCAAAGATGTGGGGGCCGGCACTATCCGTGGTTGGGCTATTCAGCCTGGCGACCATGGGCTGGTTTTTCTTCCGCCGGTTTTGGGCCGAAGACGCCACGGCGCAATCCGCGCAATCAGACTACGTTGCTAGCCCGGAAGCAGACCTGATCTAACTGGTAGGCTGGTAATACGTAATTGGAGTGCGCATCTATCGTAGCAGTTTACGCTGCTGTGTGCCGTTTAACTAGCGGCATACAGCAGCGGTCATCAAATTTCAATGCTATTTGTGGTTGATCGACTGGCTGTACAGGGCCGAGTTGCGGGCAACAGTTTGATTGATGCACTTGAGAGAAGTATTAGAGATTGGAGACTTCGGCGTGAGCAGGTTGCCTTTCAGGTGCGAACGATTTCGTCCTGTCAGTCTCTAATCTCTAATCTTTAATCTCAAAATCGACAACTTATTTCTGGACGCGGCCCTAATGACCCGGCTTCTCTTGATAATCCCGTTCATGCTGCGCTTGCGCCAGCTCTGCTGCAGAGAGATCTTGCACGGCAAAGAGCGGTGCATTACCGTACAGGATAAAACTGGTGGTCATGCTGCCATACGGCCAGCGCTGCTTGCCAGAAAAACCGTGCGCGCTCATCACCACTAAATCTACCTGCTCAGTTTCCACTAATTCATGTAGGCTCAATGCAATATCCTCACCGACAAGGATCCGGGTTTGTACATCACCAGTGAAGTGCGTCTGCATCTGCTCCATATAAGTAGCAGCTTCCTGGCAGTTGCGCGCCGTTACGCGGTCGGCCAGCGCAATATCCTCGGCATGGCGCGGCGCACGGTAAGGCATTTCTGGTTTGTGCACCACATGCACCAACAACAGTTGCGCTTGATGATAGCGAGCCAGCACGTCAGCAACAGGCAACACACATTCGGCGCGCTGTGAGCCATCCAATGGCACGAGCAACCTTCCATAGTGCAAACCCGTCAAGTCGACAGGGCTTGCTCCATCCGCGCGCACCAATACAACGGCGCGGTGGGCGCGCATGAGGATTTTCTGCGCCACACTACTGATATGCCACGCGCTCAAACCACTCACACCATGGCTACTCAGGACAATCAGGTCAACATCGCTTTTGTGAATAAAATGAATCACACTCGCGGCAGGCTGACCTTCCAACAACACAGCATCGACGGCCAAACCAACCGTTTGCAGCCGGTTGACCAGTGTATCCAAATAGGCTTGTGCTTCGCTCTTACACATTTGCCAATCCATCAGATCGACCGGCTTCTCTTGGTTCGCTGAAAGTGGACATTCCAATACACGTAAGAGTGTAACCCGCGCTGCAAACGCTTTGGCGAGGGCGACAACATGTGGCAGTGCACATTCGGCCAGCAACGAGCCATCCAGCGGGGCAAGGATGTGATTAAACATAGATCCTCCTTTCAAGCAGATAGATCACTCACTGTATTCTCACTGTATTAGTCAAAGATAACATCAAAACGGCGGAGAAACATCCGCCAGATGGGGAGTTTACTGCCTGGTCAATTGGCTAGACATAATTATCCACCTTCATCCGCAGAGAAAGCCCACGCTTTGGATAAGACTGCCCATTTGACCAGGGGGGAACTACCCTCCAGCCCAGTGTATAAGCGCGGCAAATGGCATAGACTATACAGGGAGTAAAGTCGTATATCCCCCATGGCGACACTAACGAACACTCCGGCGCTGCAACACTGTCTGAACCTTTTTTATCTTCTGAACACAGCGGCGCAGTGCTCGCCGTGTAAAAATGGATCAAGTCGAAGTATACAAAGTCGAACTTAAGCAGAGGAGGCTCAATCATGCAATGGACTCGTTGGTTTGATCAACTGACTATCGCAGATGTGCCCCAGGTGGGTGGCAAAAACGCCAGTCTGGGCGAAATGATCCGCGAGCTGACCGTCAAAGGCATTCAAATTCCCGATGGTTTTGCCGTTACGGCCGAGGCTTACCGCGCTTTTTTGCGTTATAACAAGTTGGAAGAGCAGATGCAGAAAATTTTAGCGGGATTGAATACTCAAGATGTAAACGATCTGCTCCAGCGCACCGGTCAGATCCGCCATCTTATTTTGGCGGGCGAATTACCCGACGATCTGAGCGCCGAGATCCTCACCAATTATCACCAACTGAGCGCAAAATATGGCGCAGCCAACACAGATGTGGCCGTCCGCTCGTCGGCGACAGCAGAAGATTTGCCCACGGCCAGCTTTGCCGGCCAACAGGAAACGTATTTGAATGTGCGTGGCGAGGGGATGCTGCTCGAATCCGTAAAGAAATGTTTCGCCAGCCTCTTCACCCCGCGCGCGACCAGCTATCGCGCCGACATGGGTTTTGGTCACTTTGACGTCGCGCTTTCTGTGGGCATCCAAAAGATGATTCGCGCCGACCTGGCCTCTAGCGGTGTCATCTTCACGTTGGATACCGAGACCGGTTTCCGCGATGTGGTCTTTGTCACCTCATCTTATGGCCTGGGCGAAAATATCGTGCAAGGGCGCGTCATGCCGGATGAGTTTTATGTGTTTAAACCGACGTTGCGCCAGGGCTATCGGCCACTAATCTGGCGGCGGCTGGGCACGAAAGAGCTGCGCATGGTCTACGACGAAGCGGGCAGCAAACTCGTGAAAAATGTGCAGGTGTCGGCGGAAGATCAAGGGCGCTTTTCCGTTAGCGATGACGATGTACTCACCCTGGCAAAGTGGTCGGCCATGATCGAAGACCATTACAGCGCCAAGCGAGGGGTCGATACGCCGATGGACATCGAATGGGCCAAGGACGGCTTGACCGGCCAACTATTTATCGTCCAGGCACGCCCGGAAACAGTGCACAGCCAACACCCGATCACCACGATTGAAACGTACCAACTGCAAGAGCAAGGGCGCATCTTGACCGAGGGGTTGGCAATTGGCGAAAAAATCGCCACGGGTTGCGTGCGCGTGATTCCCACTGTCAGCCACATTCGTGATTTTCAACCTGGCGAAATCCTGGTGACCGATATCACCGATCCGGACTGGGAGCCAATCATGAAGAAGGCGGCGGCCATTATCACCAATCGCGGTGGACGCACCAGCCATGCGGCAATTGTCGCGCGCGAAATGGGAACGCCGGCCATTGTCGGTACCTGTAACAGCACCCAGGTGCTCACCACAGGCCAGCCCGTTACTGTTAGTTGCGCCAACGGCGAAATCGGCAAAGTCTACGAAGGTCAGTTGAAATTTTCGGTGGCCAGCATGGATGTCAGCGAGTTGCCACGCCCCCGCACCCGCATCATGCTCAACGTGGGCAATCCCGAAGTCGCGTTCAAGCAGGCGGCCATTCCGAATGATGGTGTTGGCCTGGCGCGCATGGAGTTTATCTTTGCCAATTGGGTCCAGGTTCATCCACTAGCGCTCACGCGCTACGCAACCCTGCCCGCCGCTGTCCAGCAACAGGTAGATGCGATTACGGGTGGCTATACCGACAAAGTTGAATTCTTCGTCGATAAATTGGCGCAAGGCATTGGTATGATTGCGGCGGCCTTCTATCCAAAGCCTGTCATCTTACGCCTCTCGGATTTTAAGACCAATGAATATGCCCACCTGGTCGGCGGGCAAAGCTTCGAGCCGAGTGAAGCCAATCCAATGTTGGGTTGGCGCGGCGCCAGCCGTTATTACCATGCGGATTACCGCGAAGGTTTTGCCTTGGAAGTGAAAGCGATCAAGCGCGTGCGCGAGCAGTTTGGTCTGACGAACCTGGTGGTGATGGTTCCCTTTTGCCGCACACCGGCAGAAGGGCGACGCGTGCTGGAGGTCATGGCCGAAGAAGGCTTGCCACGCGGCAAAGACGGCCTGGAAGTCTATGTGATGGCGGAAATTCCGTCCAACATCATTCTTGCCGATCAATTTGCTCAATCCTTCGACGGCTTCTCGATTGGCTCGAACGATTTGACCCAATTGACCCTGGGTGTCGACCGCGATTCGGCGCAAATTGCTTCACTCTTTGACGAGCGCAACGACGCCGTACGCGATTTGTGCGCCACGCTGATCCAAACCGCCCATCGTTTTGGGCGCAAAGTGGGCATCTGCGGCCAGGCGCCGTCGGACTACCCAGAGTTTGCCACCTTCCTGGTCGAGCAAGGCATTGATTCGATCAGCCTCAACCCGGATGCAGCCCTGCGCACGACGGCCAGCATCTTAGAGATTGAGGAAGAATTAGCCAAGGCCGTACCGGTGGCGATGCCTCAAATACATGTGGATCAGAACGCCCGGTTGGAAAGCGCTGTGGTTTGAGTCTACGCTACGATGGCGAGAGATCCGCCAGTCGTAGGCTGACTTTTAATTTTTGTACGCGGATAAACGCAGATGAACTCGGATTAAATACGAAAATCCGCGTTCATCTGCGTTTATCCGCGTACAAATTCTAACAACTAAATACGTGCGCCACGACGCTAAACGATCGACTCTCACATGGCGAACTAGTTAATGTCGGTTGTGATAATAATTCGTAGGTCACCGCATCTGGCATGACAACATCGGTAGTCCCGCCGTATGTTGTCAAAGTTTAGGTTGCAGCCCACGTAGTGACCACTCCCTTCCGCATCCAGGATCACATAGTTACCCTGACCGCCCACATTTTGCCCGCCAAATTCGAAGGCTAGGTTCTCCATTACCTCTTCAGATGCCTGGGCAAAAAGGGGCATCGCCGCGCCGAAGGTCTTGCGCGTTTCTGCGGCGAGGGCGGGTAACGCCTCTGGGCGTATGCCTTCGGTCGGGTTTTCGCGTCGCCACTGGGCATGAAAGCGCCCCATGTCGTCTGGGATCGATTCGTGCAGTTCGTAGTCGATGTAGTAGTAGAAATTCATCGCCACGTCAGCCTCGTTGAGCAGGAAGAATTCGGCGCGTGTGCCAAAGGGCATCGGGGTTCGTCATCGTTATTCCTCCGTAGGTTCTGATCTGGTAAAACAGGGAGCAAACAGTATCCACAGCTTGCGCCTCGACAGGCTCGGCGAGCGACCCCTCAGCCGGGGACCCTCTGGGTGCGAAGGGCGTGCCGAACCGCACGCCGAAGTCTGTGGATAAAATTCTTGCGTTCAGACAACTTCTAGCGCATTACGGTCCGGCAGGTGCGGGAAAGGCTGCGCCGGCAGGGTTTGGTACCAGTAGGCGACCGAGCAGATATCATGTTGGCCGGGATAAAAGCGCCGCTCTTTGCGCCAGCCCAGGGCTTGAATCGTAACGCGCAAATCTTGGCGGAAGTTGATCGGGTCCATGACATGCCAGCGATACATGGCGTGGCGATGCTGCGATTGATAGGTGCCGTCGGGGCGTAGCACCTGGTGCATGCCTAGAAAGGGGGTGGTGTAGGCAGTATATTGGCCGTCCAGATCAAAATTGTAGGCCCCGCCAAAATAATCTTCTGTGCCGGTGCCGCAGATGGTCGGGAATTCTCCGTCGCCATCAATGTAGAATTTGATCTCACCCTCGCCCCACCAACCGCTGTTGTTGATGCTCCAGCCCATGGCGGTGCCAATATAGTGGCCGCGCCCCTGCACCCCGTCCAGAATTACATAGGGTTCCAGATAGGGCAGCGGGTTTTGGCGCCGAAACTGGGCGTGAAAATAAGCGGCCTGTTCTGGCACACTGGTCAAGCAATAATTGACTTGGTAGAAACAGGCGCCGGCGCGCGTCGGGTTGCGGTTCTCCAACGTGATCTTGGCGCGCTGGCGGAAGGGCATCTCCCAGAAGCAATTGAGGGCTCGATTTGGGTTGACCGCCACCGGCAGCGAGCTAATCTGCGGGATCGGCCCCGCGGTCGGGTGGTCAGGATTTTGGTGGCTGTAGGGCATGGCAAAAAAGTCGGTCAGCGGACATTCGACCGCCGGCTCGTTTTGCCCTTCCCAGTAGATGCGCAGAATGAAATCCCGGTCCATAATACTGCCGCCAAACCACATACTTTGGATCGCACCGGGGCCTTCGATGTCGGCCAAGAGCACGGTCGTTTGCGGCTCGACTGTTACGTAGGGGCGGCACTTCCAGCCGCGGCCCAGTTCACGCGCCGGGCCGTCTGGTTCGGGCTCGGCCATCGCGCCCATGCCTTTGCCACCGGTGGGGTTTTCCGCACTGATCGAGCGCGTTTCTGCCTCGCTCAGCCAAGAGAGGTTGCCGAGATTGCGGCCAAGTCCATTAAATGACATCTTTTGTTTTACTTTCTTTTGGTGGATGCCAGCCCGCGTCGATCCAAAGCCGCCGACTGTTGACGCGTTCACGATCATTCATCTTCAGTGCATGTAGTGTTGCGCGACCGCTGGGTGTTAATCCGACGATAAGTAATCCATCTGCATCCCAACGAAAATGCTCATTCCATACCTCAAGTATGGGGTGAAATAGGCGGACACGCTCTTTGCTTGCAGGATCAAGCGCAGCGATGCGTTTGCCTTTGCGCAAATTACACGGCCAGCAGGCCAAACTTAAATTCTCTAATATAGTTAAACCGCCTAACGCTTCAGGTAAGATATGATCAACGGTAAAAGAAGATCCGACAATCAACTCACTCGTCTGGCAATAACTACAACGATGGTAAAACGTTCAGCAATAAGCCGGCGAAGTGCCGTTGAAATTGGGGCTTTGCTCATTGTGCAGGAGCAAGATTGAGCGAGGAAATATCAAAACCGCGCTGTTTCAAAAGTACAGCCGCTTTGGCGCGTACCAACATGGTACGATTGTACCGTTGTAAGAGATTTTCAGCTTTACTTTGCTCACGCTTGGTTAAACCATCACGCTGCTGTTTCCAGACCAAGGTTTGCATTTGTGCCGCTTCTTCTTCACCTAGTTTGGTTCGTGCAGCTTGCCACAGTTCCGCATCGCTCATGAGCGCCAACTGTTCCAATTCTTCCGTCAGTTCGCTGGGCAGGTCATTTATGGTCGGTAGCGCTTCAGAAACAACAGCAACAACTTCCTCCTCAACGGAACGATGCATACGACGAGCGCGCTTGGCAACATCGCTATATATCCGTTCGGGTAGTTGAATGGTGACCGTTTGTAAAGACATGGCAAGTCCCTTCTATCGTCGGATCCATCATGATCAATTGTGCTCAACATGAGCCATTATGCTCAAATTGTAGCAGGCAAACAAGGGTCAAGCAAGAGCCAGGCTATGGTACCTGATAATCAGTCAGCTTAAAACAAAGGACTTCTCGCCCGTCCTCGGTTTTTACCAGCGGCGGCTTGACCTGACGGCAGATGTCACGCACATACGGGCAACGACCAGCAAATTTGCAGCCGACATAGCCATACTCTTTGGTTTCCATATCCGGCATACGTACCAGCTCGCTCCACTTTTCGCCGATCTTGGCCACCGAATCGAGCAGCAGTTCGGTGTAGGGGTGGGCGGGCTGGGTCAGCACGGTGGTCGCCGGTCCATATTCAACAATATTACCACGGTACATGATCGCGATCAGGTCGCTGACATAGTAGGCCGTCGAGAGGTCATGCGTGATGTAGAGGATGTTGATGTTGAATTCGTCGCGCAGCTTCTTGAACAGATTGACCACATTCATGCGCAACGAGGCGTCGATCATGCTGACCGGCTCGTCGGCCACGAGCAGCTCTGGATGGGGAATGATCGCGCGCGCGACGGATACGCGCTGCAATTCGCCGCCGGAAAATTGATTGGGATAGCGACCAATCACCCGTTCAGCCGAAAGTCCTACGTTGACGAGCGCTTGGTCAACCGCAGCATGGGCTTCCTGTTTGTTCTTTGCGCCCCAAACGTTACGCGCCGTCTCAAAGAGATAGGTATCGACGGTCTTGCGTGCGCTAAAACTCTCAAAAGGATTCTGAAAGATCGGCTGTACCTTGCGCCGAAATTCCTTAACCTGCGCGCGGGTCAACGTGCCACTGGCGCGAATGCCATCGACCACGATTTCGCCGCTGGTGGGGAGGATCAGGCGCAGCACCATCCGTGCCAATGTTGTTTTGCCAGAGCCGGACTCGCCGACAATGCTCAAGATTTGCGCTTTGCCCTTGTCGAGCGCCAACGTCACCTGATCGACAGCAGTTAACTTGGTGGAGGCAAGCAGGCCACCGGTGCGATAGATTTTGGTGACAGCCTGAATCTCTAGAAATTTATCACTCATGCCACACCCATTTCTTCTAGCGTAATCATCGCGCTGCCCGGTTCGCGTTTCAGACAAGCGACAAAATGACCCGGCTCCAGTTCCAATAACTCGGGCTGCACTTGCGAACAGCGCGCATCGGCCAGATAGCAGCGGTCGGCAAAGCGACATCCACGCGGCGGATTCAACAAACTGGGCGGGCGACCCGTGATGCCGGCGCGTTCCGCATTATCACCCAAGCGGGGCAGGGAGCGAATGAGCATCTCGGTGTACGGATGGAGGGGGCGCGCAAAGATGACGTCCGTGCGGGCGATTTCGACGACCTTGCCGGCATACATGATCACCATCCGATCGGTGATCTGATAGTGGACGCCCATGTCGTGCGAGACCATGACAAAGGTATTACCCGCTTTCTTTTGCAAGCTGCGCAACATAGTCAAAATGCCACGCTGCACCACGACATCGAGCGCGGTCGTCGGTTCGTCGGCAATCACAAACTTGGGCTGGACAAAGGTGGCCAACGCTACAATCACGCGTTGACGCATGCCGCCACTCAGTTGATGGGGGTAGGCATTCAGGACATCGGCTGGCAATTCCAACTCCTGCAAGTAGGCTGCCATTGCATCGATCAGGACCTTTTTACCGTAATTGCGCACCTCTTGCAGGGAGTAAGAATCTAGGAACTGATCCTTGATACGCACGACCGGATTCATCACGCTCATCGAGGCTTGGGGAATATAGGAGAGATGTTTCCACCAGTAGCGATGAAACTCGCTGTTGGGGATCACTTCGCGCCGGCCATCTTGTTCATCTTCCACTTCAAGTTCAATCGAGCCGTGGGCCAGATACATGGGACGTTCGATATTGCCGTAGATGCCTTTCATCAGCGTGGATTTACCACAGCCAGACTCACCGGCCACGCCGACGATTTCGCCATCATACAGCTCGAAGGAGACATCTTCGACGGCTTTGACCGTACCTTGCACTGTATCGTAGAAAAGACTAACATTTTTAATGCGAATCATTGCCGACCTCTTCGGGTTGCAAAATAATCTGACCAGCCGGTGGAGACAAGAAAGAGCCCGATAAAGAGCAGCATAATCGAGAAGATCGGCGACAGAATCCAGAGCCACTTTTCGAGCAGCAGCGCCTGATGCTGCATGGCCCAGTAGATCATCGTGCCCAAAGTGGCATCTTTTAGGCTAGAGAGGCCAATGATCGCCAGGCCTGATTCGGCGGAAATAGCGACCAGGATCGTGTTAATAAAGTTGGCCAACGCCCAGCCCAGCACAAAAGGCAGGATCTCCACAATCACAATTTTCAGTGTACCTTCTCCGGAAGCCTGGGCGACATTGATAAACTCGCGCTCGCGCAGGCTAAGCGACATTGCCCGCGCCTGGCGACCAGGCCAGGGCCAATTGAAGAAGACTAACACACCGGCAATAATCACAAGCGAAGTCTGTCCGCCCAACAGCGAGGACATCAAGATCAGAATAGGCAGTGACGGCACAGCAATCACAGTATCCATCACCAGTGTCAAAAAGCGATCCGTAAAGCCGCCGACAAAGCCGGAGAGCAGCCCGACGATAACGCCGATCAGCGTTGCCAACCCAGCCACCGACAGCCCAATCCAGAGCGAATTGCGAATTGACCAGGTGAGCAACCAAAAAATATCCTGGCCCAAGTTATTGGTGCCCATATAGTGTTCACCGCTGGGCGGCATGTTACGGAAATAGGTATTCCAGGCCGTGGGGTCTTCTGGCGCAAAGAGCGGCATAATCAGCCCCATGACCAAAAATATCCCGACAATGATGATGCCGATCACCAATCTCGGTTTAATCAAGCGCATCGTTCACCTCAATCAAAAATGACTACTTGTAGCGAATCCGCGGGTCGATAAAGGGATAAACGATATCCAGGATCAAGGTCGCGGTCGCCACCGCCACAATCGAGATGCTGATGGTGCCCATGATCAGGTTGTAATCGGTGCCCAGAATAGCTTTGTAGACCAGGGTGCCCACCCCTGGATAACCAAAGAGAATTTCGGTAATCAGCGAGCCGCCAAAGACACCGCCCAGGCTCAAGCCCAGCACGGTGATCTGGGGGAGCACTGCGGTGCGCGCCACATAGCCAAACATGACTTTGTTGTCTTTAACCCCGCGATAGCGAGCATACTGGACAAAATCTTCTTCTTTTGTATCAATTGCCATCGCTTTCATGCTGATGATCCACCAGCCCAGGCTGACGGTGACAATGGCCATCAAGGGTAAAAAGGAGTTATAGGCCACGCTTTTCATCCAAGGCCATGAGCCGGGTTCACCACTCACTTGGAAGACAAAGGGGAAGATTGGCCAGACATAGGCAAAGAGAATATTCAGCAACAGCGCGAGGATGTAATAGGGAATCGGGTAAATGACCATAGCCGTCGTTTCGATCACCTTGGAGCTAGTTTTGCGGTTGTAGTAACCGGCTAGCAAACCGATAAAATTGCCTAAGCACCAACTGATCAGCAACGCCGTCAACATCAAACCGATTGACCAGGGCAACGAGCGGGCAATCAATAGGCTCACCGGTGTGGGGTAGTAGGAGAGCGAGGGTCCGAAATCGAGGGTGAGAAAGACGCGCTTGAGGAAAGCGCTATACTGTTCCCACAGCGTACCTTCCAGCCCAAACATTTGCGTCATCGTCTTACGCATCGTTTCAACGAGAACGGGATCCATCGTCGTGCCTTGCGACATAAGTTTGCCCAACATCGCCTCGACTGGATTGCCGGGGATAAAGCGCGGCACAAAAAAGACAATCGTGATGCTGATCCAGACGACAAGCAGATAGCTAAAGAGCCGCGACAGTAAAAATTTGGCAAATTGCATTGGGCTGGTTCCTCCATGATTCTATGGCAAGATGGTAGGATGACAAGATGACAGGATGACAGGATGAAGATCGTGCGTCCCTATGTCATCCTGTCATCCCTTCATTTTGTCATCCTACCATCCTATCACTACTTCGGCTGAATGTGCGACACAATGTACTTAAAGTTCGACCACCACCACCACGGTCCTTCGTAATAGTTGTCCGCCGTAGGGAAATTGGTAAAGTAGGTCTCGTTGACCGGCACAAACTTGGAGGTGCCGAACATGGGAATCCAGTGCATCTCCGTCGCCATTTGCATCAGCAGATCCTTGCTCAGTTCGACATTTTTCGGATCGTCGGAGGTCACCTGCTCCAGCTCATTCAGGATCGCCGCAATCTCTGGGCTGCTGTGGCGGTGTTGATTGCCAGGCGCCGGTTGACCGGTTTCCACAATGTACTTCTCATTCCAGAAGCTGACATTCGGGAAGATGTCTGGGCCGATTGCACAACCAGGCCAGTACGAACCGGCCTGATATTCACCGGTCGAACTGGCATTCCAGAACGAGCCGGCGGTCATCGTGTTGGCCGATGCGTCAACGCCGAACTTAGTCCACGAGTCCGCCACGGCAAAGGCCAGGCGACCGGACTGCACTTCGAAATCTGCCGGTGCGTTGATCGCAATCGTCCATGGCGTACCATCGGGCAACAGCCATTTGCCGTCGGCGTCGCGGGTGAAACCCACACTTTCCAGCAGTTTGGCGGCTTGTTCCACATCATATTTCCACCAGCCGACACCAAAGAGGTCGATCAGCTCTTCCGGTGTAGTGGGCAGATCGCCGCCGACACCTTGCTGATTGAAGATCTCGGCCATATCGGTGGCGAAATTGGGATCAAAGGGTTTGTAGCCATCGGGCAATTCCAGCGCCGACAGTCGTTCGACCAACGGCTTGTGATAGGTGTTCTGCACGGCAGCGACTGGCGGCACACCCAGCGGCGAAACGCGTAACATGCCACCAAAAGTTGCTAGTGAAACATTCTTGATGTCGGTTGCCAGCGCCAGCGCCCAGCGTACCTGCCATTGATCATACGGGGCCTGTGAGTTGTTAAAGCCAATCCCGCGTTCGCAGGGATCATCAAAGTCTGCATAGGGGAAGCCGGCGTGCCAGGCGCGCACAGTCTTGCTGCGTTGCGTCAACACTTCCATCGACTCGGGCGTAATGTCTTGCAGAATGTCAATGTCATTGTTGATCATCGCCAAGATGCGCTTGTCTTCGGTGCCGACAAAGTTCCACATCACATATTTGGGGCCAGAATTGCCAGTGACTTGGCCAACACTGGTTTTTTCCCAATCTTCACGCAATTCCCAGATCGTCCAGTTGCCATTCGGATCGTGGTCCTTGTATTTATATTGACCGATACAGACCGGCGGGAAGAAGGTGAAGGTAGTCGGGTCTTCCTTTTCCCAAATGTGTTTAGGCATCGGATAGAGGCGATTGCCCCAAATCGTCACGCCAAGATCTTTGGCGAGCCGCGGCTGCGGACGGGTGGTGTCCAGCTTCAGTGTGTATTTGTCCACAACTTCGATGCCAGCGATATAGTCAATCGCCCAACCGTGAATGGCGATCCCTTCTGTTTCCATCCACATGTTCATCGTGTAAGCGACGTCGTCCGCCGTAAACTCAACGCCGTCATCCCAATAGATGCCTTCGCGCAACTTGATCTCAAAACTGGTCAGCTCGTCGTTCAAGGGCGTCGGCATATCGGCAGCCAATGAACCAAACTGCTCACCAGTTGTGGTGTCAATTTCCCACAGATGGTCGGTGCACAGTTCGTGGAAGCCACGACCGGGGTCAACCCCGGGTGCGTAAATGTTGAAGAAGTCTGGTCGTTCGAGCGAACCGCTCAAATTGTCCAGGATCAGGGTTTCATTGCGTGGGGTGCCGACAAAGGTCGTACCCCCCGCGGGCGCAGCGGCACTGCTGCCACCAGCATCAGCGGCGGGCTCTGCGGCTGGTGCAGCACAAGCGAGCAGCATGGAGGTGACAACCAACAGGCTGACAACCAGGAGTAAATGCCTCTTCATAGTGATTCCTCTCCTTGAGCAGAACATTTTACGTTTGCACACAAAATTCGGGTACAGCAAATAGACAAACAATTTGTGCTTGGGGGAGCACTTAACCTTACCTCCTTTCAGGTAACAGTGACCAGGGATTAGTATTCAGTAGTCAGATGCAGTTATAAACTGATGACTGCTCACTGCTTACCAGGTTAATCATCATCCCAAACAAAATCAGCGCCGGTCGGGTTTTGACCCTTGCTGTCAAACAACATAGCTGGTTTGCCTTGTTGCGCGCCGCACGAACGGCGGATGACCAATCGGGCTGGCAGCACGAGTTCGCGTGGTTCCGCGGTGTAATCGCCCAGAATGCGTTCAATCAGCAGTTGTGTAACGCGCTTGCCCATTTCATGTTCCGGTTGCCGTACAACCGTCATAAAGGGATCGAGATCCGAGCCGATGCCAAAATCGTCGATACAGACCAGGGCAATATCTTCTGGCACACGCAGGCCACGTTCACGCAGGGCATAGGCACAACCCACGGCGATCCGGGGCCCAAACGCGAAGATGGCATCCGGCTGCGCCTGATCGAGCAGCTTGTGGGTCATGTTGTAGCCATCACGCGTGCGCCACCCTTCTAGCAACACCATCGCTGCCACTGGTTGCAAACCGGCTTCAGCCAACCCCATCTGATACCCAGCTAGACGATCTTCACCCTGGAACGAAGGCATCTGTGGTCCCAGCGCCGCAATGCGCCGATGCCCCAGGGTAACCAAATGGCGGATCAACTCACATGTAGCCCGTTTTGTATCACAACGCACCAAATCATACGGATAACCTGGCTGGGGATTGAGAACTCTGGCCGCTGGAATACCTCGTCGTTCTAGGAGCGTTGCATAGTCGGACGTTGAAAAAACATGCTGGAGGACAAGCCCGTCAATTTGGCGTTGTAAAAGCATCTGCATATAGCTCTGTTCGCGACCACTGCTTTTCCACGGATGAGAGCTACAGATGACGACATTAAAGCCGCGCGCATGGGCGGTATCTTCGATGCCAGCCGCCAGGTTGGCAAAGAAGGGATTTACAATGTCATAGACCAGAAAACCAATTGTGCGCGTGGGACGACCGCGCATAGATTGTGCCAATAAATTGGGTAGATAATGTAAATCTTGAGCGGCACGTTGCACCCTTTCGCGCACATCTTCACTAGTATAGCCCTCACCGCGTAACACACGCGAAGCCGTACTAACCCCCACGCCCGCACGCCGGGCAACATCCTTAATATTTGCCATTGAGCTTCCTTACCGACAAATCAAGGCTGAGTATACAAACAAAAAGTGTATAAGCATTACAAACTTCCAATCTAATGGCGCAGGGGCGTGCGCCATAAAGGACACTTTTCGTTTCGACGACGATATGGCTGGTTATATACTGGCAGACTTGTCTTATTAGGGAGGTGGCAATGTTACCATGTGGCAACGTTGCCATAGTAGCATGCTTTTTTAGATATGTCAACCCCAAAAAATTTGTCCTTGGCGCGTTGGTGATTAAGCAGGTAGAAGCTTGGGCTAACTAAATCCGTTCAACCTATCCACTTGCCCAGGTCGAACCCTGTCTCGGTGGTGATTGACTCGGTAGATCACTTGTGCTAATCTGGAGACTAAGGCTAAGAACGGAGTAACAGACACAAACTATGACCACAGAACTCGCCCACATTCGCAACATTGGTATGATTGCCCATATCGACGCTGGGAAGACGACCACGACCGAGCGGATGCTCTTTTATTCGGGGTACACGCATGCCTTGGGCGAAGTGGATGAAGGCACCACCGTGACAGATTGGTGGGAGCAGGAACGCGAACGCGGTATCACGATCAAGGCGGCGGCGATCACAACCAGTTGGCGCGACACGCTGACCGGCGCGGAAGCGCAGATCAACATCATCGATACGCCCGGCCACATCGATTTTACGGCCGAGGTGCAGCGCAGTTTGCGCGTGCTAGATGGCGGCGTGGTAATTTTTGACGCGGTCAACGGCGTAGAGCCGCAGTCGGAGACGGTTTGGCGTCAGGCCGACGGTTACCACGTCCCACGCCTGTGCTACATCAACAAAATGGATCGCGTCGGGGCCGATCTGCCGCGCACGTTGGCAATGCTGCGCACACGTCTGCACGCGCAGCCGGTGTTGTTACAGTTGCCGATTGGCAGCGAGCGTCAATTTAGCGGCATTATCGATCTGTTCACACAACAGGCGTATTTGTTTAGCGATGAACGGGGCGCTCACCCGGAGATCCAGCCGATCCCCGCCACGTTACAAGCGGCGGCCAGCACGGCGCGTGATGAACTGGTGCAGCGCATCGCCGAATGTGACGATGCGCTCACCAACAAGTACCTGGCCGGTGCAACGTTGGAAAATGACGAACTCTATGCCGCGCTGCGCCGCGCCGTGAGCACCAATCAATTAACTCCTGTGCTGCTTGGTTCGGCCCTACACAATAAGGGCGTACAGCCGCTGCTCGATGCAATTGTGCGCTATCTGCCCAGCCCACTTGACCTTCCAGCGGTGCAAGGCGTTGACCCGGCCAGTGGCCGCATGCTGACGCGCTCAGCTAGCGTTGATGAACCCCTCTGTGGTCTCGTCTTCAAAATCGTCATGGATCCTTATGCTGGCGGTCTGGCCTATACACGCCTCTATTCTGGCGCCATCCGCGCCGGTAGCGCCATCTACAACGCCAGCCACCAGCGCCGCGAACGCGTGCAACGTCTGCTGCAAGTGCAAGCCAACAAAACTATCGAGATCAACGAGTGCCATGCCGGTGACATTGTGGCGATTGCAGGCTTCAAGACGGCGACGACGGGGGACACCCTCAGTGATGCCACGCAAGAAATTGTGTTGGAGAAAATCACCTTCCCCGAACCGGTAATCAAGGTGGCGATTGAACCGCATTCCGCGGTGGAACAGGGCAAGTTAGCCGACGCGCTCACCAAATTGAGCGAAGAAGATCCGACGTTTCGTTATGCAACTGACGCTCAGACCGGCCAGACGATTATCAGTGGCATGGGTGAACTGCATTTGGAGATTATCGGCGAACGGCTGCTGCGCGAATATGGCGTACGTTGCCGCGTCGGCGCCCCGCAAGTCGCCTACCGCGAGACAGTGACCGCGCCCGCCCAGGCCGAAGGATCGCACGTGCGTGAATTGGGCGGACACCGCCACTTTGCCATCGTCCAGCTTGCGGTTGCGCCGAACGCGACCAATGCTGGTTTCAGCTTTACAGATCACACGCCGGTGGAGACCTTCCCGCGCCCCTACGTCGCTGCGGTCCAACGCGGCGTGCAGAGTGCACTGCAAAGCGGCGTGCTGCTCGGCTATCCCGTCATAGATATTGGTGTGACGCTGCTGTCCGCCCAAGCCCACGCAACGGATTCCAACCCGGAAGATTTCGAGGTAGCGGGCCAGTTGGCTTGCCGAGAAGCCATGCGCCACG
>Ga0105046_10005492_pt1 | contig 20063 bp, 9 predicted proteins | sample MAT03_FD_78385 | JGI IMG/M metagenome (GOLD analysis project Ga0105046, IMG submission 78385) | Freshwater microbial communities from Lake Fryxell liftoff mats and glacier meltwater in Antarctica - MAT-03 (megahit assembly) | ecosystem: Environmental > Aquatic > Freshwater > Ice > Liftoff... | reverse complement strand
CGCGAAAAGCAAAAGGGAATCAAGGCGATTATACTGTATCCGATGAACGCTTTGGCTTCGGACCAGGAACGACGGTTTGCGAAGGTCATCCATAGAACTCCCGAGCTCAAGAACGCTGGCATTCGCGTCGGCAATTACACCGGGCGATACGACCCGACTGAGCCTGGCGGTGGTGATGATAGTGGCACCGTGATGATGGGGTCGGATCACGGAATCACAAACCACAACATCTTGCAGGATAATCCACCTGACATCTTGCTCACCAATTACAAGATGCTCGACTACTTGTTGATGCGTCCTCAGGATCAGAAGCTGTGGAGGCATAACGAAGTTTCAAGTAAGGAGTTTCCAGTTTCGAGTGATGGAAGCCAGACTGGAAACTGGAAACCTGGAACTGGAAACTCTCTCCGCTATCTTGTTCTCGACGAGCTTCATACGTACGACGGAGCACAAGGTGCCGATGTCGGTTGTTTGCTACGACGGTTGAAGGAGCGACTGGGGATTGCCAAAGGTGATTTGTGTGTGGTGGGGACTAGCGCGACGCTGGATGATCGCGAGTCGCTGCGTGACAGTATCTTGGCTGCCAGCTCCGATCCTGCGGCTGCAATCGCTTCTTCAGCGGATGTCAAACAAACCGGCAGTGATCGGCTGGCAAACTTCGCTTCTACGCTATTCGAGGAGGATATCGATGCAGAGGCAGTGATTGGCGAAGACCGAATGACGGTTGAAGAGATCATTTCCATCGAAATCGACGATACTCAGATTCCAGATCCCAAAGGATGCGAGCCTCTCGAAGACGAAGACGCAGCGCTTTATGCCATCCGGCAATCAAAGCTTTGGGGTGGTCCCGAGTACGCCGGCCCAGAATTCTCAGCACATCTGTTCGCCAAGCACGACCGTGAGTTAACGAAGCAGGACCAGGGGATCGTCAATGCGATCGAGCTTTGGTCCGTTGAACTTGGCAATTGGCTTAAACGACAGCGGCTGTTTCAGTACTTGCTCGAGACTTTCCAGAAGGCCGATCAGAAGAATAGCACGCCGCTTACTTGGTTAGAACTCGTCGCACTGCTTAGCACTAGAGAACTAGGTCTTAAGCACTTTCCCAAGTCAACAGATCGCAGTCATCTTTGTGCGGCGTTCTTTGCATTGGTCGCACAAGCCAAAGAGGTTCGCAGCGGTATTGCATTCCCGATCGTACCGACCCAGATCCAGATTTGGATTCGTGAGCTTCGCCGACTTGGTCGAACCGTGCATCAGCAGCCGATTTTCACATGGATCGACGAACCATCACAGGGGTTCCCAAGTTTGCCAACATTCCATTGCAGCGATTGTGGTGAAAGTGGTTGGGTTGGACTCCACGATCCCGAGAAGGATAGCGAGATTGGCGCGGCCGGAGTCGCCGGGTTTAAGCTGAGTGGCGATGCTACAAAAATTTATCGAGCATGGTTCGGCTACAAGGGCCATCGCAGCCCAGATATTGTCATCTTTAGCCCCCAGGAACCTGTTGCCCGAACAACTCCTGCAACACAGGAGATTATCTGGGATGATCAACTGTATCTTAATTTTGGAGAGGAGTTGTTCAGACAACCGAAACTCAAAGCAGAAACAGATATACCAATAGAATCTGCAAACCAGCAAGTGTTTGGCTTCAGGCAATGGTATGTATGTCCAAAGAGTTTGGTCCTTCGTATGGACGATGGGCCATGTCCACTAACCCACGATCCAGCACGCTTCCCAGTTAGAATCAATCAAGACACAATCGCACATGAGAAAAAGGGCGTACTAGGTGACCAAGGTTGCCCGAATTGCGGATCGAAAGACGGAGTGTTGTTTATTGGTAGTCAATCAGCGACTCTTTCCAGTGTTGCGATCGATGAACTGTTCGGGTCAACGCTCAATAATGATCCCAAGCTTCTTGCATTCACGGATAGCGTCCAGGACGCGTCACACCGCGCAGGATTCTTTTCATCGCGGACATACAACTTTACGTTTCGAACAGCGTTGCAACGCTTGATCGATGAAACTGGCCCCACAGGTGTACCGCTGACCGAAGTCGGGCCGCGATTGTTAGAGTTATGGTCCAAGCCAAGAGCCGGATGGCCTGGTCATATTCGAGAGGCGATAGCTTCGCTGATACCGCCCGACCTGCACGACTACGCCGAGTTTCTCGAGTTTCGAAATAGCACCACGGCGGATCAACCCTCTTCGTACTTAAGAAATGACATCGAGCGACGACTGACGTGGCAGGCGACCAGCGAGTTTGGTGTGAGATTGATGCGTGGCCGAACTTTGGAAACCAACGGAAGTTCCTGCCTTGCATGGGATGAAGAACGGGTCACGAAAACGATCTCGCGTTTGCATGAACAACTGCCTGGAATCGACCCAACATTCACATCGTTGACAAGCGATCAACTACGTGTCTGGCTTCTAGGTTTTCTTCATCGTGCCCGTCTCGTTGGCGCCCTATCTCATCCCTACATCGAATCGCTGGCGTCCAACAGTTTTTGGGGCAAATATCCGTTTGGGAAAACGATCCCAGGACGAGAAACCTATCCACCCGGTCATCCCGCATACGAACCTCGGCTACTGGTCACCAAAAGCAAAGGCAGGCACGAGTGTGTGCTATCGACCAGTCGTGGAAACCGTGTGCCCTGGCACCTACAATGGATTCGTAAGTCGCTGAAGCTTAAAAATGCGGATGAAGTAAGTCTCTTGGATTTGATTTCCGCCTTGCTGGAAGCTGGCACACAATCGGGTTTGCTGTCGTTAATGTACCAAACGTCGGATCAGCGAATGTACGCGATCTCGGGGAGTGCAGCGAGATTGGTTCCCCATGGCTTGCAATTGGTATGCACCGAGACCGGGAGGCAAATCGTACGACCGCCAACCGAAGCGAATTTTTGGAACGAGGTGCCTAGTCTAGAATACTATGCCAAGAGCGGGACGTACAAACTGGCTAACTTCACGCCGCGACAAGTGTATTACCAGGATCGCTATCGAAAGAGCGCACTTCGGCGGGTGGTAGCCAGTGAGCATACTGGCCTGCTGGCAACGGCGGAACGCGAAGCCCTGGAAAAGAATTTTTCCTATAGCCGTCACACCGACGATCCGAACGTACTTACCTGTACAAGTACGCTCGAAATGGGTATCGACATCGGTGATCTATCGAGCACGATGTTGTGTTCCATTCCACCGAGTACGGCAAGTTATTTGCAACGTATTGGGCGTGCTGGTCGCTCTACCGGCACAGCGCTGATCATCTCTGTTGTCAACCAACGCCCACACGATCTGTTCTTTTACGGACGACCAGCGGAGATGTTGCGTGGCAAGGTCGACCCGCCGGGGTGCTGGCTTGACGCTTCTGCAGTCTTGGTCAGGCAGTATTATGCATTCTGCCTGGATAGCGCAACGAAGACGAAACGACTGAAGAATCTTCCCAAATCCGCCAAAGACCTCGTCGATGATTTGGCAAAGCCGGATGCTGAATTCCGTAGTACGTTTGCATGGATCGGTTTGAATGAGGCAGGCTTGCGTGGAGACTTCCTCTCGCGGTTTACTGGGCGCGTCGAGGAGGATACTCGAGTAAGGTTCCTAACTGATAGCCGCGCGGAGTTGCTGTTACAGAGGACCGAGATTGCAGCGGCAGAGTATGACAAAGCTCTCCGGGACCTGCGTAATGCTCTCAAAAGACTAGACACACAACTTAAGAGCTTAGATCCTGAAGAGAATGATGCGCGACGCGAGATCGAGCAGGAACAGAGCATCCTCAATGGTCGATTGATGTCGTTGCGTCGCACGAGTGCATTAGAAATCCTAACCGATCACGGCTTGCTACCAAATTATGCTTTCCCAGAACGCGGTGTCAGATTTTACGGCGCCGTCTTCAATAAGCATCAGAAGAACCAAAGCGACCAAGTTACGATTGAGTTGACGCGACCAGCCAGCGCTGCATTGAAAGAATTGGCTCCCGATAACTACTTCTATACGCACAGTCGGCGATTTAATATCCAGCAGATTGCAGTTGGCAACCAGAACGAACCGCTCATTCAGCAATGGGCAATCTGTGGCAAATGCGGTCATATGCGACCCGCCGAAGAACTTAGTAAACCCAACGCGTCGCCAGCATGTCCTCAGTGCGGCCACGACGGCGACTCGATGGCGGCAGCCGATCGGGGCCAGCAACGTCAGTTTATTGAGTACTCGCAAAGCCAAGCGATCTCGTATATGGAGCACTACGACAGTCTATCGGGTGACACCAGTGATGAGCGCGAACGCGTTTACTATCAGACGGTTCGCAGTTTTGATCTAACGGTTGAAGCTCCCTCCGGTGCTGTTGGAGAAGCGGGATTGCCGTTCGGCATTGAGTATCGCGGCGCAATGATCATGCGCGAGGTTAACGTCGGATATCTTGGTGGACAACTCATTGTTCCGTTTGGTGTCGACCAGATGGCTCCCGAGGAAGGATTTCAAGTTTGCTTGGACTGCGGTGTGGTTGTACCCTCCAATGGGCGAATGCAAGACGCACTTCATCGTCGTAGCTGTTCCCGACGACGCGCCAACGACAAGCGAAAGCAAGAAAATAAGGACCTTCTGCCCTACAACTGGTCATCCATCTATCTATACCGCGAGCTTCGTTCCGAGGCTATTCGCTTGCTCCTTCCTATTGCCACTCGGCAAGAAATCGATACTCTGTCTGCGTGTATTCATTTGGGGCTGCGACTCCGATTTGAGGGCAATCCAGCGCACTTGATTGTATCACCTCAAGTGATGCCTGACGCCTATTCAGGCATGAATCGATACTATGTCGTATTGCTCGATGCTGTGCCTGGAGGGACGGGATACCTCAAGACTCTGTATCAACAAAAGGATCAGCACGGCAGAGACGCAGAAGGAATAATGGAAGTCTTGCGGCTTGCCAAAAATTCACTTGAAACTTGTTCGTGCCGGCGCGTCACGCATTCAGCTTCGAATCCCGACACTGATGGCTGTTACCGCTGCATACGCACTTACCACATGCAATACAGCGCCGAATCGATCAGCCGTGAACGCGGCATCGAACTGCTCTCGCGACTTATCAAGGCCGGCGACCAGCGTCTCCCACAAAAGGAGTTGGCAGCAATCAAAGCCAATTCCCTTTTCGAGAGCATGTTAGAGAAAAAGTTTGTAGAAGCGCTGAAGAACTTCGTTGGTAAGAAACACGGTATCTGGGAAGAAACGATCGTTCAGGGGAGTCAGGGTTTCCGCTTCTCTCTGCCTGGAGCTGAGTACTACTGGGAACTACAGCTACAACCGCAATTGGGTATTGCCCAGGGTGTCACCATTGCGTGCCAGCCCGATTTCTTGCTGAGGTGCGATAACAGCAAAGTCAAACCAATTGCAATCTTCACCGATGGCTTTGAGTATCATTGCTATCCGATCAATCGATTGTCCGACGATTTTCAAAAGCGTCGTGCGGTTCTCAAGAGTGGCAATTTTCACGTCTGGAGCATTACGTGGAAAGATCTTGATCCTGTTAACGCTGAACAGAATATGGTTTGCCACCAGCCGTTTGCGGACCTACACAAGCAGTTTGCGAGCGCAGCCAAGGGCCAAGGAAAAATCGTTCCCGATTCGCTCAAGATTGTTTCCAACGGTTTTGAGCAATTACTTGCTTTCATACAGACAGCTCATGCCCCCGGCTGGACGCAGCTTGCCACTTCAGCCAATGCCTACTACCTTCAACAACTCGCTTCAAAAAGAACTGTCGGTGCAGATGAGCTGAAGGCCGCGCTGGACGGTTGGCAACGAACAGGTCAGTTTCCGTCGCTTGCTCATGTAGATGGTGGAAAGTGGGTGCATAGCGAAAAAGTGTCGCTGACATCTGATTGGGTCAAGTACATCAAAGTCGATGATGCGATAACCAATCGGTCTCACAGATCTATCATGGTCGCAAGACTTGGTGACAGTGATGCGGAAGTTAGCTTGAGTGGCTTCGAGGAACGTTGGCGACGGTTTCTTGCATGCATGAACCTATACCAGTTCTTGACTAATTTCCACTTTGCAACTGGTTCTGAGATCGAGAAGGGAATGGTGGAGGAATTGCCATTCGAAGCTGCCGCTGCACTTTCCAAACCCTGGGTGGACGTGCGCAACAACGTTTGCTCGAGCCTAAGACACTATACAGAGGAACTTGCTACCAGCGGACTTTTCGAAGATTTAATCCCGCAAGTGGAATACTACAACGAAAATATTGATGACGATGCATTTGCAGAAATGGCGTGGCCAAACTGTAATCCTCCCGTGGCAGTGTTGGCAGGTGACCAAGAGTCTTTCCTCAAACGCTGGCAAGAAGATGGATGGAAAGTGTTCACGCCGGACCAGCTACAAGCTCAAGGCGTAATCGTCCTGATCGAACAATTGAACCGATAGAAATTGGAGTAGAATCGTGGCAAGCTTAATGGTGCATCGCAACATCCTAAAAAACTTTAGCAAGTTGCCTGGAAAAGTTCAGAAACGAGTTGCGGAACTAATTGACGAGTTCCAAAAGGATCCACAGTCGCCCGCGATTGGGATGCATCCTCTGCAGGGTACGATGCTGGACCCCAAGGTCCGTGGAGTAACCAAGTTGCCAGACGGGTACCGAGCAATCGTTATCGCGCCTGAGCAGGGCGATACGTACTTGCTAGTACACATTGATGCTCACGACAAGGCATACGACTGGGCGAAGAACAAGCGATTTGAAGTACACAAGATGACTGGAGTGTTTCAGGTCTTCGATGCTGAGCAGGTGGATGCGGCCGTAGCGGATAGTAAAACTACGTTGTTTAAGTCTGAACCGAAGCCCGGTTATCCGCTCGCGAAGCTTACCGACGAACAGCTCTTTTCCGCAGGTGTACCGGAACCACTTATACCTGCGGTGAAGTCGATCCAGTCGGATGCGGCCTTGGAGGCGTTGGCAGAATACCTGCCTCCAGATTGTCGCGATGTCTTATTTGGTCTCGCTACCGGTATGTCGCTGGATGAGGCATTAGAGGAGATGCTCTTCGCAGGCAGCATTAGTATTGCAGCAGAAGCACCGAAAGCGGAAGGACCAGGCGATTTTTCGCAGATTCGCACAGCGCCGAACTTCGACTTGGTTTTGGTTGAGAACGAGGAAGCGCTGAAAGCGATACTGGAGAGCTCGTTGGAAGAGTGGCGGGTGTTTCTGCACCCATACCAACGCAAACTGGTGAATTGGAAGACGAAAGGCCCGATGAAGATTACCGGGGCAGCAGGTACCGGCAAAACAGTGGCGCTGATCCATCGCGCAGTACAGCTCGCCAGGAAATTGAACAACGCTACCGATAAGGTTTTGATCACAACCTTCACAACGAATCTCTCATATACCATTCGGCATGCCGTGGAGAAACTGGCGCCGGATGTTTCGAACAAGATTGATGTAACCAATCTGCATAGTCTTGCTCGTACCATTTGTAGTCGCGCTGGCTGGAAGGGACGCGTTGCCGAAGCCGAGGATCTGGCTCAGGTCTGGGAAGCGACTTGGCCAGCACATACGGAAGAGTTACCGCTTAGTCGAGATGAGATGCAGAATGAGTACCATCTGATTATCGAGCAGCATGGAATAGACAACGAAGAGGCTTACTTGACTGCCGTTCGGTCGGGAAGACCTCGCATCACTCGTAAAGACCGCAAAAATGCGTGGCCAGTATTCGAGACTTTCAACCGCGGTCTCAAGAAGCGTCAGTTGCTGACTTTTGAGGGATCGATTCACGAAGCTCGCCTCGCGGTTGAAAATGGCAGATTCAACAAGTACGCGCACGTTCTGGTTGACGAAGTCCAAGACTTTAGCTTTGAAGCATTGCGACTCATCTTTGCACTATGTACGATCAAAGAAGGCCACATGGACCCTTTGTGTATCGTAGGTGACGGGCACCAGCGTGTTTATGGGACTAACATTCCATTGAGCCGAGCTGGTATCGATGTTCGTGGAAGATCTAGACGTCTAAAAATCAACTATCGAACCAGCGAGCAGATACGCTTGTTTGCCCAAGGCATTCTCGATGGCGTTGAGGCAGATGATCTAGATGGTGGCATCACATCGACAGTTGGCGATCACTCGCTATTTAAGGGGCCGCAACCTTGGGTCGAACAATCCAAGGATGAACGAGCAGAAGCCGATGCCGTTGTTACTTGGATTCAGATGCTTCTGAGCGATAAGAAACTGAGCATGGCCTCGCATGAAATATGCGTTACCCCGTACAAACCACTTCTGCGAACAGCCCTTAAGTCTGCAGGAATCGACACTTTGGAAATCGAGGCTCGAGAGGAAGATCCAGGCGAAAAGGAACCTGGCGTTCGACTTGCGTCCATGCAAAGGATCAAGGGCCTTGAATTTCGTGCTGTGGCTATGTGCTGCTCGAGCCCGAGCGATGCCATGAACAATCTTAAGGAAGCATCAATTAAAGACCGTTGCGAGCGGTATGTAGCCGTCACTCGAGCGCGAGAAAGATTGTTTGTGGCTGTTGCTAAAAGCTAACTAACTTCTTCAAATTGATCGCTGCGAATAAGTTGGTTCAAGACCGTCTTGGCATTAGCAGCAGGTTTTCCAGTTGTTCGAATCCCTAATTCGATGTTTCGGTCCATACCGCCAGCGGTGAAGTTCGCTGACGAGACGAGCAGTTGCGAACTGTCGACTAGCAAAGCTTTGATGTGCATCAGCGACCAGAGGCTTTCTTGTCCCCTGTCTATGTTCTGGTAGATTTTAGGAGGAATAATGACTGCCGGCCAATTCGCCTTGAGTATTTGCGCATCACCGTCTGCACGACCACAAAGAATGACGACATTTATACCTCGCCCGGAAGCGTCCCATAGCATTTCGATTATTTGTAGATTTGTAATTCGGTAGCCAGCGATGAGGATTTCGCGTCTGGCCGATTCGATCATTTCGCGGATGACAAAAAGTGTCGGTCTGGCAGACGAACATGTGGATGGTGGCGCGGTAATAGCAAGCTCTGTATCCGATAGTTTATCAGCCATCTCACTACGTTGGATTTCAAGGGCTCGTAGTGAGAGAAGGATTGCCATGTGAGGATTGTCCGTATGCTTCTCAAGGGAATCATATGCCAAACTATATTCGGGCAACTCAAGCAATGAATTAGTGTCCGTCGAATCAAAGACATCGATCTGCGGAGTTCTATCATGACAAGCCCGCCATAGCTCTACGATCTTACGCGATACTGTCACGACAGGTTCCTAAAGATCTTCTTTTTCGACAAGCATGCCCGAAAAGAATCCAACAGTTGGATCCTCGGGCAACCCAACGAGCATTGCTCTGTCGAGCAAGCAATTGAATTCTTCGCATGACGTTTCAGAGATCATCATGCACGCATGACATGCTGCGAGATTTGTTGGGTCAGAAAGTGTCGTAATATCCTTGATGCACAATGGATCGTTTGAGCACCAACGCATCGCGCGGATGGCCGCAGGAATCAACGCAGCAACCCGCCTGGGTAGCCCTTGTCTCACTAGACCACCGAGCGTGCCCTCGGAATCTGGTGTCGCTGTATAGATCAATAGCCCGGCCATTGAGAGTGGATCGCTGTCGACATAGAGGCGCTCACGAAGCGCAGAACTCGAATATCCACACTCCAGCGAAAGTTGCCGAATGAGTGCATGCGCGAGTGAGTGCAGGAGGACAAAACGCGGTGTAATCGTCCGATCGGGTTTTTCTTGAGTCTTGCGACGCGATTGCCAGTTTTTCAACCAAGCGTCATGCAATTTCGCGGCTCGAGCCTCAACTAACTTGTGCTCCTCCCATTTTCTTAATCGATCTTCATCGAGAGTCAAGAAGATCCCTTCACCACGCACTTCAATTGCTGGCAACCAATTGAGTTTCCCACGTTGTATTTTTGCGTACTGCGCAATGTTGTTCGGGTCGTCGTCGGCTGGAGGTGTGATGCGTGTGAAGGCCCAGATAGCACGGACTTCTCGCAGGCGTTTTGCCTGGACAATCTTGCAAAGATAGGTTGCCAGTTCTGGTGGGGGGGCATGAGATTGAATCTGAAACTCGAGCGAGTCGTTAGACGCGTTGGAAGGATTCGTAAATTGCTCGTATTCTTCATACCGGATTTTCTTGCCTCCTGAAGCAAGTAAGGCGTCGACTCCCTTTTTGACTTGTGCAAGTATTTCATCGGAAGTCATGCTTAGCTTCTGCTCAAGCTTGTTTAACCGAATGAAAGTAGCGCGATCTTGCTCGTCGCACTCTACTAGGTCTTCCCAGTAGATACCTAATCGCTGCATCATTCCGTCAGCCCATGGCGGAATATCTAGTGCCGATGCTGTAGCGGAAAAATAAACATTAGACGCACCTCGTTGAAGCACACGCGGCTCTGCATCACATGAATCGTCCTTTGTCCCAAGCCAGGGATTTTTGCAGCGACACTTGTAATTCAGCTGTTGCCTTAAAACATCCTGACCAAAGATGCCTTCCAGCGGCTTCGCCGCTTTACACTCGGTGCAAACCAGCAAGAGACCTGCAAGACCAGCTTTTTCGGTCTGGTGAATCTTTAAAGGGGAAGGCCGTTTGAAATCGCGACCTGGACAACCCGCTGCATGACGCACCCAGGAATTCCACGGAAACTCGTCAAGATGGCCGTTTGCACATGCGACAATGAATCGAACGGGACCAACACAAACGGTTCGACCTTCTTTCACTTCACAGGAAGTGCAGTATCTCGCAGGATCACCCACCTGTTTTCGAGACCAGTGCTGTGCAAGCTTTAAGCGGTTGCACACAGGGCACTGTAGCCACTGAGGAAACCGAACTCCAACCAGCCAATTCTTATAACCATCGTCTTGGTTCTCTGGATTTACTGGGGGCAGGCGAAACCCTTTCACTTTAAGCTGACGCTGGAGTCTAGGCTCCGTTATTACCTGCGCGTGCATCAGGCCTTCAGGTCGAGCATTGCGATCCCACTCCTCCAACCCACTTACAACGACCGAAATTGCCGCACCTGTGTTGGCCCCAGCGCCAAAGTCGACAATGGCCCCCGGTCCAAAATTATGGATTACTTGGCTGCGTCGCGGCTTTCCTAACTCATTATTTGGCATCGTTAATCCTCTAATTCCTCGTCCAAAGCCGAAGCGTTATCGTCGACTGATTCATCCACCTTCAAAAACTCTACGAGCTTGAAGCTACAACTGGGCTCTACTTCCCGCATTGAGTTCATTGTTGGCCAAATGTCGGCACGTTCTTTTCCTACTGCCTTGAGTGCGGCGTAGGCCTCGGCTGACATCATGAGGGTTGGATACTTGTTGTAGCTACGGTCATTCCAATACCTAGCGATCCCGACTCGATTTTCCCAGTGGTCCAGGAGCGAAGAAAGCTTTCGCGGTACGCTCAATCCATCAATGCTGTCTACTTCGCGTGCTCGATCGGCTAACGCTTTCTCGATCGAGGTGCATTGTTGTCGCTGTGAGGCGGAAAGATTGGGGCTATTGGCCATGCCGCTGATCGTATGTCGAACTAGTGCAACGAGTACGCCGTGAAGGGCTTTATCCTGGGCGCGAGGCGCGAATGGTGTGACACTTGTCGCCTCAACATCGCGGTACAAGGTTCCGTGCCACGAGCAGAACGTTTCATAATGTGAACGGTCTCGCGCTTTGTTCACGTTGAAGGATGTAATAACGACCCCTGGAACAGCGTCACGCCCCACGCGACTTGTGGCTTGGATGTACTCAGCAATTGTTTTTGGTTGACCGTTCACAACCATCAGTGCGAGTCGCGGAATATCCATTCCGACGCTCACCATGTTCGTTGCTAAAGCCACATCGATCGCACCGTTACCGTTTCTCTTCACCCCCAATGCTCGAAGCACATGCGGAATCTCGGCTTGGTTCAGATTACTAGAAAGCTCGACAGGCTCACCAAGTTTTCGCGGCTGCTCGTTTCTCCGGCGAGCATACTCAATAATGCTCTTGGGAACGTCGTCCAGCATCAACACGTGGGCTCCGCCGAGTTCCCGGAGTGAATTGAAATATGTCAAAAGCGTCCAGTAGTCATCTTCGTGTCCGGCATCTATCGAAGGATCGTTGCTGGCCTGTAGTGCCGAAGCAGACAATGCCTGAATCGCAAATTTCGGAGAGCGGCCGGCGGATGTGACGCCAAGGTAAACTCGACCAGGCCGCGAATCATCCCGCACTGCGAAGCAAGAGTTGTCCGCAGTTAAACCAGGTGCTGGATACTGATAAACCGAGCGGTTGAATAGAGCTTTGACTTGATCAGACGCACGGCGAATAGTTGCTGTCGAACCGATAATCTTGGGCCTAAAGCCAGAGGCATTGCACAGTTCATCGATAGCCGCTTCGTATAGCCCAGCGATCGTTCCCAGAGGTCCAGTTATCAGGTGCAACTCATCCTGCAATATCAGCTCTGGTGGACGATTGACGGTTCCAAGTCCAAAGAACCTACCTGTCTCTGGTTTCCGAACAATTTGCGCGAACTTATCAATCGTGCCAATCAACAGAGACGGGAGGTTGTTATAAATGTCTTCATCAACAGTCCAGATCGGAAGTGGAGTATCCGGGCTCGCCATAGAGCAAGCGCCAACATTGTCACAGTAGATGGCGTATCGATGATCGTTGCGTGGACAGCGGACCTTGGCGCCACATTCTGGACAACTTGAGATTTGGAGTGAGCTCTTTTGCGGATCGTTGTGAGCGTCCTTTACTGAGTTTGATGTTGCAGCACTCCCTACCCACAGTCCTATACCGATGGGTGTTTTCCCTAAAGATGTCTCGTCACTTCGCCGAATCTTTTCACAAGCGATAATTAGTCGGGCAGCCCGTTCAAACTGCTGGGTGGTCAACAAACGCAACGTATATCGCATAATTACCGCCACTCCGTCGCTTGACTTGCCTTTTGGGTCCTTGGTTTGAAGCGTACGAGCAAAGAGCAAGAAGGCAATAAGGCCCAGATATGCCTCCGTTTTTCCGCCTCCTGTCGGGAACCAGAGCAGGTCCATTACTTTATGGTTCTCATCATTTGTATCGACTAACGATGCCAGCACCAATAGCTGAAAGCCAAGCTGAAACGGACGCCAAGTTAAACTACCCCCACCGGTTGCCCACTCGCGTTGCAATTGCATCGCTCTATTGGCCAACTGAAATGCTGTTCGAATTCTGTGGTCATCTGAGCCGATCAAGTCGATTGCCTGAGTCATGCGTTGATGTGCAATCAACCACTGCTTCACATGACGTTCACCGGTTGGCCTGAATCTCGCTGGAAGGCTTTGGACCTCACTACGCTGTTGATCGATCCACTGCATATAGCTGGAAGTTAGTAGTCGCAGGCCTGTAACCAAATCACTCGCGTTAGCCTCAGATAACCATTTTGCACTGAGTGGCTGAATATGCTTCGAATTGCGAAGATTCTCAAAAACTTTGTCACCGTCAGCAGAAGTTGCAGGCACAACACTACGAGGTATCCACTCTGTTACAACTACTGACGCCTCACCAACTTTCGAAATGGTCCAAGTCGCAGCGCACGTGTGACCGACTGCGAATTCACTAACATGCCTGTATATCAATTCGCCCGAATCTTCATCCTCTGAATTGTCGGCGTGACCAATTCCGGTGCGGTGCGGGCGTGCAACCAATTTGGTATCACCGACACCACTTATGCGCAGTCGTGTCTGAAACAAGGTTCTTTGGGTATCCGCCACCCTATCTGAACCTTCTTTGCAATTGTTGATCAGGACCGCTGTAACTCCCCATCCACCATCGATCGGTGCGGTTTGAAAATAGAGAGTCGTATTCTCGGGAAGACCATGTTTCGCTAGATCAATTTCCTCAGGAGCTTTAAGGTTTAGCGAATGCTCGATCGTTGCAGTGATTGGGACTCTACACCAACGTTCGTCCTTGCGAGCCCCTTCTTGGTCTGTAAGCTCACTCGATTCACTTCCCCCATTGTCATCGGAATCAACGCTCTTTTTCCAACGACAGTGATAAATGGCGAGATCGATTGTAATAGCGAGCTTCGGCGCCTGACCAACGACGCAAAACGAGATTCCCATCGACGATGGTCGGAAGGATACCGAAAGCGGTGCTCCATCATCGGGAGTTGCGGAACCGGAATCGTCTTCCTCGCCAACACCCAGCGATTCGTCCTCTTCCTCGGGGACCCGGCCAATTGGAAATAGAATACCTGTTAGGTAACGGTCCGTTGGCCGATCGGTAATTATCTCTAATTCGTCTTGAGGGCCAATCAGATCGGCTCGCAGGCGTCTTTCCAAATTTTCTCTGGTATCCATAGCAATTGAAACTACTGCTTTCTTGCAAACTGGAACATTATGCTCGAAAAACCGGAAATGATGGGCGCGACAAGAAATCCGCTCGAACGAAATGGTTCGTACAATTCGTCTGAATTCTCAGGCGAGACAACAATAGTGCGAAGACCTAACAATCGAAGGGCGGGTTGGAATTCTTCATCCTTATTCACGTATCCTTTGATCTGGGTTGGCGGTTGGAGTTTCGAGACACAAACACGCTTCTCCATTTCTTTTGCTACCTGGAATAGATCTCGACCAACGGATGCGTTAAGCCAACCGTAAACTTGCTCACTCTCTTCTTCGTTGTTCCCTAACTGCAAGCGATATCGCCACTCCAGTTGGCCATCTACTTCTCGCGGTTCGAGCTGTAGGTCTAGGGCGGGCGGCATGTCGCTCGTATCATTCACGTGTTTGCGGTGCAACTTCAGCAATGCCTCGAAGTTCGCGACCGCATTCTCTTTAGAGTCGCAAAAATCGCTGCGAACGAGCGCGGTTTCATCAAGATCTCCAGACATTCCAAACTGCACGCAAGCGGTCGCCGGCTTACCTCGGCCCCGTTGATAGGAATGCCACACCCTTCCACCATTCACAGACGATGCACCGATAAGCGACTTGGCATCGTCGTACTCAAGGGAACACTTGGCTCGAGTTGCGCCGACATAATAAACACGGCTTTCTTCGCTGTTTCGGCGTTGGGCATTTGGCTGGTCGTCAGGAATTACCAACGTTCGCTCGTTGCGAGGAAGCATAAGCACAACACTCTCAGCTTCACGTCCCTTCGAACCATGAATAGTACTAAATATTGGTCCCCACATTCCGTAGTCGGGAATGAGAAAATCCGCATGAGGTCTACTGCGGCAAAGCAATTCCCTCAGCCGAACTAGGTTTATGCCGCCATACCTCGCGGCTGCGTGGGCGTGAAGCAAATTCCAGGCTTCGTGTGATGCAATATTCTTGTAAAGCAGTGAGTCGACATTGACAGTAGATTCCCACAATTCAAGAAATTGCTCGAGGTTGATCGAACTCTCGGTGTATTTTGCGAACATAGCACCAATCCACGGATGTATGCACGCAGGCAGTCCAGACATTCTCAATCGGTGGTAGTAAGGGTAGTGCTGTGCGTCCATGAGCGCTTGGGCTCGACGGCGATACAACACCAAACAATCTTGGTCGATGCTATCGTTGATACTTCCATCAACTTTACAGCTATATTCCTGAATCGTCTCAACGACCTTTGTCGGCCAATCGCATTGTTCGACAACTGCTTTTCTCGCAGCTGCAAACGCTGCAATAATGTCGACGTCAGATGTTCGATGCAACGTGGTTAAAGTTCTGTTTTCGAAGCCCTTGTTTTGAAATGGAAACGATTCAACGAATGTTCCATTCTCGCTAGCTTCATCCTCGAAGTCATTTGTAAATCCATAGATGCCTTGGCACTTATCAGCAAATACTGTTACGCCGCAAGTCGGCGACAGCTTCTCAATAAGCTCAGCGACAAATCTGGCTCGAATAGACGTGAGATCCTGTGCCTCATCAACAATCAAATGACCAGTGGATGCCAAGTACTCATCAAGAACGTCGTTCCCAGATTGAAGTAGTTGAATCGTCTCAGCAATATTGCTTTCAAAAGTTCCAGTTAGCGATTCAAAGTCGGCACCAGTACCATAACGAAAGAACCATGCTTGGCTATCGAGCGTGGCGATACGAACCGCAGCAATTTCCGGATTGGAGGAAAACCCCCGAATCCTCGCCCTTAGCTCAGCTACGGCAGTTCTGGTAAAACTGAACATAAGGATGGACGAGGCATTTACACCTTGATCGATCAACGAAGCGACCCTTGCGCAAGCTACTGCGGTTTTGCCCGTTCCAGGACCTGCTTCTACCAGTAATCGGGCTTCAGGACGAGACTGGATGATGTCGCTTTGCTCTTCTGTCCACTTACAGTTATGTTTCACTGCGCCATCCAATACGTGCGTGTCTGCCTCCAGAGCGACTATTTAACCAGAGACAGCATTGTAGTTGATGGGATGGAGAGAAACAGTAACGCTGGCAAACATTCGCCACCCGATGGCAGGCTAGACTCGTAGTTTGGTAATCTGTGCCATTTGTTTCAATTGCTTACGAATCTGCCGGGCCACAGCAAAGGAAAGCAGAGGAGGAACGGCGTTTCCAATTTGCTGGAACGCGGCATTCATTGCACCGGCAAACTGGAAACCATCTGGAAATGACTGCAAGCGGGCTGCTTCGCGAACGGAGATTGTCCGAGCTTGGCGAGAATCATAATGGATATGTGAGTAGGTGTCCTTGCCGATATGAGCTGTGAGAGTGCGCGACGGTCGTTTAGGGTCTAGCTTCCACCATTTGTTAGGAAATTTCCCAGGGTCATAGGGCGGCACAATGCTGCTCCACAAATCGTCCGATTCCTGTGATTCGGGTGTTGGAGCGTGGCCATTCAGCTGAGCGATTTCCTCTTTGTAGATCTGAACCGCCACCTCGTAAGCTTCTGGATACTGATCGCCAGGCCGCATTCTCCGGAAAGTCTCATAGTCTCTTGGCAGACTTCGAATTACATGAGAAGTAACTGACTCATCACTGGAAAAACCTAACCACTCCCTCATCTTTTTTGCATACATCGAGGGTTCCCGCTTGTTGGGATAACGCACGAGTGTATCCAATCGTCGAATCCCTCTTGGCATGTCACCCCTTAGATGATCAGCAATCCTGGGCAGATCCTCTAGAGCGTCGATGCAACTTACGGCATCTAGCAAGCCAACTCGTGGCTTTTGAAGGTCCACAAACCAATCGCATACTCGTCCACTATCATTAATGGGCTTCATTGCAACGCTTCGGGTGCTAACATATCCCGAGGGCAAATCAAGTGCATGCGTCGGTGCTGGAAATTGTGGAACCAAGCCAAGCGACCTGTGATAGCCTACGATGAATACTCGCTCTCGAAATTGGGGGACCCCATAGAACGCGGCATTCAGCAACGTGTACTTGCAAATGTAACCCAACTTTGACAAAGTTTCACAAACATTCGCAACAACGTTTACTCCTCCCTGATTCATCATATCCGGCACGTTTTCGATCACCAGAACCAAAGGACGCAGCGCTTCGACGAACCGAATATACTCCGCAACTAAATTGGCCCGCTTATCTACTTGATGAGCTTTAGGATCTTTGGCAATTTCTCGCAGCTTTGCTCGCCCGATACGCGCAAACGCCTGACACGGAGGACCGCCTATCAAGACATCAATCGCTTCCTGCTCCGCGCCGCGCCAACCAATCGAATGCAGGAATTCTCTAGGCTCCACAGCTGCAATGTCAGTTGGCTTACCAGAGCAAGTTGTCTCACGCTTGCTTGACTGGGAACCAAAGTTCAATGCGTGGGAAGATATCGCGTGCGGATCGATTTCGATTGCGCCGCCAATCGCGAATCCTGCACGATGAAACCCAAGCGAGAACCCACCACAGCCAGCAAAAAGATCCAGCGCACGAAGTTTGCCACCTTCAACAAATCGCCGAACCTTTTTTGCTATTCCTGCGGTACTTCCCATTCAACTCGCTCCGCTTTCCACTCAAGAAGAATCCATTCATTTAGGGATTGCAGAACGCGGTAAGCGTTTCCTTCGACGCGAACTCGATAAAGTCGCCTCAATGCTTACCAACCCCTGCCAGTCAACATGTCACTCCTAAAAGTCGATAACTCGTTTGGCAAACGATAGGCGATTTTCTTCGATTTGGTGCTCCCAAATCCTTAAAATTCCCCAATTCATCCTATGCAACCGACGGTGAGCCAGCTGGTCCCGTCTTTCCAAGGAATTCGGGCCAGCAATCGGCGTCGCTTCTGCGGTGACATTATGTCCATGTAGCCTACTCCTGACCAAGTCACTAACCCGGGGGCTAGAGTGTTCCTGGTCCCACAAAAATAAGGGGCGCGAGAAAATCTGTGGATTTTCCACATTGTATTGACTTGACCCAAGGTGACACTTGCCTGTGAAAGTTAGCGGTCGCGGACGTAATTTCGCTTCGATGGAATTAAACAGGTCAACGGGGTCAACGGTCATTAACTGTCGGATGGGATACCCATGGTTTTGCAGCGATGGAAAGAATGCAGTCAGTACGTTGATAAATTATCTAGGCGTCCACAACGTAGGCATCGTGGTCTGACAGCCCGTCTGCGTCGATTCGTTTCGCACTTTCGACCTTCCACGATAGAGGAACGCCAATATGGTCAATCGCATGGCAGTAGTTGCCGCGATGCGATAAGCCAGTCGTTGGTACGTTGAGTCCGAGTTTCTTGATGGCTTCGAATAGATGATTGCGCCCACCCATACTACCTGTATGTTCCTTGCCAATTAATGAGTGATTCCAATCCCCGCCCCAAACCAAATCGCTGATGGGCAATTTGCTCAGCAGAGTTTCGATTGCGTTTTCGGTCATTTCCGAATGATTAGAACCATGCCAGGGAGCTGAGTCGGATTTGACTCCTCTCCAAGGAAGTATTGTCGAGCAATAGGTCACGCCGTTGACGACTGCCGCTGCACTTGCAGCGTGTGGGTCGTCTCGACGGTCCAAAGGCGAAACGCTTAGGACAGCCGCCCAGTGTTGGTTTCGTCCCATTATTCCTTTTGAAAGATGAGAATTGAAGTGCAAGACCTTCGTTCCTGCATCATCGGCCCACTTTCGATTCACTTCGGTAAGTAGCCAGACATCGCACTTTTGATCGAGCAACAAATCCCGATGCGCATCTGTGATGAGCCGGTTTTCTACATTCCAAGTGCCAATTCGCATGCTGCGTACCATTCTGTCTGTGTTCAATCCAAGCCAAGCCAAGCGAAATTCGCCGTGCCTCGCTGGACTGCAATATAGCGAGTGAGCCAGCTATTCGGACACGGTACACCAAGTTCATTTGCTCCGTTGGTTTGGCAAGCGAGCAGCCATGACGAAGCCGTGGATGTGTTGGGTTGTGCCGAATCGAATCGCATCGCATTCTAGAGAAGAGCGAAAGTCGATACACACCTCAGGCAATTCGGGGACAATTGAATCCTGATGTCGATGAAATGATCCGTGCGTCCCATAGAAAGATGTTACGGCTCGCGAAAGAATCGGCTGGCGTTGGAATGCGAATTGAGGAATGCAGGGCTGGTTGCGTTGACGTCTGGTGACAATGACCCAATCCGTCGCGACTCTCCAAAGTGTGCGTGCATTGATCATATTTGCATGCGTCTCGACTCGAAGTGGACTGCCGTGGACTCCATTCGTTGGCCAGATGTGCCCATACCTCATCGATCTCTGTCTGATCACTTCGGTATTGCCGTTACGCTTACGAGGTCATAGATACAGGACTTTCAACAAGGTCGGGTTGTTGAAAGCAATTCTTAGCCTTGCTTCCCATTCAAGAATTCGTTGGTGGACTCGCAGCAATGGCGAACTAAACTCCCAGCAATAGAAAGTCTTCCGCTGTTAGTATTTCGGTCCATCCGTCAGGGGTCGGTACGGTTGGAACGGTTGGAACCGGCGGAGCGGGTGGAACATTTTCCTTCTCAATTGGTAGAATATTTTGCAGTATCGACCGTCTGACTTGAATCGTCAGAAAGTCTTTGGGGATCTCACGAGATGTATTATTCTGGACGTACGCTGGGTCCTTTCTTGCATGATCTATGAAAAATGCGCATATCAATATTAGCGATACCGATCCCGCCGTTATGTTTTGCATGAACCAAAGCACTTCGTTGCTTGCACGCACTTCACTTT
>Ga0105046_10005491_pt1 | contig 20063 bp, 16 predicted proteins | sample MAT03_FD_78385 | JGI IMG/M metagenome (GOLD analysis project Ga0105046, IMG submission 78385) | Freshwater microbial communities from Lake Fryxell liftoff mats and glacier meltwater in Antarctica - MAT-03 (megahit assembly) | ecosystem: Environmental > Aquatic > Freshwater > Ice > Liftoff... | reverse complement strand
TGGTAGTACGATCTACTCAAGTGGTGTAGGCACGTTCTCAACACTTGCAATTGGTACGGCAGCACAAGTCCTCACAGTTTCTGGTGGCGTACCAACATGGGCAACACCAGTTGGTAGTTCATTCTCTACTATCACTAGTGGCACAAATACGGGCCAGACGCTTGATGTTGGCGCTGGATCTACACTATCTCCAATTGGTACAGGAACAATCACAGCAAACATTTTGAGCGGCCTTGCCAGCAGTGGGATGGTGGTTCGGACTGCCCCTGGCACGTTTGCAAACCGCACTCTCATTGGGTCGGCACCACTCAGTGTTTCAAATGCTGATGGTGTTGCTGGCAACCCAACAGTCTCAATTTCAGGCATCATTCCAATTGTAAATGGTGGAACGGGTTCGAGCACCGCAGGTGGTGCACTTGCAAATCTTGGAGGACAGCCCCTTGACGCAGACCTTACTTCGATTGCGGCAGTAGCCACAACAGGCATTCTTGTTCGCACTGGCGTAGACGTCTATGCTACAAAGCTGATAGCAGGAACAACTAACGAAATTACGGTAGTGAATGGCGATGGTGTTCTTGCCGGTAACCCAACCATCTCCATCCCAACGGCTGTTACCTTTACAGGTAAGACCATCACAGGTGGTACGTTCAATGGTTCCACACTAGCAGGCGTTACAACAAAGACTGGAACATCTGTACATACGGCCAATGCAGCAGCAGCAGTGGCACCAACTGCAATCGGTGCAGCACTTGCAGCCTTTGTAAACACGTGGGAAAAAGTTGAGATCAGCAATAATGGAACCGGAGCTGCTGCCTACGTTTCACTTCCTGCTGGGACTGATGGTCAGGTGATGTATGTGCGATTCAGATACAGCTGGACTGCTGGCGCAAATGCAGTAGTGGTGCGTCAGCCAGACAATGCAACAGCAACAGCAATTGCTTTTGCAGGGGGAGCTGTAGGAACCACTGTTGCACACATGATTTATTCGTCGGATGAGGCACGTTGGGTGATCCTTTCGGCCATTAACAACCCTTGATCTCACGATGACGGAGCCAAATTGTAAAGGATTTACTTCTATGCGTATACTCGCTGCTATTGTGTTAATGTTTGTTCTCACGATCCATACATGGGCACAAGGTTCAACAATAGCCCCTTCCATTATCCTGAGAGAGCAAGGCAATGGCAATGGAGCATTGTTGGTTCCACCATCAGCACTTACAACCACGCCAACGTTTACCTTCCCAACATCGAGTGGTACGCTGCTTATAGAATCCTCTACCACCGCTCCTACATTTGGAGGACTTACAGTTAGTGGACAGCCAATCTCGTTGAATCCAGGAGTAGGGAACAACATTTCGTTTCTTAACATTCCTGCCGACCCGCTGGCATCTACCATTTAGTCCTAGACAGATCCAACAGATTGCGGACATCTACATTGTCCACCGGCGCTTTCTGGAACGTTTCAGGCAATGCAATAACGGCTGGTGGAATAGCAGTAGGACAGCAATACCTCGGCACGTCTAACGCCCAAGACGTTGTATTAGCTACCTCTGCTACCGAACGCCTTCGCATTTCTTCCGCAGGCAACATCACCTTGCCATCTGCCACACCTCCTACAGGATCTCGGCTGAGCATATCGGGGAGTTACGGAACACTCACAGCGGACGCAACGCAGATTGATCTTAACGCTACATACAATGCTCCCGCTTCTGCATTCAATGTACGCGGGATTTCACAAACGACGACTCTCACCGGTAACAGTAACGGCTTAGTTCCAGTTGGTATATATAGTAGGTTGAATATTCCTGCTAGTAACGGCACAATTGCTGAAGCAAGTGGAGTGTGGGCGGACTTTTTTGGAGTAGGTGGTGGTGGGTCCGTAGATGTAACACGTTATGTCGGATTTCGCTCTCGCTTTATCACCAATAAATCAAAACACAATGGCGTTGGGCTGTATGTGGAGGGACCAAACAATACAGGTGTTTTACCTACAGGCTCGTCCTTCACAGGAATTCAACTCGACACCATCCCAGCGCCAGCTATTGGAACTCGCCGCTATGTTTTCTTCTATAATGGACCAGTTGGCAATGAGGTCCTCATCAGTGCAAATGGTTCGCTTGTACTGGGAACTACGGCGCCGGCAGCAACGTCACGCCTCTAAGTATCTGGTACTGCAGGAACGCCCAACGTACGTATGAGCTCCATAGGTGGTATAGCGAAGATCGCCATACCGCCAGGGTACGACCGTATTGTAGTGGCCTCCACGAATGGTGATCTCGATAATGTTTCAACAGCAACCTTGCTTGGCTCCTCAGCATGGATTCTTGGTGGAAACACAGGCATCACGGGCTCCAACAATATCATAGGCATCACTGACGTAAACGCCAACCCTCTCCGCTTGTTTACAAACAACGTGGAGAGAGTTCAAATTGCCAGCGATGGTCGGGTTGGTATTGGTGTTGCACCTATGGCCAGTTACCAACTGGCAGTATCGGGCAACCAACGTTTTACTGGCGCCACAACCGCATCTATCACCGCAAATCAAGAACTTGTCCTTGAACAAACTGGCGATACATATGGTGCCTCAAAACTTCGAATTCAACACAGGGATGGGTCAAATGGGGCACTATTTGAAACAGTAGCTGGCTCGCTTGACTTGATGGACATTGGTTTCAAACCTGGCGCCGGTGTGCAGTCCAACATCCGGTTAGAGTTCCGCCCGGGTCAATTGAGAAACGGTGCAAATTCGGCAAACGGCGAATTCCAATATCTCATGGCCTCAACTACCTCACCACTCTACGTTTTCTCGATTGGTAGGTCTTCGGCCGCCTTCGAAAACGTGAACCTCGGCGTAGGTGATGCTACACCGGATGATAGGTTTACCGTAGGTTCCACAAGTCAGTTCCGCGTTGGCCCAACTGGAGATCTCGTCAGGATCAATGATGTACCGTACCTCTGGCCTGCAACCAATGCCACAGGTGTTCTGCAAAATAACGGAAGTGGTACGCTATCATGGGCGCCAGTGTCTGTTGCAAACGGTGGTACGGGGCTTAACACCACACCAACAAATGGTCAGTTGCTGATAGGTAATGGCACCGGCTATACCTTGGCAACCATCACTGCTGGAACTGGAATTTCAATAACTAATGCAGCCGGTGCCGTAACAATTGCGTCCACCGGTTCCGTTACGGTTGCACGAAATGGCACAACGGATGCAACGAATAACGCAGTTACGTATCAGGACGCTACTGAGATGAGTGCGGCCGTGTCTGTAAATACTACCTATACGGTTGACTGCCTCATGGCAACTCAGAATAGTAGTGGCAACGGCAATACGGACATACAGTTCACCTTTCCGTCAGGAACAATGACGTACTCTGTTGAACGTGCCGATGCCACCGGCGACGAGTCCGTACTTCTAGATTCAGGCTCACCAGCCGGACGTGCAAGCTTAGATACCGATGGCTCACAACGGGTATACCGCCTCCAAGGTGTATTGTACGTGGGGCCCACCGGTGGAACCTTGCGATTGCAGTTCAAGCGGACAACCGGTGGCGGAGAAAGCGCTCGGATACTTGCCGGGTCCTATCTTACCATCGTACGATAAGAAGCTTCTGAGTACCTCCGTAACTAGTAATTCGTCATTTGTAATTATCTTTGCATCCCCCTCCCAGAGATACCCTGGTACGGGGCTATTTTTTTCCTCAAATTTTGCCCCAATTTATCGGGAGCGAGGTACCATGAAGTATAATGGCCCAAAGGTCAGGCTATCCCGCAAGGTGGGATTTGCTATGACGCCAAAGGCGCGCAAGTATATGGACCGTAAGCCAGCCCCTCCAGGCCAGCACGGTGCATCTAAGAAGCGCGCAAAACTGTCTGATTACGCAAAGCAGCTTATGGAAAAGCAGCGCCTGCGCCTTCAGTACAATCTCCACGAACGTCAGATGACGAACTACATCAAGAAGGCGTCGCGCATTCAAGGTAACAAGGTGGACATCTTTGTTCAGCTTCTTGAGCAACGTCTTGATGCATTGGTGTTCCGTTCTGGTCTTGCACGCTCTATCTACGCCGCACGCCAATACGTTCGGCACGGCCACGTAACGGTTAACGGCAAGAAGGTAGACATGCCTGCGTATGCAGTGCAACCCAATGATGTGATTGCAGTAAAAGACAAGAGCCGCAAACTTGAAGTAATCCAAGAAGCTATTCGTTCGTCTGCACCGCCCCCTTACATAGACATGACCAAGGCAGAATATTCGTTCAAGTTTCTTTACATGCCTCCGCGCGAAGAAGTGCCGATTGTATGCGAAGTGCCACTTGTGATCGAATATTATAGCCGTTAAGGTCTCGTCCTTAGATATCACAACAAACCCGATTCACGTTTCGTGAGTCGGGTTTTTCTATTTTACGGTATGACTGGTGGAATAGACATAGGTGGTACAAATATCAAGTTTGGTGTGGTTGCCCATACTGGTGCGGTGGTATGGGAACAATCGGTCCCCACGCTTGCGGCCGAGGGTCTTACCTCCGTGCTCAACAAACTCCGCGGCGTTGTTGGCGAGATGCTCAAGAGATCTCCCGAACTAGCCGCTATTGGCATTGGTGTGCCGGGCGTGGTAGACCCCGTGACTAAACTCGTGCAGGCGCCCCCTAACCTCGCCGGATGGGACAATGTAGATCTTCTCTCAGAACTGGGCACGGAAACGTCTGTGCCAATCGGCGTGGAGAACGATGCAAATGCCGCGGCTGTGGGTGAGGCCCACATGGGCGCCGGTGTGGGACATCCCAATTTCCTCTACGCCACACTCGGAACAGGCATCGGCGGGGGAGTGATCCTTGGCGGGGAGTTATACCGCGGACCTCACGGCGATGCCGGGGAGATTGGGCACATAATCATTGACGCCTGGGCTAGGGAAGGGGCTTTAGACGCCCGACCCTTTAGAACGGGCGTTCTGGAGGAATATGCGGGCATACAGGGCATCCTCCGCATGGCACGTGAGCAAGGTGAGGATGCTGAGAACGTGAGGCGTATTCAAAACGACGCGGTGTTTAAAGAGGTAGGCCGACTTATAGGGCTTGGTCTCTGTTCGGCAATGGCCGTGCTGGGTCTGCGCGTTGTAATTCTCGGCGGTGGCGTTGCACAGGCCCCCTTTGTTCTTGAGTCTATCAGAACAACAATGCTACGTAATGCAATACCCACCATAGCAAACTCGTTGATGGTTCTGCCCGCGCGATATGGCTCACACGCCGGACTCATGGGGGCGGCTGCAGTAGGTAGGGCAATTGTCCGTGCCTGATGTTGTACTTTTGTCGATTCACTCAAACCGTACTCTCAGGACACATGCAGAATACCAACCGTTCGCTGCACTATGCTTTCGCATCGATTGCATTCCTCGTTGCGCTTATCACCTTCCTTCTCACAGTACAGCCTACCGTTCCGTTTTGGGACTGTGGTGAGTTCACTGCCGCCGCAGTACTGCAACAGGTACCTCACCCTCCGGGAGCCCCGTTGTTCCTCATGTTGGGCAAACTGTTTCACCTGCTGCCGTTTGGTGATCCAGGATGGCGTGTTAACCTTATCTCGGTTGTTGCAAGCGCTGTTACAACGGTGCTGCTCTACCTCATCACCGTTCGTGTAATCCGCAACTTCTACACCGAGGACATGGGCAAACTCAACAATGCCCTTCTAGTGTATGGTTCTGCTTTTATCGCGTCGTTAACATATACATTTACAGACACGTTTTGGTTCAATGCTGTTGAGTCTGAGGTGTACGCAGCATCTTCACTTTTTGTGGCCCTCATCGTTCATTTGATGATGGTGTGGAATGAAAAAGCAGATGAACCTGGACATGAGAGATATTTGCTTCTCATCGCATATCTCATTGGTCTATCAATTGGAGTGCACCTTCTTTCCATCCTTACGGTGTTCTCGTTGGTATTGTTGATCTACCTCCGCAAGTATCCTTTCTCAACAAAGACGTTGTTTCTCACCATGGGTCTTGGTCTGGTAACCTTCTTTGTTGTCTACACCCTTGTCATCATGAAGCTGCCGGCACTTTTTGCTGGGAACTTCCCGTTCAAGAATGATGCGGGCGAGTTTATGGTTAGCGATAGTGCACTGTTCTCCGTGATTGGTGTTGCTCTGCTAGCACTTGCTGGGTACGGAATGTATTATGGGAAGAAGACCAATCATGGCGTTCTTTCACTTCTATCAACATCGTTCCTTCTTATATGCCTTGGGTACTCAACGTACGGACACATCCTTGTACGAGCTAACTCTAACCCACCGATGAATGAGAATAAGCCAGATGATCTTGGCAAACTCGTGAGCTACCTTGGCCGTGAACAATACGGCGAAGCCCCAAGTTGGCCACGCCGGTATCAGAGCGAACAACGGTTTATAAATAACTATACAAAGTTTGGTGCGTGGGAACGTCCACCTGTAAAGGTAGTTACGCGTAAAGATGGAGTGCGATTCCAAAAGCCCGACTTTAGCACGTGGAAGACCAATGGCAAATCGCGGTATAACATGGCTGAGTTCAAATACATGTGGGACTTCCAGATTGACCATATGTATCTACGTTATTTCTTGTGGAACTTCATGGGTAGGGTAAGCGATGTGCAAGATGCACCCGCCTATAGCCCCTTAAGTAATGCAAAAGTGGTGGAGCAATTCAACCATAAAAACGGCTATTCTTCGCACTTCCCGATCAACTACTTTGCACTTCCGCTGCTCTTGGGCATGGTTGGTTTGTTCTTCCACTTCCAGCGAGACAAACGCATGGCGTGGATTTACCTTGTGTTGTTTCTCATGACAGGTGTGCTGGCTGCGATTTCTCAGAACCAGCAGAACCCACAGCCAAGAGAGCGCGACTATTTCTACGTCTCGTCGTTTATGATTTATGCAATGTGGGTTGGCATGGGTGCCTTCTTCCTATTGGAGAAACTCAAGAATAATACGGCTGCGGTAGGGGGCGGATTAGCCATGGTTATTGCGCTTGTTCCGGTAAACATGGCGTGGCAGAATTGGTTCACGCACTCGCGTGCTGGAAACACCCTTGCGTTTGATTATGCGTATAACATCCTTCAGTCTGTAGAGCAGGACGCTATTGTTTTTACCAATGGAGACAACGACACCTTCCCCGTGTGGTACTTGCAGGACGTTGCTGGAGTACGTCAGGATGTGCGTGTGGTGAACCTCTCTCTCGGCCAAACCACGTGGTACGTAGAACAGTTAAAGAACCGCGAGCCCCATGGAGCAAAGAAGATTCCATTGAGCTTCAGTGATGAACAATTGCTGGTGTCTGAAGATGATCCAAAGGCGCTGTCCTATGACTTTGCTCCTGCACGAGTAATCGAAATTCCCGTTGACCGTTCCATCCTAGCAAAGTTCACAACAGATAGTGCCGTGATCAACCGTGGAGTGATGAGCTTTACGTTCAAAGGTAGTGGTGGACGTCAAGGTCAAACAGGTCAGACAGAATATTTCATTGGCGTTCAGCACAAGCTTGTCCTTGATATACTTCAGCAGACAAAGTTTACACGTCCAGTGTATTACTCTACGTCTGTTGGAGATCCATCATGGGCGGATGAATATATTGGCCTCGACAACTATCTGCGTCTTGAAGGTATGTGTTTCCGCGTCTGTCCTACACCACAGTCTTCGGCCATCGGCGAGGGTGTAAATGAGCAGGTAATGGAGCAGACATTAATGCAAGACCTGCCAGAAGATCAGGTGTACAACACACAACACATTGGGTTGAAGTTCCGCAACCTTAACAATCCAAAGGTCTATTACGACGATGTTAACCGTGGTTACATTCTAAACTATCGTAACATCTTCTATAAATATGCCACGTTCCTGTTGTATCAGAAGAAGGATACTGTTCGTGCAGGCAAGGTTCTCCAAAAGATGAACGCCACGTTGTCGCTCGACCAGTTCCCACTGGGAATCATGTTCGAACTGCAACTCGCTCGATTCTATCAAACATGCGCCTTGCAGCAGAATGCAGATGACATGGCCTTGCGTGCACTTGCAAGTGCCGAAGCAATCCTTAAAGACCCAGCCCTTCGTAATAGCGAGTCAAACTTCCCGCCCGATGCACAGCCAGAGATCATTGCTGCCGATGCCGCAACGATTGCCGGCAAGTGGGACGCCGCAATTCGTTATTTCAAGCAGCTCAGTCAAGGTTCAACTGCCGATGCCGTTTTGAACTATAAGATAGACGAGATCGAGATCCTCAAACGTGAGCGCGTAAAAGATTACAACGGTGCTTTGCGTGTTGCTGAAGGCCTTCGCCCAAAGTATTCGATAACCGCTCCTGATAGGCGTACACAACAAGCAGCGCAAGAACTTGAGCAACACATTGGAGAGCTTCAAGGTAAGCTTGGCAGGACTGCTCAACCGGCTCTGTCCATGGCACCGTGAACGACCTTTCATTATCGCCCCTTACACTCACGATCGTGATCGCCACTTCGGCGATCACGATCGCTGCGTTTAGGAATAATCGTATCAATCATGCCTTGATGATGGATGTTGGCTCTATACTCGGTACTCGAGGTCAATGGTGGCGGTTGCTCACCAGTGGTCTGGTTCATGCAGACTACCCGCACTTGATCGTTAACATGTTGTCCCTGTTCTTCTTTGGCGCGTGGTTTGAACACATCGTTTCGTCCTGGCGCTTTGGAATGATCTATGGCCTTGGCATTCTCATCGGATCTTTTGCCTCGCTCGTAGTCCATCGCAGAGATCCAAACTATTTGGCTGTTGGAGCATCTGGTGGCGTGTGTGCCGTTGTTGGCGCAGCAACAATCGTCTACCCACAGCTGCCGATGATGATATTCCCTGTGCCCATTCCCATCCCCGCATGGATCATCGGTTCGTTGTTCATTGCGTATTCAGTGATGGGCTCGAGATGGGGGGGAGACAACATAGGACACGAGGCGCATCTTGGCGGAACATTTGCCGGCATTGGCATGGTGGTAGCTTTCTTTCCGTTGTTAGCCCTTGAAAATTGGCTGTACGTTCTTGTGATGATTCTTGCTGCGGCGGGCAGCATTGCTATTTCTCGTAGCGGACTCTTTGCCCGATTAAAATGATTGCGGCGTTAGATCTTTTTAGAAACCGGCGTGGCCTTGAGCCCTGGCAACGCAACCTCATGGTGTTGTGGTTTGCGCAGTTCATTGCCATGATTGGTATGAGCGCATGTATACCATTTCTGCCGCTGTTTGTTAGAGACCTAGGTGTGGCAAATGAAGATGCCGCCATGTGGAGTGGCATCATTACAGCCGCCCCCTTTGTGATGTCTTCCATGCTCACTCCGTTGTGGGGAGCGCTTGGAGATAAGTACGGTCAGAAGAGTATGGTAGTGCGCGGAATTCTCGGCCTTGGTCTTGCGATGGCATTAATGGGGCTTTCTACCAACATCTGGATGCTCCTTGCTTTGCGACTTTTCCAAGGGGCTGCCAGTGGTTTTGTTGCATCAAACAATGCATTCGTAAGCGTTCAAACTCCGCCAGAAAAAACAGGTGTTGCGCTCGGAACATTGATTACATCTATCAGTGCCGGTAATATCATTGGTCCGCTCGTTGGTGGTGTTATAAGCGACGCGTTTGGATTCCGCCCCGTATTCTTCTTTGTTGGTATCATGTGTGCCATCAGTCTTGTTATACTCATCGCTAAGCTCAAAGAAGAACGCAAAACCACCTCGGTTCGTGGTACTCATGTGGCAGGCAATATCCGTATCGCTTTGCGAGATCCAATGCTACGTAGGATACTCATCATGCTGGTATTGGCACAGGCTGCCATTGTAATGCCTTCGTCGATCTTTCCATTCTACCTAGAAATCCTTGGGGCGCCTGCAAATATGTTGTCGACCCTTGCTGGACTCGTAGTAAGCATCGTTGGCATCTGCACCATCATCAGCGCGCCGTGGTGGGGCGCTCGTAGTGATACCGTTGGTTTCAGGTCAACAATGACAATTGCCGGTGGCATCGTAACAATTGGGATGCTGCTGCAGGCCGTTGTGCCATCCTATCTATGGCTGTTTCCTGTGCGGACAATGATGGGGCTTGCCGTGGGTGCATTGTTGCCCCTGATGTACAGTGAACTCTCTCGCCATGCACCTACTGGACGCAAAGGCGGGATAATGGGGCTTGCGAGTAGTGCTACGCTTTTCGGGAATTTGCTGGGTCCACTCATGTGTAGCGTTATTGCAACCCATGCAGACCTACGGTGGGTTTTTGTTACCTCTGCCTGTGTTATGGGCATCGCAGTTGCTAATTTGCGTTGGGGCAACGCGAGGGTGTAACAGAATCGCCTTTCACGTAATCCTGACGAATGTTCCAAACACAATCCTTCACCACCATCACCACCACTATGCGTAGTACATTACTATTTGTTGTTTTGCTTGTTCCGACAATCATGTTGGCAAACCCAAGCGGAAGGTCTGGAGGCACGTCTACAATGTCCGCGGGTTGTGGAGACTGCCACGGAAATTCCAAAGCTGCAACAACCGTATCTCTCGAAAGCGGCCCTCGTAAAGTAGAACCAGGGTCAACAACAACCTTTACGATAGTTGTTGCTCATGCTACCATGCCGCGGACGGGTGTAGGAATTGCAGTCCGCACTACACAGACTGGTACAACCAATATCGGTACGCTTGGCGTGATCACTGGAGGTGGTTTGAGGTTAACTGCGGGTGAGATCACACAATCAGCACCTAAGGCGATGTCCGCTGGTAGCACCAGTTTCACCTTTACCTGGAAGGCACCCGCAGCAGAGGGAACATATTTCATGCAGGCAGTAGGAAATGCGGTGAACGGTAACGGTAATAATGACGCGGGTGACTCATGGAATTGGCTCCAGCCGATAGCTATTACTGTTGAAATGCAGACGAGTGTTGCCGAAGACTTGCAAACTATACCAAGCACCTTTCCAAACCCGTGCAATGCTAATGGCACAGTTACACTCGGACTCGATATCACGGGCCCTGTTAACGTGCAATTCCTTGATATCGCTGGGAATGTAGTGCACGCAGTCACCGCTCAATCAAACGGTATGGGGCTTCCATTGGAAGTGCCTGCGCTGCCTACGGGTACGTACATGATTGTGGTGAACAGTGGTCAGGCGATTCGTCGTACAACCATGGCTGTTGTGCGCTAGGATGTTGAGGCGCACGATAGTTTGGACTCTGCTTCTGGTAGCTGTGTCACTATCGGCTCAAACCAACGTGCCACGTTTACAACGCGAAGGTGAACAGCACAGGCTTGAAGCTGAAGCTTATTATGAGCAGTTGCATGTAGTACCTCCAGGGATGAACTGGCGCGTAGTAAATGAAGCAGTTCGTGATGCCAGATTTGCAAGGCTCAACGAGGGTGCCCAAAGAATACCAACAGTAGCAATCGAGGGTGCATGGAGAGAGATTGGTAGCATCAATCAGTCTGGACGGGTTGTGGCTGTAGAGTATGACGATGCATCGGGACGAGTTTGGCTTGCCGGTGCGGGCGGTACCATATGGTCGGGCGATACCACAGGTAGCGCGTGGAAATGCCATTCAGACAAACGTCGAATAGAAAACCCTCGGCTAATCTCCTTCATTCGCACAACTGACGGAAAAGAGAGACTGACGATAATATCTAGCGCCGCACGATCTTTCAATTACGATTTATCGGCAGACAAATGGGAGCAAGCAACGGGGCTAACTGAAATGCAGCGTTATGGTTGGTTTACTAACGCTGTTTATATAGACAGAGGCGGCCGGCGCGAGATATATGCTGTAGGCCAAGAGTGGGATTACTCTGCGTTGTGGAAGGCTCGTGGGGTTCTTTACCAGAGTATCGACAGCGGTGCAAGTTTCCAGCGACTACGTTGGATAGATGGGCGCGTGCGTATCTGGACAGACAGCGAGACGGCGGTGTGGCTCATTCACGGTGATACGTTATCTACGGTTGCTCCTAATGGAGAACTACGAGCGCTTAATACAAAACTGCCAATGGTTGATGATGAAACCAGAAGCGTTTCGATGGCAGGTACTGATACCACACAGATAATGTTTTCTGTTACCAACGCCGACTCAACAAGATTTTTCATTACGAGCAATTCTGGTTCAACATGGGCGCGCCGTGGCGCAGTAGCGTTTGGACCCTTTGGGGGCAAGTCTTTTGCACGTTCACGAGAAAACGGCATGTGGCTCTTTGGTGGAGTGAATGCAGTATTCTCTACAGACGGCCTCAAGTGGGACAACGTAAACACATGGGGCGAGTATTACGAAGATCCCGCGAATAAACTTCATGCGGATATTCCTGCAATCGTGAGTTTTAGGCACAAAACCAGTGGCATTACCTTTATTGCTACCGACGGTGGAATCTATACCACGCGTACCGGAGGTTTGAGCGTCAAAAATATATCACTCCGCAATTTGAACGTTAGCCAGTATTATTCTTCGTACACAAATCGTGACAATACAGATGTAATTGGTGTTGGTTCGCAAGACCAAGGATACCAGCGTAGCAGAGTAGACTCAGGTGGCGTGCGATCTTTTCAGCAGATTATAAGTGGTGATTACTCAAGTCTAAGCTCTGGAGACAATGGTGTTTCTCTATTCTGTGTGTACCCAGGGTTTACCCTTTACATACCTGATCACGAGTACGGGTGGGAGCTAATAGGACTTGAATTCCCACACAAGCGACACCTATGGCTGCCACCACTTACAGTTGGCATATCCCGTCCAGAACAGGCATGGCTGGGCGGTGGTACACGTTCAGGCGCAGGTGCTTATATATACACGTACACTCGCGGGCAAGGTAAACTTGAGATAGACTCTTTGCCTAAAGATTTTGGCGAAGGCAGCATTGATGCTAAAATCACGGCACTATCGTTTGCTCCAGGTGATGACGACTATTGTTATGTAGCTACCTCCACTGCTAGTATATGGAGTACAAATAATCATGGGAATAGCTGGCAACGTTTTGATAGACCAGACAAACTCAGTGGCCACTACTTTTCTGGTAACGCATTAAGCGTAGACCCTTCCAATGTTTTGCGTTTTGTTATCGGTGGGTCTGGTTATGACGGTCCAGCAGTGTATCTAACCAAAAATGGAGGTCGGGTATTTGAACCTCTTGGTGGATTGCCTCCTTGCCTTGTCCTCGGATTAGCGATAGACCCTAGCGGCAGACACATCGCGGCAGCTACAGACGTTGGTGCTTTTGTATTTGACACAGTAACATGGCAGTGGACTGATGTAACAGAGCTAGGTGCACCAGATCAGACGTATTGGCATGTAGACCATGTTGGGCCCCTTAATACATTTAGGTTCAGCACCTATGGAAGGGGCCTTTGGGACTTCGTCCTCACCGCGCCAGTAAGCGTTAACGAAAATATCATACGGCACAACGATCTCAGTTCTGCTCGTGGTGTGATTGTTAACGGCGCTTCAAATATCGAGGTACGTGTTTGTGAACAAACCGGTGTTAGTATCAAGTGGTACGATCTTTCTGGGCGCCTAATACAAGCCGAACAAACTGTGTTGCAATCTGGAATGAGCCGCCTATCAAAACCGTCGCCGTATCCGCAACAAGTTGGTGCACTCACGTGTGTAATTGTAACTAATGGCGGCAATGTATTGGCGGCTGTTGCTCCGTAAAAGAGAGTTACGGAGTTGCGGCAACTAGTCTCATAAAGTACGTATCGTGTATAGTAACCTGCATTTATGCTAATTATTAGGTCTGTTGCATGCTGTGAACATAGCAAACATCAACTTGCCAAAGCATGCACGTCAACTGGAGAGACTAGGGGGCGATATACAACTTGTAAGACTTCGCATGTCTCTTACTGCGGAGCTTGTTGCCGGGCGAGCAGGTAAGTAGCCAGCTTACCCTGATGCGAATTGAAGCAGGAGCCCCTTCTGTTGCTATTGGGGCGTATCTCCAAGTTCTCATGGTGCGCGGTCTGGAGTCTAGCCTAGGAGCCGCGGCGGAAAACTACGAACTAGGGCTTACGCTGCAAGATCTTGGGCTGCGTGCACGCAAAAGAATGTCTACCAGAAAAGCCAAGAACACATAACGATGAACACGCCAAAGATCATTCACGTGTTTGCGGATTGGGTAGGGCTCACCAATGCCGACCATATTGGTGAGCTTCGAGTTCAACAATTGGGGGCAAGGAGACGTTTGACTTTACCTACAACGATGGGTGGCTAAATTCCGGCCATGCGTTGGTACTAGATCAACAACTTGGCTTGTATCAATGCGCACAATACGTTCAATCGGGACGGAAGAACTATCATGCAACAAAGAGAGGCGGATACTCTGCTTGCTGCTGGATCCTCACTTGGAGGTGCCCGGCCTAAGTGCAGAGTAGTTGATGAGCGTGGTCGCCTTTGGATAGCAAAGTTTCCAAGCACAAATGATGATAGAGATGTTGCAGCTCGGAGAGCATCTGTCATATCAACTAGCAGGTAAATGTGGAATTGATGTTCCTGAAATGCAACTAGTAATATTTGCCAACAAAATAGGAATTTCTAGGAGCGAACGGGAACAGATGTCGTCCGCATTTTCACACGCTGAGTAGATCTAGTTATGAGATACCGCCTCCTGATTTCCATTTTGATTGTTCTAGGAGTCTTGTTAACCTCGTGTTGGCCGGACCCCTCAACATGCGAGAAGAAGCAGTCCGAAATATTCCGTACAATGTCTTTGTCGTTCGTATCGAATGATGAATAACTTGGTGACTATGGAGTTGGGATTTTAGAAGAGCGCACGTTTAGTTCGCCTATCAATCAGATTCTACCGATACGTTCTACCGTATCTCGGAACAACATATATGATGTTTTCCTGTATGTTGTAACAAACCTTCTAGAAGATTCAGCTCTGTTACGTGAACAGATTGGAGGTTGTACGATCAATATTCTAAACAAAGAACTTTCTCAAATGAATGCAAAGACATTTATCGCATACCCTTCGTCTAAAAAGCTAGGACATGTATACGATCTCGATTGCAACATTGACGGATGGATTACAAACTGTTGGACCGATATTGCACATTTGTTGATCCCTCGGTGTGGTCACGCCAAACCCTCTGTTGTGCGATTGATCAACAAGGCTAGACTTTCGCAAGTGAAGCAGAAGTATGCCCGAATACGTGTTCGGTTTACTGGCGACTGCAATGATTTCATGGCTCGGGTTGCATGGGTAGGGCCCCGAACGTATGTGCTGCCTCTCTGCAAGTAGAAGGTGTTTCAGATTCACCAAGGAAAATGTGTATGAGTGAACTCGTTTTGATTGCAATGGTCATTTGCAGCACCTCACTTAGGGCCCAAGAAAATGGTCCATGGAACAGTCCACTGATGTGGGCCTCGTAGTTTAGCCACGTTGGCATCTATTCCATCATGACGTTACGGTGGGGTGCTTGTAGCGAAACAGCTGATTCCAGGTTCATCAATGTGATCTTTTTCTTATGTTACATCCAGCACTTCAGCAAGAGGTGCGTTAGCGCGCCAACATACTTCACTTCTACAGCAAAGTCTTGCAAGGTATTGATGAGGATGCGAATGTGCTTGTTGGTTATACACAGAGAGGAGAAAATGGCATGCTCCGTTGGAACATTATAGCACTTGCCGCGGGTTTGCTCTTTTTGCAAACTTGGACTGTTAGCTGTCAAGAACCTGAGTGGCTAATGAGAATACCGAAGTACTTTCGATTGAAGGGCGGTGCATCGGATTTTGTTGTCGATCGAAGGCGCAATGCGGTTCTCTTTGACGGAGGTGCATATGACACGTATGTGACGTACGATCATGGTGCTACATGGCAGACAATTTTCGACTGGAGAATGTTCTATGCTGATTTAGCAAACAAATGGCATATTGATGATCTAGGACGGTGGTACTTTCAGGGGAGGGTTTATTTAAAAGTTCCTCTCGGCCTAGTAACGGAGGATGCCGGCCAGTCCTTTCGATATCTTAATGCAGACTCCACATCGTCGTTTTCTCCACGTTATTTTTTTACTGATTTTAGGATGGTGCGTCCGTCCACAGTATACTACAACCTACTTAGGTATAATGCGTCGGATTCTAACAGAGGAGTATACAGAGGATTATATTCTTCCTGCGACGCAGGTATGACATGGAATATGGCAAACCCAATAGGAAATTTTGAGGGCTCGAATAGTCTACATCCAATAGAACCTGGAAAGATTCTGTTGTCGACATATGATTTCTCCTTGGAGCTTAATACATGCAGTCTGGCATTTGACACGGTAAAAGTGGATGTTGGAAATCTCGCCTATCGCTTACCTAATAGTACGATTATTCAACCTCTTGCAAATGGTGCCCAGCGGGGTATCAACATCTTTCGAAGCGATACTGACACTCTTCCCCAACGAATCGAATATTATACGATTCCTGGGACGAATATAGAAGAACAGCTTAGAATGTCACATTCTGGCAGAGTGAATGACACGCTTGTGATATGCACGGCAAGAAATGGTGTGATAGGGCTCTATGGAATGCAGTCGGGATTTCGATTCCTAGACATACCCCCCTACTACCACAAGGAACAACAAGTTGTTGACGTTGGATTACTTGGAGACCTTTTATTGTGCAGGACATACATCCCAACCGGTACCTCCATAGGTGGTGATAGGTGGCAGGTGTATAATGTTCGTACAGGGGCACACAAGATCTATGACAGACCTGGCTCAAACACAGCAATGAGTTTGATGCGGCAGCAAATAGACATGTTTGATTGTCAGCGCGTTGTGCCATTTACGGATTCCGTTTGGATGGTGACGCACGGACAAGGCGAATTGATGCGAACCTCCGACGCTGGACGAACGTGGAGTATGGTTGACAACATTGTGCGAGAGGAAAGGTGGGGACACGCTTGGGTTCCAATAAAGCGACTCTACTCGCGAGGCAATGGGAACATGTCGCTGCTGACAGACCGAAACAGGCTCATGGTGAATTCATCTGATTCGGAAACATGGAACATCGCCCACCCAGGGCCATTTAATCACGTCTTACGGTACGTTGGCTACGGTGATAGCAACCGCGTCGCCTATGGGGAAGACCACTCCGGTAGGCTACGGCACCGTTATGGTCCATCAACTGTTTACTTCCACGATAAGGACACGATGTGGTTAACTGGTGACGTAGTGCAACGCTTTGCTACAACAGGCGAATTTATTGATACCGTATTGCCTCGCCGTTCCCGCTTTCTTAAACGAATATCGCCGTTGGTAATCGCATCCGCAATGGATTCGCTCTATTTCACCTTCAATGAAGGGAAAGAATGGATCTATGTTGGGTATACACTCCCAAAGAGTGTATCTGGTAAGGATACTCTGTTGTCGGCGGTGGGGGACATCGTTGTGGCAGACGATGGTGGTATAATCGTTGGACTTCGCGGTATCCGCACCGTGGATACACTTCTTCAAGTGGTTGATAGTATTCCTGGGGGTCTGGTTCGCAGCATAGACAATGGCGTTTCTTGGGTCCGGATTAATTCGGACATTCCTCATGGACTGTATGTTACGGCGCTACAAAAGCTCCCTAGTGGAACACTTTTATGCTTTGCCGCGGAGGTATCAGTTGATCCAACCGCGACGGGTGGTCGATCCAATGCTAAGGACATTTTTGGTAGGCACTTCAAACTCAGAGACGCCGACATTTACCGCTCCACCGATCACGGCCAATCGTGGAACAAGGTGTTTCAGTTTCCTGATCGTGTGCACTTGCCGGCAACTGATATGCGTTTTATGATGTTCCCTGATGGTAGGTTAATGGCGCTGCACCCAAGTGCTGGAGTTGCAATCAGTGCCAACGATGGACGCACCTGGAGTATTGGTGATCCGCTAAACATTGGAGACCCAATTGTTAACGACGTTGTTTTCACCGATGATGGTTACGCTCATCTCGCAACCGACGAGGGATATGCCAAGATACTGATTGACAACATTGTAGGTGTTCATCAACCAACGAGCGTGAGTGGGGCACTCCAAACCTATGTCTCGCGGGACGGCCAACTTCGCATATCATCAGAGCTGATGCCCACATCACTCACCATATATGCTCTAGACGGAAGGTCAGTTCTCCAACATCAGGATATTGCCGGATTTAGTTCTGTTAATGTCTCGGCGATTTCATCAGGGATATACATTGTGGTTGCGGGGTTTGGTAGTTCAGTACAAACTGCGCTCGTGAACTTCTAAAGAGAGTCTACCGGAATGGTGAATACGAATGACACTGTCCATCTCACTTGAACAAGCATTCGATCTCATGTTATTGGACGCACTAACATGTTCGGTAGGCTTGTAATCTCGAGAACCGTTCTGAGATGTCGAATCTTGACGAATGTTCTGGCCATCTCTTCAGCCAAAGAGCCTCGTCTTCGTTGGGAGTGGCCTTGTTTAAGTATTGAATTCTTCGCAGACGTACGTTAGTGCTTTTCACACGTGCACAGTGCACTGCGCAGTGGTGCGATACGGACGATCTCAGATATTAGTCAGGCGAAACCGACCACAGTAGCGAGTCTCATAGACTACTCCTATTTGATGTGGTATACACTTGTTAGGGCGATGAGTTTTTTTGACAAAAAGAGATACCGTGAAGCAGCTCACAACGCTTTCGTTGGTTTTTGTGCTCTTTGGCGCACCAACCCACGCCCAAGAAAATGGTCCATGGAACAGTCCACTGATGTGGGCAGAGGAAACCTCTAAGGACGTATTGTCAACGCTACAAATCTTTTAAGACTCGTCTGGTGTACCTAGCGTTATGCATAAGGGAAACACAGACACGTGCGTTCCAGTGTTTCCGTGAGCCACGTAATTCACCATCGTGGGATAGGTTGGCGGTAAAGATGAGTACAGATGATGGCACAACGCGGTCTGAACCAACACCTATTGGTGTTGATGGACTGCCCGTTGGATATCAGAGACCGTTTGATCCTACTCTCATGAGTTTCAAGGACAGCATACTCGTATTCTTCTCGTAGTGTGTGGCGGATGCCAATGGGTGCGATCGATTTGATCATGCCACACGTCCAGCAATCGATCCCGCCGTGATCCATTCCAATACAACATGGTTGTTCCTCGCGCTGATTGGACGGGTAACATGATGTTTGATGAAGGAGGTGCACTCCAGTTCTATGGAAGCGGCCCCACGATATGAAGAGCCCGATACATTGGTTTTGGTCAGTGGGATGTTTACACCTCCGTTGGCATTCGTGGCGGAGATCCGTAAGCTATTGCACGAAAGAATTCAGGTAAGGGGCGATTGATTGTATTTGTTGGACCTAGATATACCATCGGTATCCATGAAGACCCGTTGTTGCGTAACAAACGCTCCAACGTATACCCAAACCCAACATCTAATTGGTGTGTGGTAGACCTTGCCTACCACAACGAAGAAGTTATCGTTTGTACCACCGTGTTAGGCGCATCTGTTAGATGTAGTACAAACCGATGGAATAGTTTACCTACAACCCCTTACAACAGGTGCGTGGACGCTCCACACGATACGTGGCCACTCTATTGGTTGCATAGTGCGGATGTAGTGTGGCCGTTTATCCAAATTTTGCCAGCTAACATGGAGGCCTGATGCGACGCTCGAAGAATACCAACCCTATCGGCAATCTATATTTCGCTGTTGGTATGTTCTCTCCAGCAAAGGATGTGATACGCAGAATACAAGAAGCAGAAACGATTGTTATCGTCGTAAACGAACTCAAATAAAATCACTTTTCTGCGTATTCGCCGTGTTGATGCTTGTAAGCACCAGCCCAATTACGAAGGGTGGTCTCAATAGGTCAATGCAACATCAACTTTGTAAAATTACCACAAAGGAGGTGTTCATATGGCGCAAGCACGTTTATCATGGAGTTAACGCCGCGAACTGTTCAGGATGTGGCGAGGCGGACACTCACAGAGTGCGATTGCTCGTTTATTAGACCGCACCCCTGGTGGGATACGCCATGTACTGATGCAGACAGGCGGATACACATCAACAGACCGCCAACGATCAACTCGGCATTTGCGATCTGATGAGCGAGAGTTGATCAGTCGCAGT
>Ga0105046_10005489_pt1 | contig 20064 bp, 18 predicted proteins | sample MAT03_FD_78385 | JGI IMG/M metagenome (GOLD analysis project Ga0105046, IMG submission 78385) | Freshwater microbial communities from Lake Fryxell liftoff mats and glacier meltwater in Antarctica - MAT-03 (megahit assembly) | ecosystem: Environmental > Aquatic > Freshwater > Ice > Liftoff... | reverse complement strand
ATCGAGGATCGCGGCCATTATGCTTGGCACCTACATCCGCTGCGGGCGCGCGGCTGGATCGTCTCGCGCGGCGCGCTGTACGATCACCACACCATCGAACGCCTGCGCCGGGCCGGGCTGGCGTGGGTAGTGCTGACCGACTCTACAGGAACCTACCAGCTGCATGCCGTCGCCGAATGGCAGGCCGGTCTCGTCGGCAGCAAGCCCGGCTCCGACATCCGCGTCTTCCCGCTGCTTACTGTTTCACCAAAACCAGCAACACCCCCCCATCATGACGTAGCTCCAGCCCACGAGGCGGATGCGGGATCTGGCTCTGCCACCACCAACGCTGAACGATGATGTAGGTGCCTGGCCGTAGTTCGGCCACATGGCCGGCGGAGCCCTCGTCGCGCGGTCCGCGCAGTGACCGATATCCACGACGCAGGCACAACAGCGGTCCCAGTTGCGGGTCTGAGGCGATCGGCGCATCGGGTGGGATGTGCGACAGGACTTCGGCAAGTTCAGCGCGGGTCACCCGCAGATGCTCGACCCGTTCGGCCTGACATAGGGTCGAGATGCACTGCGCCGGCGGACAGGCACCCCAGGCCAGCGCGCCAAGCACCACCGCCGCCAGCGGCCAGCGGCCAACGCCCAAGGCCCAGCGTCCGCCGGCGATCCGGGCCAACCCACCTGCAGCCGCCGCCAGCAGGAATGGCGCGATCTGCGCATCATAGTGGTAGACCGATGACAGCTGCGGCCAATAGCCGGTCGACAGGTTGAGCAAGATGCCAGGCAGCGCAGCCAGCGCCGCCACCGGATCAAACAGCGGCAGCAGGGCGAGCTGCCCGAACAGGCGCGCCAGATACAGGCCCTTCCAGGCCTGCTGGCCGAACGGATCGAGCCGCTCCGGGTGGCTCCACTCGCCGCCGTGCCGCATCGTCGGCATCAGCCAGAGCATCGCGACGGCGACCCAGGCCAGCGATATGACCACTATGGCGATGGCGGCGCGCGGACTGGCACAGCGGCGCCAAGCCCACCACGCCAATCCCAGCCCAGCCAAAGCAGCGCTTTCGCGACTGGCCAGCAGCACAGCCAGACCCAGCCATACCGCCCACCAGCGCTGCCGTTCGAGCGCGACCAGGGCCAAGGCGAGACCTGCAGCACCAAACAGCACCGGCTGGGGATCATACCACCAGGCTCCCCACAAGGGCACATAGCCGAGGGTCAGGGCCAGCATAATCCACCAGGCCCAGCGCCGGCGGACGGGATCGACCACTGCCGCCAACCGGGTGTCGGCGAACCACAATGCCGATCCGGCGATCACCGCGACCGCTACGCCCTGGGCGCTAACCAACCAGGCTGCCGTGGGTGACATATGATAAAGCAGTCCAAATAGCGCCATCAACGGGCTGGCATGCTCGCCGAGGTGGTTACGCCCCAGGATGTCGCTCCAGAAGCCACGGCCCTCGGCCAGGTTCCAGCACAGGTTGTGGTAGATGCCCAGGTCGAAATCGCCACCCCACAGCTGATCCAGCCAGACCAGTCGGGGAACTACGCCGAGGACCAGCAGGCCGAGGACCAGCCACCAGTGCTGCATTAGCCATCGGCGGACCGGCATGGCGCGACCGTGCTGGGTAGGCGGCAACGGGCAAGGACGCTTCCGCACCCCGGCGAGATCCTAGTGTGGCACCGCGGAGGCTGGCGATGGGCGAACAGGGGCGCTTGCTGGGGATCGATTACGGCCGGGTGCGCATCGGCATCGCGGTATCGGACGCTCTGGGCATCAACGCGACCCCCCTGGGCTTCATCCGCCGGCAGAGCGACAAGCAGGTCGCCACCATGGTCGCCGCCCTGGCGGCCAAAGAGCAGGTCGCCGGTCTGATCATCGGCATGCCGATCAACGCCGATGGCACCTACGGCGGCAACGCCCGCTGGGTGCAGCAGTTTCGCACTGTGCTGGCCGGCCTGACCAAGCTGCCGATCACCCTGGTCGATGAGCGCTACAGCAGCAGCGAAGCCGAGCAGGAATTGCGCCTGATCGGCAAGTGGCCGTGCGATCCCGGCTGGGTCGACGCCCAGGCAGCGGCGATCGTGCTACGCCGGCATTTGGACGGAGAACGGTAGGGAACGGCAGGGAACGGCAGGGAACTGTAGCAGCGCACACCGGGTGCTCCCCATGCCCCTCGCATTGCCCAGGCCGGTTCCCCCCTATTCTCGCCCCCGTGCTGACCGTCATCGACAACTACGACTCCTTCACCTTCAACCTGGTCCAGTATTTCTGGGAGCTGGGTGCGCAGGTGCAGGTCTACCGCAACGACGAGGTCACGGCCCAGCGCGTCGTCGACGACCGGCCCGATCACATCGTCATCTCGCCCGGTCCGGCCTCGCCGACCGAGGCCGGCATCTCGCTGGAGACCATCCGCCTGGCTGGTCTGGCGCAGATCCCGCTGCTCGGTGTCTGCCTCGGCCACCAGTCGATCGGTCATGCCTTCGGCGGCGTGGTCCGGCGGGCCGGTCGGCTAATGCACGGCAAGACCAGCCGGATCGTGCACGATACCAAGGGCGTGTTCTCCGGCCTGCCCACCCCCTTCACCGCCACCCGTTATCACTCGCTGGTGGTCGACGATGCCCTGCCCGATTGCCTGATGGCAACCGCCTGGAGCGAGGATCAGCACGAGCTGATGGGCGTCCGTCACAAGACTCTGCCGATCGAAGGCGTGCAGTTCCATCCGGAGAGTTTCCTGACCGAACACGGCCACACCATGCTGAAGAACTTTCTGGAGGGGAAGCGGTGAGCGGTTCCGACGATATCGAGGAGCCGAAGCCGGCCGATCAGGCTGCCGCACCGTTGTCAGCAGATGACCAGCCGCCAGCCACCAGCCTGCAGGTCGCCGCCGAGTCTGCCGCCGACGCACCACCACCTGATGCTGCCGACCTCACCCCCGCCGAGCTGCGCATGGCGGTCGAAGGTGTGCTGTTCGTCTCGCCCAAGCCGGTTGCGATGGCGCGGCTGCTTGATTGCCTGCCCGGCACCGACGAGAACCACCTACGCGGGCTCTTGCTTGGCCTGCAGGCGCGCTGGAAGCGCGAACAGCGCGGCTGGGATCTGCTGGAGATCGCTGGCGGTTGGCAGCTGTTGACCCGCGCCGAGGTCCATCCCTGGGTGCGTCGCTTCGAAAAGCGCGCCCTGCCTGACAAGCTGACGCGCAGCGCACTAGAGACCCTCGCGGTGGTCGCCGACAAACAGCCGGACGCCCGCAGTGCGATCGAAGACGTGCGTGGCGTGCAGTGCGGCCCGGTGCTGCGCCAGCTGATGGACCTGAAGCTCGTCCAGGTCATTGGCCGCGATGAAAACGCCCTCGGCCGCCCATTGCTCTATGGCACTACCGAGGCGTTTCTGCAGCGCTTCGGCCTCGCCCGGGTCGAGGACCTCCCCAAGTCACACGAATTCGGAGCACCCTGACCATGCCGCGCTGGGGTTATGCCATCGTCCTCGCGCTGATCGCGATCCTCGCCGGCTACACGCTGTGGCCGAGCAACGCGGCCACAGGGATTGCAGTCTTCCCGCCCAAGATCGCTGAGCCGTTTCTCGTTACCGGCGATTTCGGCGAGCAACGCGTCGAAGGCGGCCGGGTCACGGTCGCCGGTCTTGACCGTCCGACCGAAGCGATGGCGCTGTCCGCCTTCGCGGCCGGCGCCACCGCCTTGCGGGTGCCCCCCGAACGCGTGGTCGAGGGTGTCGATGCCCAGGCCGCCCGGGCCTGGGGCGTTGATGGCAGCCGCAAGCTGGTAATCGGAGACCAGGAGCGCCAATGGGGCGAGGTTGACGGTACCGCAGCGGTGTGGGATCCGCGCTCGCGCCGAGTCTACCTGCTCAAGGCCGGGGAACTGCGTCAGATCACCCAGGCCGCTGCCCGACTTGATGCCAAGCCGCTGATCGAACTGCAGCCACCAGCGGCCGCCCCGAGTCAACCGCCGCAGGCGCCACCGAGCATCGATTGGCTGATCGTCGACGGCGTCCGCATGGCCAGGATCGACGGCGCCTGGCGGTTTCCTGGCGACCAGCGTCCACGCGCCAGTGGCCGGGTCGAACGCATCCTCGGCGCCGTGCGCAGCGTCCAACTGACCAGCGTGGTCGGCGCCCCAGCCAGCGCCGAGGCTATCCACGACGTGCGCCTGAGCGGACTCGGCGGTATCGAAGAACACCTCCGCATCCTGCGTGCTGATGGTCGCCTGTGGATCGAACGCGCCGGCACCCCGGCCCAGGACGCCGGCGACATCGACTGGCCGCAACTGATCACCAGCTTGCGCGACGACCGGCTGCTGGATCCGCTTGGCTTCGGCCCACCAGACCGGGTGACGATCAGCCGGGGCGGCACCGAAGTCTTCCACATCGGCAAGCGCGGAACCTACGGAGAAGATGGCCAGAAGCCGTGGGAAGTGCGTTGGAGCGGCGGTGCCGAACCAGCGGCCAAGGACGCCGGCGAACGGATTCAGAGCGCCCTGCTGGGTCTGGTCATCAGCAGTGCGGTGCAGGCGGCTGAACCGCTCTGGTCTGGCTCGACCACGATTGAGATCGCCCAGGAATACGGCAGCCCGACCAAGGTCGTGCTGGCCGGCTCGCAGGTGTGGGCCTCTGGCTGGAGCGGTACGGTCGCAACCATGCCACCGGTCCTCGCCGACTTGCGGCCCGACGCCTTCCTCGATCTGCATCCGCTGCCGGTCGAGTTGGCGCGGGTCGTCAAGTTGCAACGCACCTGGCTTGCGGAAGCGCAGCGCAACGAGACCCACGCTCGCGCCGCCGGCGGTAGCTGGGCCCGCACCTTCCCGAAGGACGCCACCCCGGCAGATCCGCTCGCCGTCGGTCGCCTGGTGCGCAGCCTGGTGCGGCTGAGCGCCCGGGCCGTGCATCTCGCTAGCCCCGCTGAAAAGGCGATCCCCGCCCAGGCCGAGATCGCCGTGCGGGTCGCCCCGATCAAGGTCAACATGACTGGGGCCGAGGACGAGGTCGAGCTAGAAGACACAGTGCCTCAGGAACGCGCCTGGAAGCTGTCGCCGATCGCCAGCCGCGACCAGCTGCTGCCAACCGGCCAGGCCTGGTTGATGGTCGACGTGACCGGCGGACTGGCCTTCACCATCGAGGCGGCCGATGCCGAGGCTCTGCTTGGCGATGTCGCCAGCTCCCGGCTGTTCCCGGTTGCGACGTCGCTGATCGCCGCTGTCGAGGTCGGCGGAGTCAGCAGCTTCCGCCTGGAACGCCGCGCCGCCGCCTGGGTCATCCGCAGCGCCGGGGTCGAACGTCCCGCCGACGCGGTTGCCGCCCGCCGCCTGCTACGCGCGCTGACCGCCCTAGAGGCACGTGGCCCGGCCGCGATCCCCAGTGGTGAGAGCGTCGCCATCGTGGTCGAGACTGGCGACGGTGAACGTATCACGGCCCGCATCCTCGTCCTGGCACCGGACACCGTGTTGGCGATGACCGAACGCGGCGGGGTCGCCCTGGACGCCGCCGCTTGGACGCAGGTCGGGCTGGATCCCGCGGGCTACGCCGCAGGGCCGCAGTGACTGCGGTGCCTGCGGTGCCTGCGGCGCCTAGCCAGACCAAGCGCGGCCCCAGCCTGAAAGCGCGCGTGCTGGCCGACCTCAGTGCGGCGGACTGCTCGCCGCTGCATCGCTTCGGCCAGAACTTCATGGTCGACGATCGCGTCCTCAGCGATTTGTGCGCAGCGCTGCCGCTGGCGCCGGGCGCGCGCGTCGTCGAGATCGGTCCCGGCACCGGCATTCTCACCACCAGGCTGATGGATGCCGGTGCCCAGGTCCTGGCAATCGAGATCGACCGCGGCCTGGCCGCTTGGCTGGAAACCAGCTTGGTACCGCGCGGCCTGACCCTGGTGCACGGCGACGCCCTGGCCAGCAAGTCGAAGTTGCACCCCGCAATCGAGGCATTCGCCTCTGGTGGCGCGTGGATGCTGGCCAGCAACCTGCCCTACGATGTCGCCATCCCGGTGCTGCTTGAGGCCGCCGCCCTGGCCAGCCAGCCGCGCGCCATCGCCGCCACCGTGCAGTACGAATGCGGTCAGCGCCTGTGCAGCCGCCCGGGTGACGATGCCTGGGGCGCCAGCGCCGCCGTCTTCCAGGCCGCCGGAGAACCGCGGCTGCTGCGACGCATCGGCCGCGACGCCTTCCACCCACGGCCTAACGTCGACAGCGCGATCGTCACGTGGACGCCGCGCAGCGCGCTGCCGACCGGCTTTTCGACCTGGGTGCGCGCGGTATTCGCTTACCGTCGCAAGGTTCTGCCTGGCGCCCTGCGCGATGCCGGGATCACCCGTGAACAGGCCGAGGCGGCCTGCGCCGCCGCCAGCATCGATCCTGCCCGCCGCCTTGAATCGCTCTCGGCACCCGAGCTGCTGAGCCTGCACGCCCGCATCTGAGACCTCCATGCGCCCAACCTGCCTTCTCCTCATCATCACCGCCATTCTCTGCTCTGGCGAAGCCCTGCCGTCCGGTGTGATCGCCCGGGTCGGCACCATCAACATCACCCGGGCCCAGCTCGACGGCGAGCTGCTGCGTCGCGAGGGCGCCGAGGCGCTGCTGAACTGGGTTCAGGAACATCTCGAGAAGGTCGCCTGGGACGAGCTGTCCGACGACGCCGTCGTCATGGAGGTCGGTGGTCACCAACTGCGCAAGCGCGAGCTCGCCAGCATGGTGTCGAGGGAGAAGGGCGCCAAGGTGCGCGAGCAGCTGATCGACATTGCGGTGGTCGAACAGGCCGTCGGCAAGGCCGGCATGGTCATCGACGACGCGGTCATGGCCACGGAATACCATCTGATGGAGCGTGATTTCCAGCGTCGGTTGCAGGCCCAGGGTCAAGGGCATGTCGACTTCGCCAGCTATCTGCGGGTCAAGGAGAAGCAGACCCCCGACCAGTTCCTCGCCCAGCCCGCCGTACGCATGCTGGCCGGCGTCCATGAACTGGTCCGCCGTCAGGTGCGCGCCGATTGGGACGATGCCAAGCTGCAGGTCAAACTGGACGCCGAACGTGCCCGCTGGGATCAGCACCCCGGGGTTGACCTGTCGATGATGCATATCCCATGGAAACGCGACGCCGATGGCAAAGTCACTCCTGAGGAACAGATCCGCCTGCAGGGCGTGGCCAACCTGATCCACCGCCAGATCGCGACCAAGGAGGTCTCCTTCGCCAAGGCCTGGGAGGCCTTCGCCAAGGCCTGGGACAGCTCGGGACCGGATGGCCGCATAGGCTGGGTCGACGCCGAAGGCAAGCGTGGGGATGAGACCGCCCGCCGCATCCCCAAGCCGCTAGTCGAACGCTGCTTCGCAACCGATGGCCCATACCCGGTACTGTTGCCGCCGCATGCTCACCAGGATGGCGTCGACATTGCCATGGTCATGGGCAAGCGCCCAGCCCGCGTCGTCACCCTGGCCGAGGTTCGCGACCGCCTGCTGCTCGACATTTTGGAGAAGGAGCTGGAACCGCGCACCAAGGCACTGGTTGCCGAGCTGCGCAAGAACGCGGCCGTGCAGTACGGCTCGCTCGGGACGACTCCCTGATGCTGATTGAGACGTTGCAGGCGCTGGTTCCGGTCTTCGTCATCGTCAGCCCGATCGGCACGGTGCCGATGTTTCTTGGCATGACTCAAGGCGATCCACCGGCCCGCCGCATACGCACCGCCTGGGTCGCCGCGATCGCCACCACGGTGACGCTGATGGTCGCCTGCCTGGTCGGCCAGCACATCTTCGACTTCTTCGGCGTCTCGGTCGACGCCTTCCGCATCGCCGGTGGCATCCTGCTGTTCATCATCGCCCTCGACTTCATCCAGGTCCGTCAGACGCGCATGAAGGCGACTGATCCCGAGATCGAAGAGGGCGTGCAAAAGCAGGAAGTTGGCATCATCCCGCTGGCCATCCCGATGCTCAGCGGCCCGGGCGCCATCGCCACGGTCATGGTCATGCGGGGTTCAACCAGCAGTTCGCTGCCGCTGCTGCTGGCCATCCTGCTGGTCGGCGTGGCCACCCTGATCACCTTCCTGCTCGCCAGCCGCCTGCAGAAGCGCCTGAGCGCGTCGTTCCTCGGCATCGTCCTGCGTCTTGAAGGCCTGCTGCTGGCCGCAATCGCCGCCCAGATGGTGGTGACCGGGGTGACCAACCTGGTGGTCAAGTCGCTGCGCTGAAACCTTAGCCGCGCACGTATTCGGCGAAGCGGCGGAACAAGTACAGCGGATCGGCCGGGCCGGGGGCGGCTTCGGGATGATACTGCACCGAGAACTGTTTCTTGGTCTCGTGTTCGATGCCGGCGCAGGTGTCGTCGTTGAGATTGACGTGACTCATGCGCACGCCAGCCGGCAGGGTCTTTGGATCGACCGCGAAACCGTGGTTGTGGCTGGCGATCTCGACCTTGCCGTCCGATATGCGCTTGATCGGGTGGTTTGAACCGCGGTGGCCGAACTTCAGCTTGTAGGTCGTGGCGCCGTAGGCGAGTCCGAGGATCTGATGGCCCAGGCAGATGCCGAACACCGGCAGGTCGGTCTTGAGCAGTTCCTTCGCGCTGGCGACTACGCTGGGCACGGCAGCTGGATCACCGGGGCCGTTGGACAGGAAGATGCCGCGCGGCTGCAGCGCGAGGATCTCGGCCGCGCTGGTCGAACTCGGCACCACGCGAACGCGGAAGCCGCATGACACCAGCAGGCGTAGGGTATTGCGCTTCACGCCGCAGTCGATGGCGACGACCAGCGGACGGCCTTCCAGCTTGGGCCAGTCGACCGGAGTGCCGAAGTCGCGCGGCTCGCTCGGTTCATTCCAGTCGTAGGCTGCCGTGCACGAAACCACGCTGGCGAGATCCAAGCCGGCCATCGACGGAGCCTGCGTGACCCGGGCGATCAGCTCGGCGTCGCTGTGGTCCTCGGAGGAGATCACTGCGTTAACCACGCCGGTGACGCGCAACTTGCGGGTGATGGCGCGGGTATCGACGCCGTCGATCGCGACAATGCCCGAGCGCTTGAGGAAATCGGGCAGGCTCTCGACCGAGCGGAAGTTCGAGGGTACTTCGCAGCAGTTGCGCATGACGAAGCCACTGACCTGGGCACGATCGCTCTCCATGTCCAGCGGCGTGATCCCGTAGTTGCCGATCTCGGGATAGGTCATGGTGACGATCTGACCGCGGTAGCTGGGGTCGCTGAGGACCTCCTGGTACCCGGTCATACCGGTGTTGAAGACAGCCTCGCCGGTGGTTGTGCCGACAGCACCGACCGAACGGCCACGGAAGATGGTCCCATCGGCGAAGACGAAGCGGGCGGCACGGTCCGACATGGGAGCTCCTGCAGGTGCGGCGGGAGTGTCGGGACGAAGCAGAGGAGGCAAGGGCGGGGAGTTTCGACCCGCGCCGGGGACGCTAGGACGCGCTGCTGCCCGGATGTGAGGCCGGCGATGCCGCCGGCTGGGTGTTCAGCCCATGCACGGTCTTTTGCCAGAAATGCGGTTTTGTAACGACTTCCCACAAACCCTTCCAGGCGGCGATGCTGATCAGCACCCAGTAGAGCGGCGACAGCATGGCGGCCAGCAACAGGCCACGCTGACCGGGTCGGCGGCCGTAGATCGCAGCGGTGACGACGAAGGCGAGGTTGCCGAGTGTCAGGGCAATGGCGGCGACGAAAAAGATCACCGACAGGGTACCCAGGACGGGATCCTCGAGGCGGCCGGTGAACAGCATCTGCCACGACCAGGGTTCGGCCGCCGATAGCGGATCGTTCGGCACCGGATGGCGGGTGGCCAGCAGCTCCCACAGGCGGAATCCGCGCACCATGTCACAGCTAAGCAGAGCGAGGTACACCGCGCTCGACAGCCACAGAACGAGATTCAGAGCCGACAGCGCCGCGACGCAGAACACACTCATGGTGAAACCGAAGGCGCCCCACGGGCCCAGGCGCGCAATCAGCCAGAACGGACGGCGCCACCACACCAGATGAGTGATCAGGTAGCCCTTCAACCAACGGCTGCGCTGGCGGATCCAGTTGCCAACCCGGCTGTTGGCCTCTTCCCAGGTCACCGAATCGAGCATGCGCGTGCGGAAGCCGGCGACATGCAGGCGGATCCCAAGATCGCAGTCCTCGGTGACGTTGAACGGGTCCCAGCCACCCAGCTGGTGGAGAACCGCGGTGCGGAAGTGGTTGCTGGTGCCACCCAGGGGAAGCGGGACGCGCAGTCGCGCAAGGCCGGAGAGATAGCGCCGGAACCACACGTTGTATTCGATCGCGAACCAGCGGGTGAGCAGGTTCTGGGTATGGTTGTGGTACGCGAGCTGGGCCTGGAGGCAGGCGATCTCGGAGCCACTGGCGCGGAACAGCATCACCGCCTGCTTGAGCTGATCCGGCTCAGGACGATCCTCGGCATCAAAAATAACGAGAAATTCACCACGCGCCGCGGCCAAGCCATGGTTACAGGCCCGCGGTTTGGTCTTCGGCTGGGCCGGTGGCGCGACGATGACCTCGATCCACGTGGGCAATCCAGCCCGTTCCAAGGCCGGCAGGGTTTCCGGATCGTCGGCTTCCAGCAGTAGCTTCCCATCAAGTCGTTCACGCGGATAGTCGAGGGCCTGCAGGCTGGCGAGAATCGACGAAGCGACCTCCGGCTCGCGATACAGCGGCACCAGCACGGTGTAGATCGGCCAGCTGGCCGCATCCGCGTCGGCATCCGGGTTGACAGAGATCACCGCCTTGGGCGGCAGCCGTCCGCCCAGGCTCAGCGCGAGCAGGCGGAAGGCGATCGCAGCAGCGTAGACCAGACAGATCAGGCCGGTGACGATGCCAAGACAGACCAGAGCATCAAACATCAGTAGGTAGGCCAGGATGGCGATGCCGGTGCCCAGCCACGGCTCCTGCGCCGCCGGCACGCCCTTCGGGCGGACCAAGGCACCAGCCAGCGACGCGAGCGCCCCGCCAATGACCATGCCGCCGATCGCCGCCCATGGGTTGCCCAGCACGGTATGCATGGCGCGCACCACGTCGCTTTCTGCCCCGGCCAGCGCCTCAGGCGGACCACTCAGCAGGGAATCGACTACTCCTCCGCACAGGGCGGCGAGAAATCCGATCGGGATCCACCACCAATGCAGGATGTGAGCGGCGCAGGTCAGACGATTGTTGGCGGCATAGGCGCGCACCAGTGGATCGGCGCCACCGCTATCGAGATCGATCCTGGTGGTGCCGCTCATGGCAAAATCCCTGCCGGCGCACTGATGGTGGCGCGACGACCGTCCGCCCGATGCTCCAGGGCGATGTACCAATTAGGCGCTAGCTCGGCAGCAACCTGGGCGGCCCACTCGACAGCCGCAATCGCATCGGCGCTCAACTCCTCAAATCCGAGGGCGGCCAGCTGGCCAGGGGTACTGAGTCGGCAGGCGTCGACGTGGATCACAGGAGGGTTGCTCGCATAACGATGGAGAAGCGTGTACGTCGGGCTGGAGACGCACGTTGGATCCCCGCCCAGGGCGTGAACCAGGTGGCGCACCAAGGTGGTCTTGCCGGCACCCATGGGCCCATCGAGGGCGATGCGATCACCGATCCGCAAATGGCCAGCGAGGCGACGGGCAAGGGCGGCAGAGGCGGCTTCGTCAGGCAGGTCCACGATCATCGAACGGGTATGATTGCGATCTGGGACAGGCCGCAACCAGTCGTCACCCGCCCCAGCGGGCCAGGTGTTCCGCCAGCGCGTTGGCCTGCTTTGCAGTTCACTCTGGAGTCGACCACCGGGGCGGGGCCCGATGCACCACCCGCAACAGGGTCAGTCCGCAGGCCGGGGCCTGCTGCTTGGCCGACCCACCAGCCTCGCCAGCCAGAACCGCCCGCCATCCGGATAGGTCGGCCGTGCCACGGCTCACCTGAACCATGCCGCCAACCAGCGATCGAGCCAGTCGGTAGATGAATCCGTCAGCCGTCAGGTCGCAAAGCAGAACGTCTCCACGCTGCCGCCAACGACAGTTGATGACCCGGCAGCGGGTCGCCTCGCGATGATCGCCACGACGGACGAATGCCGTCCAGTCGCGGCGACCCGGAACCAGCGCCGCCGCAGCCGCCAGACGTAGAGGGTCCAGCCCAGGCAGACGCCAGGCAGTACGAGCCAGGAACGGATCGGCCGCCGCACCACCGTCGATAGCATAGCGATAGGTCTTCCGCCGCACTCCGTGCACGGCATGCCAAGCGTCATCCACCACTGCCGCTGACCGCACGACGATGCCCGGTGGGAGCTGACGGTTGAACGCTGCCGCCAGCCGGCCAGGTTGCCAGGACCGACGAAGGTCGATGTGGGCGAGCTGACCAACGGCATGAACGCCGGCGTCGGTACGCGACGCCCCGACCGCCGCTGCGCCGATCTCGCCGAAACGGGCGCAGGCAGCATCTAGTTCACCCGCCACGGTGGCGAGATCCGGCTGTCGCCACCAGCCGGCGAAGTCGGTGCCATCGTAGGCGATGAGCAGAGCGTAGCGTGGCATGGCACCAATCTACCGCCCCTGCCAGGACGTATCCACCGCCGAGCCTCCGACGCATCGCCATTGGGCCGCGCGACGAGCGCGCTAGCGTGCGGCCGTGACCGAACCAGTTCTCTACATCGCCGGCGATGTCCATCACGATGGCAGCGACCAGGGCTTCTGCCGCTGGCTGGATGGTCTGGCGAAGCGCAGCCCTGCCCGGCTGGTGCTGCTCGGCGATGTGGTCGAGTGGTGGGTCGACGGGGCGACCTGTGCGCAACGCCATGGCCCGGTCCTGACCCGCATGCTCGCCCTACGCCGAGCGGGTTGGCAGGTCGATGTGGTGCGCGGCAACCGCGAACTGGGAGCCGGTCGTGCCTTCGAGATCGCTTGTGGTGGCCGCCTGGCGTGGCCCAGACTGGATATCACCCTGGGTGGGACGCGCCTGCGCATCGTACATGGCGACCGTCTGATCCGCGATCCTGGCTACCACGCCTGGTCGGCCCTCAGCCGATCCTTCCCCTTCCGCGTTCTGCTGCAGCTGATGCCGGAGGTGATTCAGGATGGCATCGCCGCCTACCTGCGCCGCACCTCACGCGGCAACCGGCCACCCTCGCAAATGCGACGCATCTGCATGGATCCCCGTCGGGTGCGCGCGGCTGCTCGTGGCGCCGATGTCCTGATCGCCGGCCATATCCACGAAAGCTGGCGGCGACGGATCGGCGGAGCCGACCTCATCCTGGCAGGACATTGGCCCTGGGGCCACGGACACTGGGTCGAGGTCTATGCCGATGGCCGGCTGGAACGGTGCAGCGCGAGCGTGTGAGCCTTCATGCCGAATTTCGAGAAACAGCAGGCTCAGAGGCGCTATGAGGATAGGTGGAATTCAGCTCCCTTGTTGGTGATGACCCATTCCGCACTCCGCACATTTCCCTCGACCTTCTGCGACTCCGGTGAATTCGAGTGCGTTTTCTAGGAGCCTGTCGGAGTTTCTCCGCCAGGCTCCTGGTTTTCGCGGATTCCGCGAAAACAGGGGTTTGCGCAAGGGCGCAAGCCCCCTAGTCGCCTGTCTCCGACAGGCGACTAGGGTAAACGACGCTGCGGTCGCGATCAGTCGCCGCCGCCGGAGCGGAGGCGGCGCAGCTGTGGCTTCGGTGCCTCGGCCGGGGCACCAGCTGCGGCTTCAGGCTTCTTGGCCGCTTCGGGCGCCGGCTTCTCCTCGACCGCCGGCTTGGCCAACAGCGGATCGTCTTTGGGCAGCTTGGCGGTAGCGGTCTTCACGTCTTGCTGCGCCTTGGCGAGCGCGGTTTCAAGCTCTGGCAGCGCGGTCTTGGCGCGCTCGGCAGCCGACTTGTCGCTGCTGCCACTGCGCTTGGCCTTCTCGGCTGCAGTCTTGGCCTCGCTCACCTTGGTGCGCGCGTCGGTCAGCCTCTTGACCGCGGCATCAATGCGTTCCGAGCGTTCTTTGCGTCCGTCGTCGCCTTTCCCCTGGGGTGACTGGCGGGCCTCGGCCAGAGCTTTCTCGGCCTCGTCGGCACCCTTCTGCGCAGCCTCTGCTGCGGCGGTGGACTCCTTGACCTTGGCGTCGGCTGTCGCGGCGCTCTCAGCCTTGCCCGTCGCCGTCTCTCTGGTCTCTGCCACCTTGCGCTTGAGATTAGTCTCGTTGGTCCTGGCCCGGATGTACTCGCGGCGCGCCTCGGCGAGATCGGCCGGGACCAGTTCACCATCGACCCGCACCAGGTTGTTCGCTTTCAGGTACTCGGCTTCATCGATCCACTTGCCCGACACCTCAAGGTAGCCGCAATTGTCGAGGATGCGCTTGGCCCAGGCGTTATCGGCATCGACCTCGAGGACATGCAGGGCGTGGCCTTTGGCCTGTTCGCGCAGACAGTTCTCATAGGCCCATTGGGCCAGAGTGCACTGCTCGGGCACGGTATCTGGGGTACGCGCCTTGCGCTCGTCGTACTGCTGCTGGATGCTCGGCAGATCCTTACGGCGCAAAATATCTGTCTTGGCGTAAGTCGATTCGACCAGTTTCACTGTTCCGCGGGCCGGGAACCGGCTGCGCAGGACCAGATTGGCGTCTGCCTCACTGACCAGTTCACCACGCACGGTGCGACCGCTGGTCAGGGCAAGTTCGACATCAGCTGCACCGACCAGGGCGGCGGTGAGCAGGATCAGGAGGCTGGAGCGCATGCAGATGCTACGCCCAGCGACGCGCCGCGTTGCGGGTCGGAATAGACCCGCAACGTCGACTGGCGACCTGTCAGGTCGTCGCCAGGCCCCGCGCCATCAGGATCTTACCGCTGCGCACCAGTTCGACGATCTTGCTGCCCTTGAGCAGGGCGAGGAAGGCGTCGAGCTTGTCGCTTTCACCTTCGACCCGGAGGATCAGCGAATCGCTGCCGTAATCGACAACCTTGGCCTTGTAGTGCTCGGCAATCTGCAAGACCGCGGTGCGGTCGGACAGGGCGACCTTGACCTTCACCAGGGCGAGTTCGCTTTCGATGACGGCCTGGCCGCTGTGGTCGATCGCATGCACGACGTCGATCAGCTTTTCCAGCTGCTTGACGATCTGCTCCAGCACCGCTTCATCACCGCTGCAGGTGATGGTCATGCGCGAGAACTCGTTGGCTTCGGACTTGTAGCCGGCGATCTCGGCATCGAAGGCCGGCGACACGACCAGCGATTCGATGTTGTAGCCACGACGCGAGAAAACGAGCGCGGTGCGCACCAGCACGCCCGGCTTGTTGCGGACGAGCAGAGCGATGGTGTGGAACTGGGTGGCGGTGGCGGTGGTCATGGGTGCTGCCTGTCTGTCTTGGTGTTCACGAACGGACGACCGCTCAGGTCGATCCAGTCGGCTTTTCCATCTTCATCTTCGGCTTCTCCACGATCATCTGGGCATACCCGGCGCCGGCCGGGATCATCGGGAAGACGTTGTCCTCCTTGACCACTTCAGCGTCGATGACGCAAGGACCATCGTTATAGGCCATCGCCTTCTTCAGCACCTTGTCGACATCAGCGGCCCGCTTGATGCGGAACGCCTTGACCCCGTAGGCCTCGGCGAGCTTACAGAAGTCGGGATTGCCCGGCAGGTCGCAGCCGGACAGGCGGTTGTCGAAGAACAGTTCCTGCCACTGGCGGATCATGCCGAGGTAGCGGTTGTTGATGATCAGGACCTTGACCGGGACCTTCTCGACCGCGGCGGTGGAGAGTTCGCACAGGGTCATCTGGAAGCCACCGTCGCCGACCACTGCCCACACCGGCGAGCGGTTGGTCGCCAGACTGGCACCGATCGCGGACGGGAAGCCGAAGCCCATGGTGCCGGCGCCGCCCGAACTGATCCAGTGGCGGTTCTTGGTCGTACGGTTGAACTGCGCCGACCACATCTGGTGCTGGCCGACGTCGGTCGTGATGATGCAGTCGCGGCCACCGAGCTTGTCGAGACGATCGAGCACCATCTGGGCGCGCAAGCCGCCCTTCTTGGGGTACTTCAACGGGTAGGCCTTGCGCCAGCCCTCGATGTCCTTCCACCACGCCGCGGTGTCGAGCTTGGACACCCGCGGGATGAGGTCCTCGATCACCAGCTTGGCGTCACCAGCCAGGCTGACGTGCGGCCTGATGATCTTGCCGAACTCGGCGATGTCGATGTCGATGTGCAGCTTCACCGCGTCAGGGCAGAACGAGGCCAGCTTGCCGGTGATGCGGTCGTCCCAACGAGCACCGATCGCCATGATCAGGTCACAGTGCTCAACCGCACGGTTCGCGTAGGCGGTTCCGTGCATGCCGAGCATGCCGAGGTTGTAGGGCAGGTCTTCGCTGACCGCGCCCTTGCCGAGCAGCGTGTTGACCACCGCCGCGCCGGTCTTCTCGGCGAGCATACGGATGGCAGCGCCGGCGCCGCTGATCACCGCGCCATTGCCGACATACAGCAGTGGGCGCTTGGCTTTCATGATGTAGGCGGCGGCCTGGTCGAGCAGCTTGGCGTCAGCGCGTCCCGGGATGTGGTAGCCGGGCAGAAAGACCTCATCGACCATCGGGGCAGTGCACGGGCCCTGGGTGATGTCCTTGGGTAGATCGAGCAGAACCGGACCGGGCCGGCCGGAGGTGGCGAGGTAGAACGCCTCCTTCATGATGCGCGGGATGTCCGCCGCTTTCTTCACCAGATAGCTGTGCTTGACCACCGGGTAGGTGATGCCGGTGACGTCGGCTTCCTGGAACGCATCCTTACCGAGCATCGGCGAGATGGTCTGGCCGCACAGCACGATCATCGGAGCCGAGTCCATCAGGGCGGTCAAACAGCCGGTGACGGTGTTGGTGGCGCCGGGTCCAGAGGTGACCAGGACGACGCCGGGCTTGCCGGTGGCCCGGGCATAGCCGTCCGCCATGTGGGTCGCGCCCTGTTCGTGGCGGACCTGCACCAGACGGATCTTGGAGTCATACAAGGCGTCAAAGATCGGCATCGCCGCACCGCCGCTATAGGCGAAAACGTAGTCAACGCCCTCGCGCTCGAGACAGCGGACGATCATTTCGCCGCCAGTTGGGACCTTTGCATTCATGGGAGCCTCCGTACCCGACGGTTTTGATGTTCGATCGGCCACATGCTGGCCGCACTTGCGGATTCTGCGTCGAGTAGGAGGGATGATGTTACTTTTTGCCACAAGTCAATCATCATATTCTATAACCGTCTACTAAACCAATAATTTTTACGCCAAGTCATTCAACCGACAGACATCATTCCCATCAAGTCGTCTTTTCCGGCTTCACTTCTACCTGGAATGACGCGGGACGACCTCGATGATGCCATCATGGACGCAAAGTTGCTCGTCGAACGCGATCTGGCCTGCATCTGGCACCCCTGCAGCCAGATGACCGACTACCAGGACTTCCTCCCCCTGCCGGTACAGACGGCCAGCGGCTGCCGCCTGCACCTCAGTGATGGCCGTATTATCCTGGACGCCATTAGCAGTTGGTGGTGCAAGAGTCTTGGACACGGGCATCCGGCGGTCACCGCCGCGATCCGCGACCAGCTCAGCCGCTTTGAGCACGTCATTCTCGCCAATACGACCAACGAACTGATCGTCGGCTTCGCCGAACGGCTGCTGGCCGCCTGCAATGTGCCGTCCGCAGCCCAGGCCACTCCATTCAGTAAGGTCTTCTTCGCCGACAACGGCTCGACCGCCGTCGAAGTGGCGCTGAAGATGGCGCTGCACTGGCAGCAACTGGCCGGACAGACCCAGCGCACCCGCTACGCCACGTTGGAGAACGGTTACCACGGTGAAACCGTTGGCGCCCTGTCGGTCAGCGACCTGGGTCTCTACGCCGACCCCTATCGTCCGCTACTGTTCCCCACCCTCACCCTGACCGGCCTGCCCTACCGCAGCGGGCCGAAGGATCCTCACTGGATGGACGCCGGGGCCGAATGGCCGGCGCTGGTCCAACAGCTTGATGGGCAGGCCGGCAGCTTGGCAGCCATCATCTATGAGCCCGTCTTGCAAAGCGCCGGCGGCATGCGCATCCTCTCACCCGACCTGTTGCCCCGCCTACGCGCCTGGGCGGACACCCACGGCGTGCTGCTCATTGCCGACGAGGTGGCCAGCGGCATGGGTCGCTGCGGAGCGATGCTCGCCTCACATCTCGCGACAAACGGACAGATCAACGGCATGCCCGACCTGGCGGTGGTGTCCAAAGGACTGACCGGCGGCAGCCTGCCGCTCGCCTGCGTCCTCACCACGCAGCGCGTCTACGACGCCTTCCTGGGCACCTGGGCCAGCCACCGCGCCTTCCTCCACTCGAATACCTATGCCGGTAACGCCTTGGCGGTGGCCGCCGCATGCGCCGTACTGGAGGTCATGACATCAGAAGCCATTTGCGAGCTGTCGACCAGCAGCGGACGCCGCATGCGTACAGCTCTGGCCGCCGCCGCCGGATCGCGGGCCTGGTTGGGTCCGGTGCGCGGGGTTGGCATGGTCGCCGCGATCGATCTGCGCGCCCGCGACGGCACCGCGCTGGATGCCAGCGCGCGCACCGGCTTCCTCGTCTACCAAGAGGCGGTGCGGCGCGGCGTGCTGCTGCGTCCGCTCGGCGACACCATGTATCTGTTCCCGCCGCTCAATGCGCCCTGGGACGAAATTGAGCAGATGATTGCGGTGCTGATCGCCAGCGTCGACGCGACCATCTGACGCCATTCAGGGCTGCAGCGTCACCCAGGTACCGCGGTCGGCCGGGCCACGGCAGGCGTGCAGACGACGCTCGCGCGGCTCGCTGATCATGCAGGCATTGGTCGAGGTGCCGGTACCGTCCTCGACGTAGCGATTGATCGAATCCACGCCCTGCGAACGGTCGCTGAAGAGGGCGCGCAGATCAGCCACGGAAATACCCGGCGAAGCGAGGACGCGGCCGGCATGGTCAAGCCGTGCCCGCGAGCTGCTGGTTGGCGGTTCGTCCTCGCGAGCCGCATGGCCGGCATCAAGGCAATGGTTGGTGCGGCACAGCGGGCCATCGCCAGAGCGCCGGATCGCGGCGTCAGCGGTGCATTCCCAATCCTCAATCCCGCTCGGATCCGCCAGCCAATAGCTGTGGGCGGCAGCCAGCGGGGCAGCGCGCAGCACCGCGGCGGCTTCGGCACGGTCATGGCAGCGCGAGAGGCGGTGTAGGATCGACAGGTACGGTACCCCGGCGCGGACGCCGTGGACCTTCAGATTGGTGGTGCCGAAAGCGAGACCGTCGGCATTGAGTCCCATCAAATTGGGACAGCCAGCGCAGGTCACGCTGACCGTCGCCGGACCGTCGAGCGGGCGCCGATGCACCGCTACGACGAACTCCAAATCAGGCGGATTCAGATCCCAGGTCTGCGCTGCCAACGGAGCGCCGGTGGCGCTAAGCGCTGCCGGCACCAGGGCGGTGGTGCAGCCTTCACTCTCGGCGCTGGCGGCGATTGGGCGGAAGCAGGCGGCATCGCGGATGTCGGTCAGATTACCAGCCGCGTACAGCTCGACCGGATCGACCCCGGCGCCTTCGGCAACCCCATGGTGCTCGTCCCAGCCGGCGGGATCCCAGGCCTCGAGGATGGCCAGGCAGGTCGCGGCAGTAGCCAGGAAGTCACCATCGCGCCGGTGCTGGCGCACAAACAGGCTACCGGCACGCACCCGGTCGGCGATGAAGCCGCCAACCAGATGGCGCACCGCCTCGCCATAGGCACGCCCCATCGCCCGTGGGGATCCGGCGACTTCGACAACGGGCAGCTGCAGCATGTCAGCAGCATATCCCCGTCTTGATACGGACAACCGGTGCAGAGCATGGGGGCCGATGTCCGCGACCCTTGCCCTGGCACGACTCACTGCCGTCGATCTCCTGCGCCAGCCGGCGACCTGGCTGGCACTGCTGATCGGCGCCGCTCTGCTCGGCCTGTCGCTGGTCTTCGGCATGTTCAGTTTCGCTGAAGCCGACCGCATGCGCATGCTGTGCTCGGCCGGTATCGCGGTGCATGCCCTGGTCGCTTTGTTCGTCGGCGTGGTCGGCGCGACCATCGCGGTGCATCGCGAACTCGCCGACCGCACCGCCCTGACCCTGCTGGCCAAACCACTATCGCGCGGTTCGTTCCTGAT
>Ga0105046_10005488_pt1 | contig 20068 bp, 18 predicted proteins | sample MAT03_FD_78385 | JGI IMG/M metagenome (GOLD analysis project Ga0105046, IMG submission 78385) | Freshwater microbial communities from Lake Fryxell liftoff mats and glacier meltwater in Antarctica - MAT-03 (megahit assembly) | ecosystem: Environmental > Aquatic > Freshwater > Ice > Liftoff... | reverse complement strand
ATTCCTGGCTGAATGCGTCAACTGGCAAATCCTGAACGACGGTGTATTCGCCGCCTTCACAGGTCACGGCAAAACCGAACATGGTGTCTTTCGGAATGCCATATTGACCATCAGAGGGGATACCCATCGTGACCCATTTGCCATTGGTGCCCAGAGCCCAGTCACGCATGTGATCAATGGCCGCATTGGCAGCAGAGGCCGCTGACGACACGCCGCGCGCTGCAATGATGGCGGCGCCACGCTTGCCAACGGTTGGCAAGAAGGTATTGGCGTTCCAATCCTGGTCGTTGATCATGTCCTTGACGCTGGCGCCATTGATCGTTGCAAAACGGTAGTCGGCATACATGGTGGGTGAGTGGTTGCCCCAGACCGTCAGCTTTTCAATGTCAGCGACAGGCTTGCCAGTCTTGGCTGCAATCTGGCTCAAGGCGCGGTTGTGATCCAGGCGCAGCATGGCAGTAAAGTTTTTGCGTGGCAGGTCTGGGGCGCTCTTCATGGCGATGTAGGCGTTTGTATTGGCTGGATTGCCAACTACCAACACACGCACGTCACGGCTGGCAACAGCGTTCAACGCTTTGCCTTGCGCAGTAAAAATTTCAGCATTGACCGCCAGCAATTCGGCGCGCTCCATGCCCGGGCCACGCGGACGTGAACCAATCAGCAACGCGTAATCGACGTCCTTGAACGCTGTCATTGGGTCGCTGTGAGCCTCCATGCCCACCAACAGTGGAAAAGCACAGTCTTGCAGTTCCATCATGACGCCTTGCAGGGCTTGTTGGGCTTTTTCAACAGGTACTTCCAACAGACTCAACACCACTGGCTGATCCTTTCCCAACATTTCGCCAGAAGCGATACGAAACAGAATGGCGTAACCAATTTGACCTGCGGCACCGGTAACGGCTACACGGACGGGTTTTTTGCTCATGGTGGAATCTCCAAAAATGTTAAGAAAAATTCATTGGCCGAGGGGCACAAAGCGCAAAGCCAGACCCGCAAAGCCTTTGAAGTGTAATCCGGAAAACCGCGGTTCGTCAATTTGTCTTATGTCTTATATAAGATATGATTCGCAAAAACGACAGCAAGCCAAAAAGCGAGACATCCCACCATGCAATCGTCCGTTGACATCATCAGTGACAACAGTTCGTTGGCCCCGGAGATGGGCGGGCAATCAGCCCCCAACTCCACGCCTGCATTCAGTCCCCTGTACCAGCAAATCAAGGGCTTTATTTTGAATAGCTTGCGGGCCGGTGAGTGGAAGCCCAGTGAAGCCATCCCCAGCGAGATGGAACTGGCGGCGCGCTTCAGGGTCAGCCAAGGCACCGTGCGCAAAGCCATCGACGAACTTGCCTCTGAAAACCTGCTGCTGCGCCGCCAGGGCAAAGGGACCTTTGTCGCGACTCACGCCGAACAACAGGTGCAATTCCGATTTCTCAAACTGGTACCCGACAGCGGAACCCGCGGCAGCGAAGGCCCCGCTCAACGCGACATCATCGAATGTCGGCGCAGTCGCGCCAGCGCTGATGTGGCCCGGGCACTCGCATTGCGCACCGGCGACACGGTTCTGCAGGCACGGCGTGTTCTGAGTTTTGGCGGCACGCCCATCATTCTCGAAGATATCTGGCTTCCTGCGGCACCGTTCAAGGGACTGACTGCCGAACGATTGGCCAACTATCAGGGGCCCATGTATGCCTTGTTTGAAACCGAATTCAATGTGCGCATGGTGCGCGCCGAAGAAAAAATACGGGCAATTCCCGCGTCTGACATTCATGAGCAGCTGTTGAACGTGAAACAGGGCACCCCTCTTTTAAGCGTTGAGCGCATCGCCTATACCTACCGCGATGAACCGATGGAACTGCGTCGTGGCTGCTACCGTACTGAGACCCACCACTATCACAACACATTGGGCTGAAAAAATTAAGTTCTTTGTAACCCTCATGTCAGATTAGGCTAGTTTCCGGGGGAGATGCAACTTTTTAGCGGAGGAACCTGTCTTTTGAGCCGACAAAAATACCCAACCCTAACGGCAAGCGCGTGATATCCATGCGGCATTGCAATAGAATTTAAAAGGTGATCAGCATTCACTGGTTACCAAGCAGTTACTTGAAACATAGAAAGCAACGTATGTCTGAATCAGCGGCTAGCACAGCAAAAAAACGTCCCGAGTTCCGCAACATCGATGGCGCATCGCTCATCAGCTACCGATGGCCACTTGCATCCCTGGCTTCGGGCATGCACCGCGTCAGCGGTGCCATCATGTTTTTCCTGATGCCTTTCATCATCTGGATGTTTGACAATTCCATATCTTCTGAGATTTCATTCCTGAAGTTCAAGGCGGCATTTAATGTGGGTATGTTGGGTCTTCCGGGTTTTGTCTGGAAACTGGTGGTGCTGGGCTTAATCTGGGCCAGCTTGCACCACTTCATCGCGGGCATGCGCCACCTCTGGATGGACACCCACCATGAGCACGTCTCAAAAGATTTTGGCCGTCAAACAGCTGCTGTGGTCCTGGTCCTCACCCTTACCCTGACACTGGTGCTGGCCGCCAAGCTGTTCGGTCTTTACTAAAAAATCAGGAGCAACTCATGTCTGTCAATTACGGTTCACATCGCACGGTCGTTGGTGCGCACTATGGCATGCGCGACTGGCTTGCGCAACGCGTCACTGCTGTCCTCATGGCGCTTTTCACGGTACTGGTGCTGGCACAACTGATCTTCACCAAAGGCCCAATTGGTTATGAACTGTGGGCCGGCATTTTCTCCCCACAATGGATGAAATCGCTGACCTTCCTCGTATTGCTTTCCATGCTGTTTCACGTTTGGGTTGGCATGCGTAATATCTTTCAGGATTACGTCAAGCCCTATGCCGTGCGTTTTGTGATGCACGTTTTTGCCATTGCCTGGTTGGTCGCCTGCACTGGCGGCGCCATTGAAGCCCTTTGGCGTCTGTAAAGCCGTCGGATTCAAAACTCAAGGCCTTTGTGTGCCCGGCAATCGCCGGCCCGGGTGTGCACTCTCCAATAACCAAGACAAAAATTTATCATGACTGCAACTTCGAAACTTACCAAGCGCAAATTTGATGTCGTCATCATCGGCGCTGGCGGCGCTGGCATGAGCGCGTCGCTTCAACTTGCCAACGCAGGGCTCAACGTCGCCGTTCTCTCCAAAGTGTTTCCAACACGCTCACATACTGTGGCAGCGCAAGGTGGCATTGGTGCCAGCCTGGGCAACATGGCTGAAGACAATTGGCACTATCATTTTTACGACACCATCAAGGGGTCTGACTGGCTCGGCGATCAAGACGCCATCGAGTTCATGTGCCGCGAAGCCCCCAAGGTGGTCTACGAACTTGAGCATTTTGGCATGCCATTTGACCGTAACCCTGATGGCACCATTTACCAGCGCCCATTTGGCGGCCACTCCAGCAACTACGGTGAAAAACCGGTTCAGCGGGCCTGTGCGGCTGCCGACCGCACCGGTCACGCCATGCTGCACACCCTGTACCAGCAAAACGTCAAGGCGCGCACCAATTTCTTCGTTGAATGGATGGCTCTTGACCTGATTCGTGATGCGGAAGGCGATGTCGTGGGTGTCACCGCCCTAGAGATGGAAACCGGAGAAATCCACATTCTGCAAGCCAAGAGCGTGATGATGGCCTCTGGCGGCGCCGGTCGCATCTTTGCTGCTTCCACCAACGCCTTTATCAATACGGGTGACGGACTAGGTATGGCCGCACGTGCAGGCATCCCATTGCAAGACATGGAATTCTGGCAGTTCCACCCAACGGGTGTGGCTGGCGCTGGCGTGTTGCTTACCGAAGGCTGCCGCGGCGAGGGCGCCATTTTGCGCAACAGCAATGGCGAGCGTTTCATGGAGCGCTACGCCCCCACAATGAAAGATTTGGCACCGCGCGACTTTGTGTCACGTTGCATGGATCAGGAAATCAAGGAAGGTCGAGGTTGCGGGCCCAACAAAGACTACATCAATCTGGATATGACACACTTGGGCGCAGACACCATCGCTTTGCGCTTGCCCAGCGTTCAAGAGATTGGCCACAACTTTGCCAACGTCGACATCACCAAGGAACCCATTCCAGTGATTCCTACCAACCATTACCAGATGGGTGGCATCCCCAGCAGCATCAGTGGTCAGGTGGTTGTGCCCGGCAGCAACGGCTCACAGAACGTAGTGAATGGTCTTTACGCCGTGGGCGAGTGTTCGTGTGTCAGTGTGCACGGCGCCAACCGCCTGGGCACCAACTCCTTGCTGGACATCGTGGTGTTCGGACGCGCTGCGGGTCTGCACATCATCGAGTACAACAACAAGAACAAAGAACACAAAGCGCTGCCTGAAAACGCGGCAGACATTTCTCTGCAACGGCTGGATCGATTGGACACCGCCACAACTGGGGAATATGCGCAGGTAGTCGCTGGCGACATTCGCAACGCCATGCAGCAACACGCCAGCGTGTTCCGCACACAGGCCAGCATGGACGAAGGGGTTGTAAAAATTGCCCAATTGCGTGAGCGTGTTGGCAAAATCAAACTGACCGACAAATCTCAGATCTTCAACACCGAACGTATTGAAGCACTTGAGGTTGAAAACATGATTGAGGTGGCGCAGTCCACCATGGTGTCTGCTGCGGCCCGACACGAATGTCGTGGTGCGCACAGTGTCATGGATTACGACCGACCTGCTGACGACGCTACCAGCCCATTAGGTCGCGATGATGTCAACTGGCTCAAGCACACCTTGTGGGACAGTGCCACAAACAGCCTGAGCTACAAGCCCGTGATCCTGAAGCCACTGACCGTGGAATCCATTCCGCCCAAGGTTCGCACCTTCTAAGTCCAGCCCCATTCTCGACCTCCTGAATCCAGTCGAATCAGAAAGCACACCATGGCAAAACGTACTTTTCAAATTTACCGTTACAACCCCGATACCGACGCAAAACCCTACATGCAGACGCTGGAGCTCGAACTCGATGGCACCGAACGCATGTTGCTCGACGCGCTAGTGAAACTCAAGGCGCTCGATCCCACACTCTCGTATCGACGTTCATGCCGAGAAGGCATTTGTGGTTCGGATGCGATGAACATCAATGGCAAGAATGGCTTGGCATGTCTCATCAACATGCGCACGCTGCCAGACACCATTGTGCTCAAGCCTCTACCTGGCCTGCCGGTGGTGCGGGATTTGATTGTCGACATGACCCTGTTTTTCAAACAGTACCACTCCATCAAACCGTATCTGGTCAACAACACCCGTCCTCCCGAAAAAGAACGGCTGCAAAGTCCTGAAGAGCGAGAAGAGCTCAACGGCCTGTACGAGTGCATCTTGTGCGCCTGTTGCTCCACCAGTTGCCCAGTATTTTGGTGGAATCCGGACAAGTTCGTCGGTCCTGCGGGACTGCTGCAGGCCTATCGGTTCATCGCCGACAGTAGAGATGATGCGACCAGCGAACGTCTGGACAACCTGGAGGACCCATACCGTCTGTTCCGGTGCACCTCCATCATGAATTGTGTCGACGTTTGCCCGAAGGGCTTGAACCCCACCAAGGCGATTGGCAAGATCAAAGAGTTGATGGTGCGGCGCGCCATCTGATCCAAAGCATATGCAAACACCAAGCATGGATGCGCCCGACGAACTCATCGATGAACGAGTGCTTAGCAAACTGCGGTGGCGTTGCCGTCGGGGCTTGCTTGAAAACGACATTTTTATCGAGCGTTTCTTCAAAAAGTTCGCAACCACGCTGACTGTCAAGCAGGTGCAAGGTCTGAACGCTTTAATGGATTTAAGCGATTCAGACCTGCTGGATTTGCACCTTGGGCGCAAGACGCTGGCCCAGGTCGATGCAAATTTAGTGCAGGACGAAGTCTGCGAAGTTTTGAGTATGTTGAAAGAACCACCTGAAAGGTCACAATGAAGCTAGCTGAAAATAAAGCCACCCTGTCGTTTAGCAATGGCAGCCCAAGCGTTGATTTGCCGGTGTATCAAGGCACCGTTGGCCCGGATGTGATCGACATTCGCAAACTTTATGGCCAAACCGGCATGTTCACGTATGATCCTGGCTTTTTGTCCACGGCCTCATGCCAGTCCGCCATCACCTACATTGACGGCGACAAGGGCGAATTGTTGTACCGCGGTTACCCCATTGAGCAATTGGCCACGCAGTGTGATTACCTCGACACCTGTTATTTGCTGCTCAAAGGCGAGTTACCCAAGAAGGATGAGCGCGATAGCTTTCACAAACTCGTTATCAACCACACGATGGTCAACGAGCAGATGCAGTTTTTCCTGCGTGGTTTCCGTCGCGACGCGCATCCCATGGCGGTTCTCACCGGTTTGGTGGGTGCCCTGTCAGCGTTCTACCATGACAGTACCGACATCAACAACCCGGCGCACCGTGAAATCGCAGCTATCCGTTTGATCGCTAAAATGCCGACCCTTGTGGCCATGGCTTACAAATACGGCATCGGCCAGCCCTACATGTACCCACGGAATGACCTCAGTTACGCAGGCAACTTCCTGCGCATGATGTTTGGCACTCCCTGTGAAGAGTACAAGGTCAATCCAGTGATCGAACGTGCCATGGACCGCATCTTCATCCTGCATGCAGACCACGAGCAAAATGCGTCCACGTCTACTGTGCGTCTGTGCGGCTCGTCTGGCACCAACCCGTTCGCTGCGATTGCAGCCGGTGTGGCCTGCCTCTGGGGCCCGGCACACGGCGGCGCCAACGAAGCCTGCCTGAACATGCTGGAAGACATCCAACGCCAAGGTGGTGTCGCCAAAGTGGGCCAGTTCATGGAACAGGTCAAGGACAAAAACTCGGGCGTGAAGCTGATGGGTTTTGGTCACCGTGTGTACAAAAACTACGACCCACGCGCCACGTTGATGCAAGAAACCTGCAACGAGGTGTTGGCAGAACTGGGCCTGGAAAACGACCCGCTGTTCAAATTGGCAAAAGAAGTCGAGAAAATTGCACTAAACGACGAATACTTTGTCTCGCGCAAGCTCTACCCGAACGTTGACTTCTACTCAGGCATTGTGCAACGGGCTATCGGCATTCCGGTGAACCTGTTCACTGGCGTCTTCACCTTGGCACGTACCGTCGGTTGGATTGCCCAACTTAACGAGATGATCAGCGACCCAGAGTACAAAATCGGCCGTCCTCGCCAGTTGTTCACTGGTTCTGTCACCCGCAACGTGAAGCCCGTGGCCGATCGCTAAAAGCATCTAGTCTTGAACAAAGCCCGCCGGCTTAAAGTCCGGCGGGCTTTTTCGTTTGTGCGCAATCTTTTGCCTCTCACCGTTTAAAATCTCAGGCTTACCAAGGAATCACGATGGGACGCACTCTTTACGACAAACTCTGGGACGAACACGTCGTCCACACCGAAGAAGACGGCACCGCCTTGCTCTACATAGACCGGCATCTGGTGCATGAGGTCACCAGCCCACAGGCGTTTGAAGGCTTGCGCCAGGCGCACCGCAAACTCTGGCGCATCAGCTCCATCGTTGCCACCGCCGACCACAACACACCCACCACAGGCTGGGAACTTGGTTATGACGGCATCACTGACCCGACCAGCAAAGAGCAGGTCATGACGCTGGATGCCAACATCAAGGAATACGGCGCTGCCGCTTACTTCCCGTTCATGTCACGCCGGCAAGGCATCGTGCATGTGATTGGACCTGAAAATGGTGCCACCTTGCCTGGCATGACCGTTGTATGCGGCGACTCCCACACCTCCACCCACGGTGCATTTGGCGCACTTGCCCACGGCATTGGCACCAGCGAGGTTGAGCACGTAATGGCCACACAAACCTTGCTCGCCAAAAAAGCCAAAAATATGTTGATTCGGGTCGAGGGCACCTCACCACGCGGCTGTGGTGGCAAGGACATTGTGCTGGCCATCATTGGCAAAATCGGCACGGCTGGTGGCACTGGCTACACCCTTGAATTTGGCGGCACTGCCATACGGGCACTCAGCATGGAAGGCCGCATGACGGTTTGCAACATGGCCATTGAAGCCGGTGCCCGTGCCGGCCTGGTGGCCGTGGATGAAAAAACCATTCAGTACATCAGAGATCGCCCGCTGGCACCCGGCGCTAACGCAGCTAATGAAGCAGCGGCTGCCGTGGAATGGGATCAGGCGGTGGCTTACTGGAAAACGCTGCACTCAGACCCCGATGCGCACTTCGATGCGGTCATCGATATCAATGCCAGCCAACTGGTACCTCAAGTCACCTGGGGCACGTCGCCTGAAATGGTATTGGGCATCAACGACCGTGTGCCTGACCCGGATCATGAAAAAGATGTCAACAAGCGCGGTGCGATTGAACGTGCGCTTCAATACATGGCACTTGAACCAGGCAAGGCACTGAACGACCTTTATGTGGACAAGGTGTTCATCGGTTCGTGTACCAACAGCCGGATTGAAGACATGCGTGAGGCCGCTGCCGTAGTGAAGACTTTGGGCAGAAAAATTGCGCCCAACATCCGTCTGGCCATGGTGGTGCCCGGTTCCGGCCTGGTCAAAGAACAGGCCGAACGTGAAGGGCTGCACGAGATATTTCGCGCCGCGGGTTTCGAATGGCGTGAACCGGGTTGCTCCATGTGCCTGGCCATGAATGCCGACCGACTTGAACCAGGCGAGCGTTGTGCGTCCACCAGCAACCGCAACTTTGAAGGGCGCCAGGGCGCTGGGGGCCGCACCCACTTGGTCAGTCCGGCCATGGCAGCTGCAGCAGCCATTCACGGCCATTTTGTCGATGTCAGAAAATTTGTCTGAGACTCCATTCATGGCGCATTTGATGAAATCACTTACCACCGTCCTTCTGGTTGCGGGCCTGCTGACCCTGGCAGGCTGCAACACCGTCAAAGGTGTTGGCCAGGACCTGCAAAAGGCAGGCTCAGCCATCGAAGGCTCAGTCAAGAAAAACTAAGGCTCTTCCATGCAAAAATTTACCTTGCTCAAGGGTTTGGTGGCACCGATGGATCGCGAAAACGTCGACACCGACGCCATCATCCCCAAGCAGTTTCTGAAATCCATCCGCAAAACCGGGTTTGGTCAAAACCTGTTTGATGAGTGGCGCTATCTGGACGCTGGTTACCCTGGACAGGACCCGGCCAGCCGCAAGCCCAACCCTGACTTTGTGTTGAATCAGCCGCGCTTCAAAGGGGCGTCAATTTTGCTAACGCGCAAGAATTTTGGTTGTGGCTCGTCACGTGAACATGCGCCTTGGGCGTTGGACCAATTCGGTTTTCGCGCCATCATTGCACCCAGTTACGCCGACATTTTTTTCAACAACAGTTTTAAAAATGGCATGCTGCCGATTGTGTTGACGGAAATGCAGGTGGCCCAACTGTTTGACGAGGTGGCGGCGTTTCCGGGCTATGCCCTGATGATTGACCTTGAACGGCAGTTAGTCATCAAGCCCGATGGCACTGAATTCCAGTTTGACGTGCAGGCATTTCGCAAATACTGTTTGCTCAATGGTCTGGACGACATAGGCCTCACCTTGCGTCATGCCGACAAGATCAAAGCTTTTGAGGCCGAACGTTTGGCACAAAAGCCTTGGCTAGCCCATACACTGCTTGCATAAGCAGCTACACATTAAATAGCTAAAAGAACCATGAAAATTGCTGTATTGCCTGGTGACGGGATAGGCACAGAAATCGTTGCGGAAGCAGTCAAGGTGCTTCGTGCCCTGGACCTGAACTTGGAGATGGAAACCGCACTGGTAGGCGGTGCCGCGTATGAGGCCCACGGCCATCCCTTGCCGGAAGCCACCCTGACTTTGGCCAAAGCCGCTGATGCCGTGTTATTTGGTTCCGTGGGTGACTGGAAATACGACAAACTTGACCGCCCACTGCGCCCCGAACAGGCGATTTTGGGTCTGCGCAAACACCTTGGACTGTTTGCCAATTTCCGCCCTGCCATTTGTTACGAACAACTGGTGGGGGCCTCGAGCCTGAAACCCGAACTGATTGCAGGCCTGGACATTTTGATCATCCGCGAATTGACCGGCGACATCTATTTTGGCCAACCCCGTGGCCGCCGCATTGCGGTGGACGGTCACTTTCCTGGTGCCGAAGAAGCCTTTGACACCATGCGCTACAGCCGCCCGGAGATCGAGCGCATTGCCCACGTGGCCTTCCAGGCGGCGCGCAAGCGCAAGTTGGCAGGCTCAGAGGGGCGTGTCACCAGCGTGGACAAAGCCAATGTGCTGGAAACTTTCCAGTTCTGGAAAGACGTGGTCACGGAGGTCGGCCTGCAATACCCCGACATTGCGCTGGACCACATGTATGTGGACAACGCCGCCATGCAATTAGTGCGTGCTCCAAAAAAATTCGACGTGGTTGTCACCGGCAACATGTTTGGCGACATCTTGAGCGATGAAGCCTCCATGCTGACGGGTTCCATCGGCATGTTGCCCTCGGCATCAATGAATGCTGACAACAAGGGCTTGTTTGAACCCAGTCACGGCAGCGCACCGGACATTGCCGGCAAAGGCATCGCCAACCCGCTGGCCACCATTCTGAGCGCTGCCATGATGCTGCGTTTCAGTCTGAACCAGCCTCAAGCTGCAGAGCGCATTGAAACAGCGGTCAAAGTCGTCCTGGCGCAAGGGTTGCGTACCGCCGACATCTTCAGCGCTGGCAGCACACGTGTCAGCACCTGTGAAATGGGCGATGCAGTGGTCAATGCACTGGCATAACACGTCGCACAACTCAGCGACTGAAAACAGACAATGGTGATTCAACAATCTGAAAGGGCAATGTGATGAAAGTGGGCAATCTGGTAGGTTTGGTCGGTTGGCGTGGCATGGTGGGTTCCGTCCTGATGGACCGCATGCAAACTGAAGGTGATTTCGCCTTGATTGAACCGGTGTTTTTCTCCACCTCCAATGCAGGAGGCGCCGCACCCATGTGGGCCAAGAACGAGACCACACTCAAAGACGCATTTGACATTGATGCCCTGAAAAAATGCGACATCATCATCAGCGCTCAGGGCGGTGACTACACCACCGAGGTGTTTTCCAAACTTCGCGCAACAGGCTGGACCGGTCACTGGATCGATGCTGCCTCCACTTTGCGCATGAATGACGATGCGGTCATCATTCTCGACCCCGTCAATTTGCCTGTGATCAAGGCCGCGATGAGCAAAGGCGGGAACAACTGGATTGGCGGCAACTGCACCGTGAGTTGCATGTTGATGGGGGTTGGCGCTCTGTACAAAGCAGGTCTGGTCGAATGGATGAGTACCCAAACCTACCAGGCGGCCAGTGGTGGTGGTGCCCAGCACATGCGCGAACTGCTGACACAATTTGGCACGCTCAATGCGGAAGTCAAGGCCCTGCTGGACGACCCCAAGTCAGCCATTCTGGAAATTGACCGCAAGGTGATCGCCAAGCAGCGCGCGTTAAGTGCTGCTGAGACCGCCAACTTTGGCGTGCCGCTGGGTGGCTCACTGATTCCCTGGATCGACAAAGACCTCGGTCTGGGCAAACAATCTGACGATGCCGGCTGGGGCATGTCACGCGAAGAGTGGAAAGGCATGGCTGAGACCAACAAGATCCTCGGCCAGGGCGCCGCATTTGGCAGCCTTGAAACACCCGTCGATGGTTTTTGCGTGCGCGTGGGTGCCATGCGTTGTCACAGCCAGGCACTGACATTCAAGCTCAAGAAAAACGTGCCATCCGCCGACATTGAAGCGATGATTTCCGCCGACAACGCCTGGGTCAAAGTGGTACCCAACACCCGTGAGGCCACCATTAAAGACCTGACACCTGTGGCGGTGACCGGCACGATGATTATTCCGGTGGGACGTATTCGCAAACTCGCCATGGGACCAGAATACGTGGGAGCCTTCACCGTGGGTGACCAACTGCTTTGGGGCGCTGCTGAACCCCTGCGGCGCATGCTTCGGATATTGCTTGAAGATTAAGCCATGGATGTTTGGCCCTGGCAGCCCGCCTGTCCCCTGCATTGGTGTCACAGGTCGTTGCCACGCTGCAACATAGAATCAGTTCCTGGTACTTGAAGGCAGCAGACTTCGAGTTCATCAGTCGTCTTAACTTGTCAGGCTAAGCTATTGATGCTATGGTGCTTTTGATTTTTTTCAAGATACAGCCGAACAAGCGCAACGCAGCCAACACATCGTTGGTTGTCAAACAGGAGTTGACAAATTGATCGCTAAATCTCATCGATGGCAATTGACCGCCGTGGCTGCGGCAGCGCTTATGGGACTGTGGGGAACGCCTGCGAATGCTTTGTCTTTGGGACGTGTGATCGTTCAGTCGGCCCTTGGACAGCCGCTCAAAGCTGAAATTGACATCTTGGACATCAACGCCGAGGAAGCCGCTACCCTCAGTGCACGGATTGCTGCGCCAGAGGCCTTCAAATCTGCCGGGCTGGAATACAACCCAGCTATGAGTGGCCTGCAAGCCAGCTTGCAGCGTCGTGCGAATGGCCGCGCCTTCCTCAAACTCAGCAGCGACCGGGTCATCAACGAGCCGTTTGTGGACATGATCCTCGAAGCCAGTTGGAGCACCGGACGAATCGTGCGTGACTACACCATGCTTTTTGATCCGCCGGGCCTGAACGCCACGGTTGTGACGAACATCACGCCAGCTCAGGCACCAGCCCCTGCGCGCACCCCTGCCCCAATTGTCTCGGCTGCCCCCGAGGTCAAGCCCATGCCTGCGCCTGCGCCGGTCGTCAAGCCCACCCAGACCGCCAAACTGCCGGTGCCATCAAAAAGCACGGAAACGCAACAAGTCGTCGTCAAGGCAGGTGAGACCGCTGGGCGCCTCGCAGCGGCGAACAAACCCGCCAATGTCTCATTGGACCAAATGCTGGTGGCGATGCTGCGTACCAACCCGGATGCGTTCATTGGTGACAATGTGAACCGCATCAAGGCTGGCGTAATCGTCATGCTGCCCACTGAGGCACAAGCTAGCGCCACCGCCCCGGCTGAAGCCCGCCAGATCATCGTAGCCCAAAGCAACGACTTCAACGAATTCCGACGCAAACTGGCAGGCCTCGCACCCGTGACACAGGTCACGCCTTCCAGCCGCGACGTCAGTGGCAAGTTGCAAGCCAGCGTGGAAGACAAAAAGCCGGGTGCCACCACTCCGGACAAGCTCACCTTGTCCAAAGGGGTGGTCACTGGCAAGTCTACCGAAGACCAACTGGCACAGGCTAAAAATGCAAAGGCCGCAGCCGATCGCGCAGCTGAGCTTGCAAAAAACCTGCAGGACCTGAGCAAAATCGCAGCTGCATCCAGTGACGCTGCGGCGTTAAATGCAGCCGTCGCATCCAGCGCCACACCGGCCACACCCGCGCCACCGCCACCCGCGCTGGCTGCATCGCCTGCAGCACCGGTGTCTGCGCCTGCCATCACCGTTGCAGCTGCACCGGCTTCAGCCAGCGTAGCAGCTCCTGCGCCTGCCACGCCAATCTCCAAGGCAACACCACCTGCATCCATGCCCCCTTTGGCAGAGCCAGGCCTGATGGCGACCTTGCTGGAAGATCCGCTGGTACCTGCCGGGGCCTTGGGACTGATCGCATTGCTGGCAGGCCTTGGCTTCTACAAATCCAGACAGCGCAGAAACGCTGAAAGCCAGGACAGCACTTTCGGCGACAGCCGCGTACAGGCCGAGTCTTTTTTTGGCAGCAGCGGTGGACAGCATATCGACACGAATGAAGGACCGGCGACTGGCTCGTCCATGATCTATTCTCCCAGCCAGCTGGATGCCGTCGATGAAGTGGATCCGGTCGCTGAAGCCGATGTGTACCTGGCCTACGGTCGCGACCTGCAAGCTGAAGAAATATTGAAAGACGCGCTCAGGACACGCCCGGAACGATTGGCCATCCATCACAAATTGCTTGAAATTTATGCCAAGCGCCGCGATTCCAAGGCGTTTGAAGCCATTGCCACCCAGGCATTCAATTTGACCAACGGCGTCGGTCAGGAATGGGAACAAATTTGCGAGATGGGTCTGGCATTGGACCCTGACAATGCGCTCTACTTACCCGGTGGTCAACCGCTTGGCGAATCGAACGCGCCCTCACGGCCAGCCCCCCTGGATGCAGGTATGTCCGGCATGGGCGCGGGTCTAACCAATGCGGCGCCCGACTTGGATTTCTCCACCCCAGGCAGCTCGGAGCTGGACCTTGACCTTGACTTTTCGCTCGATGAGCCCGACTTGCCAGACGCGCCAGCTGTGCCAAAAGAACCCATCGTGCCGAATTTGCCAACCTTGCCGACCTTGCCCGAGGAGCCCGAAAGTGAAGCCGTCGAAATGGACTTTGGCGAGCTGACCTTGCCGCCGCTGGAAAGCGCAGACGAAGAATGGTCTGCGCCCCAGCCCACAGAGCGAGCATCCCTCTCGCCTGAAGCCACCGCGCCCATGACGCTGGAAATGGAATTGGAATTGGAAGATGACGACCCGTTCGGCAAGACGCAGGTGCTGTCTGCTGCGCCGAAACAAGAAAAACCCGTTGATGATTCCGGCATGATGGAGTTCGACCTGGGTTCGCTGTCACTGGATTTCGCCTTGACCAAGCCTGGCGAATTGTCCAACCCTGCCGATGCCGTCAATCCGCTCAGGCTGGAAGCCCTCGATGAACCCGAAACCCAAGCTGGCGCCTTCATGGACGCAGCCGATGACCCGCTTGAGACCAAACTGGCATTGGCGGACGAATTCAAGGCCATTGGCGACGACGACGGTGCGCGCGCCCTGATTGAGGAAGTGATTGCCGAGTCCACCGGCGAGATGAAAGCCAGGGCGCAGCGCGCGCTCAAGCAACTTTGACAGCCCACACGCAGGTCGATGCCGATGGCAGGCAAGACCGCGTGCGGCTGGCCCTTGGCATCAGCTACCACGGCGGTCATTACCAAGGCTGGCAAAGCCAACTCTCCGGCCAAACCGTTCAGGACAAGCTTGAAAAAGCACTGGGCCAGTTTGCAGACCATCGCGTCTCGACCCTGTGCGCCGGGCGCACCGATGCGGGTGTGCACGGCCTGATGCAGGTGGTGCACTTTGACACCCCACTGAATCGCCCGGAAGCCTCCTGGGTGCGCGGACCCAACGCATTGCTGCCCCGTGACATTGCGGTGCAGTGGGCCAAGCAGGTGCCGCCTGAGTTTCACTGCCGCGCCAGCGCCCTGTCACGCCGCTACGCCTACAGCCTGCTGGAGTCACCGGTGCGCCCAAGCGTGGATCGCGGGCGCGTGGGCTGGGTCTACCGGCCGCTGGACCTGCAACGCATGCAACAAGCCGCCGCACTGCTGGTGGGCGAGCATGATTTCACCTCGTTTCGCGCCAGTGCCTGTCAGGCCTTGTCGCCAGTCAAACACCTGATGCGCATCGACATCAGCCGCCGTGGCGCTTACTGGCGCTTTGAGTTTGAAGCCAATTCATTTCTGCACCACATGATCCGCAACCTGATCGGCTGCTTGATTGCGGTGGGTGACCAGCGCCACCCACCAGCATGGGTCACCGAAGTGCTTGCCGCGCGTGACCGTGATGCCGCAGCACCCACCTTTTCACCTGATGGCCTGTATTTTTTAGGCCCGCGCTACGACCCGCGTTGGGGACTGCCGGAGCGCACGCCACTTTTTGATGCACTGCCATGACACACACCACCACCCCGCCCATGCCTAGCGCCACCCGCACCCGCATCAAAATCTGCGGCCTGACGCGTGAGTCAGATATTGACGTGGCCGTGGCGGCTGGCGTGGATGCCATTGGTTTTGTGCTTTACGAGAAAAGTCAGCGCTTTGTCTCAGCCCAACGCGCTTCAGAGTTGGCCCGTCGGCTGCCGCCGTTTGTTACACCCGTCTTGCTGTTTGTCAATGAAGATGCATCAAAAATCATAGCTACTTGTGAAGGTGTACCGGGGGCTATCATTCAATTTCATGGTGATGAATCGCCTGGCGACTGCTGGCTGGCCAGCGGACAAGGCCAGCGCCCGTATCTGCGCGCTGCCCGTATTCCCTTGGGCACTGCGGGCAGCGGCTTTGATCTCTTAAAATTTGCACAAGATTATTCACAGGCTCACGCCATCTTGCTCGACGCACACGTGGACGGGTACGGCGGTGGTGGGCAAACATTCAATTGGTCACTGCTGCCTCAAAACGTCAACGCTCACCTCGTCTTGAGTGGTGGGCTCAACGCTGCCAACGTCATCGACGGCATCACTCAGGTGCGCCCGCGCTGCAAAACGCTCAGCGTTGACATCAGCTCCGGGGTTGAGGTGCCAGGACAAAAAGGCATCAAAGACCCCGGAAAAATCCTTGAATTTGTTGCAGCGGTTCGCCAGGCTGACCAACGCATGACCGACCAGTTGCATGCCAGTTCAGCCATCCTGAACCACATAACAAGGCTTTGAAGGGACGAACGGTGCAGCACTGGGTTCAACGAATGCCAGATCTGGATATACCACCATTTTTTATAGAATATTAGCCTCTAGCCCTTATAAATAAAGCGTTACTAGCTATCAAATTATTACCATTATGCTTGACTACCAACAACCCGACCTGCGTGGCCACTTTGGCATTTACGGCGGCAGTTTTGCCTCCGAGACGCTGACCCACGCCATCAATGAACTCAAGGCCGCTTACGCCAAGTACCAGTTCGAGCCTGAATTTGTTGCCGAATTCAACTACGAGCTGGCCCACTTTGTCGGTCGCCCCAGTCCGGTCTATCACGCGGCCCGCACCAGCCGTGAAATGGGTGGCGCGCAGATCTTCCTGAAGCGCGAAGACCTCAACCACACCGGCGCCCACAAAATCAACAACACGATTGGCCAGGCCATGCTTGCCAAACGCATGGGCAAACCGCGTGTGATTGCCGAAACCGGCGCCGGCCAGCACGGCGTGGCCACCGCCACCATCTGCGCCCGCTACGGCCTCGAATGTGTGGTCTACATGGGCAGTGAAGACGTCAAGCGCCAAAGCCCCAATGTGTACCGCATGAAACTGCTCGGTGCCACCGTGGTGCCGGTCACCAGCGGCAGCCGCACCCTGAAAGATGCCCTGAACGAAGCCATGCGCGACTGGGTCGCCAATGTGGACAACACCTTCTACATCATTGGCACCGTGGCCGGCCCCCACCCCTACCCGATGATGGTGCGCGATTTTCAGAGTGTCATTGGCAAGGAATGCCTGGTGCAAATGCCCGAGATGCTGCAGGCCACTGGTTGCAAAACCGGGCAGCCTGATGCCGTGGTGGCCTGTGTCGGTGGTGGCAGCAATGCCATGGGCATTTTTTACCCCTACATTGCACATGAAGCCACCCAACTGATTGGTGTGGAGGCAGCCGGCGAAGGCATGGACTCTGGCCGCCACTCGGCCAGTATTCAGCGCGGCAGTCCCGGCGTGTTGCATGGCAACCGCACCTATGTGCTGCAAGACGACAACGGCCAAGTCACAGAAACCCACAGCATCAGCGCCGGGCTGGACTACCCTGGTGTTGGCCCCGAACACGCCTACCTGCATGACATTGGCCGCGCCCAATACGTTGGCATCACCGACGCCGAGGCACTCGATGCCTTCCATTACCTGTGCCGCACCGAGGGCATCATTCCGGCGCTGGAATCCAGCCACGCGGTGGCCTACGCCATGAAACTGGCCAAAACCATGCGGACTGACCAGTCAGTTCTGGTCAACCTGTCGGGCCGGGGCGACAAGGACATTGGCACGGTGGCCGATTTGAGCCACGCCGATTTTTTCTGCCGCCCCAGCTGCCAGGGCCAAACGGTCAAAGGTGATGTGCAGAATGTGCCTGTAGCCGTTATCAAAAAAGCGCCAGAAGCTACAACTTCAGGAGCATCCAAATGAGCCGCATCGCCGCCACCTTTGCCCGGTTGAAAGCCCAGGGCCGCAAGGCGTTGATTCCGTTTGTCACCGCTGGTTTCCCGTTTGCCGATGTCACGCCTGAGCTGATGCACGCCATGGTCCAAGGCGGCGCGGACGTGATTGAGCTGGGTGTGCCGTTTTCTGACCCCAGCGCCGACGGCCCGGTGATTCAAAAGGCGGGCGACAAGGCCTTGGCCTTTGGCATTGGACTGGTTCAGGTGCTGGACATGGTGCGCATTTTTCGCACACAAAATCAAACCACACCGGTGGTCTTGATGGGTTATGCCAACCCGGTGGAGCGCTACAACCAAAAACACGGCGCTATCGGTTCAATAGCTGGTTACGCACAATCCACGGGGGCTATAAGCCCATTTGTTCGTGATGCCGCACAAGTTGGTGTCGACGGGGTGCTGATCGTCGATTACCCGCCAGAAGAATGTGAAGAGTTTGCCGCCGAACTCAAGGCCCATGGCCTGGACCTGATCTTCTTGTTAGCGCCCACTTCCACGGATGAGCGCATGCAGCAAGTGGCGCGCATCGCCAGTGGCTATGTGTACTACGTGTCGCTCAAAGGTGTCACAGGCTCTGGCGCCTTGGACACGGACGCCGTTGAAGCCATGCTGCCGCGCATTCGCGCCCATGTCAGCGTGCCAGTCGGGGTTGGTTTTGGCATCCGCGATGCGGCCACGGCTAAAGCCATTGGTAAAGTGGCCGACGCGGTGGTGATTGGCAGCCGCCTGATCCAGTTGATTGATGAACAACCACGCGACCAGGTGGCAGCCACGGCTGAAAGCTTCCTGCGCGAGATCCGAACCGCGCTGGATTCATAATTCATAATCCGCCACACGGACCCCTTTTGCGGGACCGACTGCAGCGCCACACCGTGCGCCCGCGCTGTCCCCAACCCACAAGGAATAAATATGAGCTGGCTCGAAAAACTGCTTCCCCCAAAAATTCAGCACACCAACCCGGAAGACCGGCGCAGTGTGCCTGGTGGCCTGTGGATCAAGTGCCCAAGCTGCGACACGGTGCTGTACAAGACTGACCTGGAACAAAACCAGAACGTTTGCCCAAGTTGCAGCCACCACCACCGCATAGGCGCACGGGCGCGACTGAACGTCTTTCTGGACAACGAGGGCCGTTATGAAATCGGCCAGGAAGTGTTGCCGGTGGACGCGCTCAAGTTCAAGGACAGCCGCAAATACCCGGAGCGCCTGAAAGAGGCGATGGAAAACACTGGGGAGACCGATGCCTTGGTGGTCATCGGCGGCACCGTGATGGGCATCGGCCTGGTGGCGGCGTGTTTTGAATTCGAATTCATGGGCGGCAGCATGGGCTCGGTGGTGGGTGAGCGCTTTGTGCGCGGTGTGCACACCGCCATTGAGCAAAAAGTGCCCTTTGTCTGCTTCACCGCCACCGGTGGCGCGCGCATGCAAGAGGGCCTGCTGTCACTCATGCAAATGGCCAAAACCAATGCATCGCTGACCCATCTGGCCAAAAAAGGCCTGCCTTACATCAGCGTGTTGACTGACCCCACCATGGGCGGCGTCAGCGCCGGGTTTGCCTTTTTGGGCGACGTGGTGATTGCCGAACCCAAGGCGCTGATTGGGTTTGCCGGCCCAAGGGTGATTGAATCAACCGTGCGGGTGACCCTGCCGGAAGGTTTTCAACGCGCTGAGTTTCTTCAAACCAAAGGCGCGGTCGACTTGATTTGTGACCGCCGCGAGCTGCGCAAAACCATTGCCAACACACTTGCCATGCTGACCCGCCAAAGCGCTGACGCGGTCACCTAAGCGCAGCGCATTCGACTGGCTGTTACGGCCTGCGAAAGGTGTCAGAACGCCATTAGCGCTGCCGCCTGCAAATTGCCCAGCACAATCGCAGCAATTTGCAGAAGCACCAGCAGCACCAGCGGTGACAAGTCGATGCCCCCAATGAGTGGCAACACCCGGCGAATCGGCATCAAGAGCGGCGCCACCAGCCGCTCGATCACATCGGCGATCACCGAGTTGGTTTGTACCCAGGACAGGATGGCGTAAACAATCACCATGACAGTCATGCCGGAGATCGCCATGCGCAGCAGACCAAACGCGGCCAGGATCGGCACCGAAAACAAGCCGCCAGAGCCACCGGCCAGCAGCCACAAAATGCCAAACTCGGCCAGCAGCAGCAGGTAGGCCGCTACCAGACTGGCTGTGT
>Ga0105046_10005485_pt1 | contig 20076 bp, 17 predicted proteins | sample MAT03_FD_78385 | JGI IMG/M metagenome (GOLD analysis project Ga0105046, IMG submission 78385) | Freshwater microbial communities from Lake Fryxell liftoff mats and glacier meltwater in Antarctica - MAT-03 (megahit assembly) | ecosystem: Environmental > Aquatic > Freshwater > Ice > Liftoff... | reverse complement strand
CCGGCTCGCCTTCGTCAGGCGAACGCGTAGGTGAATTCGCCGTCGGCGGCGCTCAAGGTGATGCCCTTGAACTCTTCGCCGGCGGCCATCCGGTTGAGGTACTCGATCGAGATCTTCGGCAGCACCGTGTTGGTCAGGATCGCGTCGATGATGCGGCCGCCCGCTTCGGGGTTGTCGCAGCGTTTGACTATCAGGCCGACCGCTTCGTCGGTGTACTCAAAGGGCACGCCGTGGTTCTGCGCCACGCGCTTCTTGATGCGACCCAGTTGCAGGCGCACGATCTTGGCCATCATCTCCGGCGACAGCGGGTAGTACGGAATCGTCACCAGCCGGCCCAGCAGAGCGGGCGGGAAGATCTTCATCAAGGGCTCTTGCAGTGCGGTGGCCAGGCTCTCCGGGTCGGGCAGCAGTTCGGGGTCCTTGCACATGTTCATCACCAACTCTGAACCGGCATTGCTGGTTAGCAAGATGATGGTGTTCTTGAAGTCGATCATCCGGCCTTCGCCGTCTTCCATGCGGCCCTTGTCGAAGACCTGGAAAAAGAGTTCGTGCACGTCGGAGTGGGCCTTTTCCACTTCGTCGAGCAGCACCACGCTGTACGGGCGGCGGCGTACGGCCTCGGTCAGGATGCCGCCTTCGCCGTATCCGATGTAGCCGGGTGGCGAGCCCTTGAGCGTGGAGACGGTGTGCGCCTCCTGGAACTCGCTCATGTTGATGGTGATGACGTTCTGCTCACCGCCGTATAGCGCTTCGGCCAGCGCCAGGGCGGTTTCCGTTTTGCCCACACCCGAGGTGCCGCACAACATGAACACGCCGATGGGCTTGTTCGGGTTGTCCAGGCGGGCGCGTGCGGTCTGGATGCGCTTGGCAATCATGTCCAGCCCGTGCTGCTGGCCGATCACACGCTGGCCCAGCGATTCGCCCAGCTTCAGAATCGTTTCCAGTTCGTTCTTGACCATGCGACCGACGGGGATGCCCGTCCAGTCGGCCACCACGCTCGCCACGGCCTGCGCGTCGACGCTGGGCATGATCAGCGGGCTGTCGCCTTGCAGCGCGGCAAGCTGGTCCTGCGCCACGCGCAATTCGGCCAACAGCGACTCACGTTCAGCTTCCGTGGCCGGCAGCACGGCAGCGGCTCCATCCACCGGCTGGTCGTTGCCACGCAACTTCGCGCGCAGGGCCAGGATCTGGTCGACCACCGTCTTCTCTTCCTTCCAGCGCTTGTCCAGGTCGGCCAGGCGGGCGCGTTCGGTGACCAGCCTCGCGGCCACCTCGACACCGCGGTTGCCCACCGGCACGCCGGCCGCAGCCTCTCGCGCAACGATGCCTTCTTCGATCTCCATCGCTTCGATGCGGCGCATGCAGTCTTCGACATCGGCCGGCGTCGCGTGCTGGCTGACCGCCACGCGCGCGCAGGCCGTGTCGAGCAGGCTGACCGCCTTGTCGGGTAACTGGCGTGCCGGGATGTAGCGGTGGCTGAGCTTCACAGCCGCTTCGATGGCCTCATCGAGCAACTGCACGCGATGGTGCTTTTCCAGCACGGTGGCGACACCGCGCAGCATCAGGATGGCCTTGTGCTCGTCGGGTTCCGGCACTTGCACCACCTGGAAGCGGCGGGTCAGTGCGGGGTCTTTTTCGATGTACTTCTTGTACTCGGCCCAGGTGGTGGCGCCGATGGTTCGCAGGTTGCCACGCGCCAGTGCGGGCTTCAGCAAGTTGGCCGCGTCGCCCGTGCCGGCTGCGCCGCCTGCACCCACCAGCGTGTGCACTTCGTCGATGAACAGGATGATGGGCTTGGGGCTGGCCTGCACTTCATCAATGACCTGGCGCAGGCGCTGTTCGAACTCTCCCTTCATGCTGGCACCCGCCTGCAGCAGGCCGAGGTCCAGCGACAGCAGCGAAACTTCTTTCAGCTGCGGGGGCACGTCGCCGCGCGCCAGGCGCTGCGCGAAGCCTTCCACTACCGCCGTCTTGCCGACGCCGGCCTCGCCGGTGAGGATCGGGTTGTTCTGTCGGCGCCGCATCAGGATGTCGACGATCTGCCGGATCTCTTCGTCGCGGCCCGACACCGGGTCCATCTTGCCTTCCTTGGCGCGGGCGGTCATGTCCACGCAGAACTTCTTCAAGGCTTCCTGCTTGCCCATCGCTGCCGGGGCAATGGCACCGGCGTCTTCACCCGGCTGGCCGCCGTCCAGCGCGCTGCCGTCCTGGGCACCCAGTTGGGCTTCGGGGGTGCCGCCGCAGACCTTCTGGAAGTTCTCGGCCAAGTCGTCGGCCTTGATCTTGTCGAACTGCTTCGAAATCGACAGCAGCGCGTTGCGCAGGTTGTTGCTGTTCAGTATGCCCAGCACCAGGTAGCCGGTGCGCACTTGCGCCTGGCCGAACATCAGCGTGCCGTAGACCCAGCCGCGCTCGATGGCGCGTTCGATGTGTTCGCTGAAGTCGCTGATGGCGGTCGAGCCGCGGGGCAGGCGGTCCAGCGCGGCGGTCATCTCCTTGGCCATCACCGAGGCGTCGAGCTGGTAGTGCCGCATGATGGCCGCCAGATCGGTGTCGTTGTTCTGAACCAGTTGCGCCATCCAGTGCACCAGCTCCACGTAGGGGTTGCCGCGCATCTTGCAAAAAACGGTCGCGCCTTCGATGGCCTTGTAGGCAATCGGGTTCAGTTTGCCGAACAGGGCGACTCGGCTGATTTCACTCATCGGAGATCCTCTTTTGTGGAAGTGCTGTCTGGTGGGGAAGGCCGGGTGTGCTGGGGACTTCGGCGACCTGGGTGCAGAGTTCGCTCTACGTCCAGCGTCAGGTCGTCGGCGTCGGCCGTGCGTTTGTAGGCACCGAGCCAGCTGGTGCGGCCCAGCAGGCCGGCACCCCGTGAAGCGGTCGCGGCGCTGCCCAGTTCAAGTCTGGGCACGTCGGCGCGGGCCAGGATCAGGCGCAGGTCCCACGACAACTCGATGCCCACCCACTGCCGCACGACGGCCTGCAGGCGTGCGAGGTCGCGGCCGCCCGGCAGAAAGGCGCGGTAGCGCGCCATGCTGAGTGGCCCGATGACGATGCGAAACTTGTGTTGCACGTCCCACACGCTGCCGCCGAGCACCGCGCCCTGGCCCAGGCTCATGCCCACGCTGCCCCGGTTGGGGGGGCTCAGGCGCGAGCGTTCTTCACGGGCCAGTGGCATCCAGTGCCCGCACCACTGTTCGATGCACACGCGGGAATTGAATTGCGTGCGGCACCAAGCCAGCAGGCCTTCAGCGTCGCGCACGTGGCGGGCCAGTCGGCCGGTGAAATGCAGCTTCGCGTCGTCGCCGATCGCGTCCCGACGCAGCAGCGGGGCACCGCCCAGGCCCGACAACGCGCCCAGGCGGATGGCCCACTGCGTGTCGCCGCGTCGGTCGAAGGACTGCTCGGGCTGCGCTTGCGCCCAGGCGCGATAGAACAGCAGGGCAAAGCGATGGGTCAGGGTGTCGAGAAACCGCTGCAGCCCGGGGTCGTTGTGGTGCCGCGCACGTTCGCTGACCAACTCGGTCATGTGGGTGGGCAAGGGGCCGTTGGGGCCCAGCAGCCCGAAGATGCGCTGCATCACCCAGGGTTGCCCGTTTGCGCCGTAGCGGACCGAATGCAACGCAGCCGGTGCGAAGCTGAGGTCGGCGGGCTGGCCCACACGCAAAGGCTCGTCGGCCGGCTTCAGGGCTTCGCCCAAGCGCGGCAGGTGGGGGTGCGTGGCTTCGAAATGACGCAGCGTCTGGTAGAAGTCGAAGCGCCAGGGCTGTGCCCCCAAACGCCGCAGCCAGGCCGCGTGGTCGCGGCGCGATGCGGCCGCAGCGCGGTCGCCCGGCGCATCGGGTAGCAAGGGCTTGGGATGCTCGCTCACAGCACGGGCCTCGTTCCGATGCTTGGCTTCCAGCGCGCCACTTCGCCGCGGGTCAAAGACACCAGCACCGTTTCGACGAAGCTGTTCATCGACACGTGCCGCGACAGGTACTGGTGCATTGCGGCGCCGAACAGGAAAGCGCTGCCACCGGCGTGGCCCAGTTCGTCCACCGTCAACTTGACTTCGATGCCACGCCCGAAAGCGATCGGGCCCTTCACCGGATGCCGACGCACCACGGCCTTGGCACTGACAGCGTGCAGGGACTCGATCTGGCGCAGCACTGTAGGTTCATTGCCCTGCGGAAAGCGGCTGAGCAGGTCGCGCATGGCCGCCACTGCCGTGCCAGCCTCGGTGTCTAGCAGTGACAGGTAGTTCAAAGACAACAGATTCAGCAGCCGCCAGCCGACACCGCCTTCGCGCAGGGCCGTATGCGGCCGCGATGGCCCGGCTGCTGCCTTCACCGTGATCAGCGGAATGCCGGTGTTCAGGCTGTACTCGCCCTGGCTGCTGCTGCTCGGCATGAACACCGGCAGGTCGCGGTTGGTGCATCGCAACTGCAGCGCCAGCTGGCTCAGCGTTTCGCCGTACGGCGCATCACTGGGGTCAACCAGCGAGACGAACACTTCCGAGCCGATGTAGCCCGAGCGCGGACCTTCGCGCCGTGCGCTCTCGGACATCAAGCGCGGTTCGCGCCATACGGTGTAGTAGGCCGGCTGTTTCTGCGCCGACGAGTGATCGGGTGCATAAAGCGGCAGGAAGTTCCGCTCGGTGCCCTCGTCGTCGAAGCCCTGCATGCCCAGCACGTCATAGACCTCGTAGTCCAGCGGCGCCGTGCGGTCGGGCACCACGTGAAACTCGTGATGCCCTTCATCGATGGCGATCCGATCGGCGCGCTTGGTGAACAGGTTGATGGCCGGCACGCAGTTCAGGCAGAAGTTCCCTGCCGACACCACACCGTCCAGCCCCTGACCCAGGCGCGAAAACACGATGGCAATCTCGACGCTGTTGCCCTTGAGCCCCGCCAGTATCGGCCGCAGACCATTGACGTCGAAGAACAAGAACCGTTCGGGGAAAGCGAAGTATTCCTGGATCAGCCGCATGCCCGACAAGCCGCGCAGGGTTGTCGGCAGCATCGCTTCGTCATCGGCGTAACCCACCGGGGTGATGCTGCTGGCGGGCAGCAACTTGCGTTGTGCGTCGCCAACCCTACCCGGTGCGCCCACGAACACGGCCACCGCGCTGGACAGAATCAATTCGTGCAGCTGCATCGCGGTATCGGTCTGCCCGCCTACATAGAAACGCAGGCTGTCCACTTCAAGCTTGTCCAGGCCCATGCCTTCGGGCAGCTGCAGCGTGATGCGCACACAACTGCGCGCGCGCTCGCCTGGCTTCAGGCCGGGCAGCGTGGATACGCCCAGGTCGGTCATGTTCAGGGCATAGGCCGCTGACGTTGTGGACAGTGGCGTGAGTTGCAGGGGCTGCCCGGTGCGGAATTCGCAGCGCGTGCTCGAGACCCCGCTGCCCGGGCCCATCAGGCTGGTCTCGCGCGGCAAGACCGGTGCTTTCAAAAGATTTGCGTCGGCCACAGGCGTCACGCTGGCCACCATCATGGAAGGCACCGGCGCCAGGAAGTTCGGGTAGATCAGCTCGAGCAGGCGATGCGACAAGCGCGGAAATTCGGCGTCTTGCTTCAGCTGCACCCGAGCGGCGAGGAAGGCGCAGCCTTCCAGCAGGCGTTCGACGTACGGGTCGGTGACCTCCAGCCCTTCCATGCCCAGGCGCGACGCAATCTTTGGAAACTCGCGCGCGAATTCGCCGCCCAACTCGCGCAGGTAGCGCAATTCCTCGTTGTAGTAGCGAAGCAGCCGCGCGTCCATGTCACTTGCGCATTTCGCGCACGCGGGTGTGCCCGGTCTCGATATCGAGGTCGGCGGACAAGAGCAATTCCAGCGGAACCGGCTGGCTCCACATCTGCCCGCGAATCACGATCTGCAGCGTGTTGGCCTGTTCGTCCGAGTTGCCCAGCTTGATTTCGACGTTCAGCGACTTGGGGTCGATGCGCGGCTCGAAATCACGGATGGCCTGTTCGACACTGCGCTCGATCTCGCGGGTGTCCATCGAAGAAAGTGTCACGCCCGAGTAGGCCGGCATGCCGTAATTCAGCACCGAGCGCCGTGCCAGCGGGGCGGAGCGCCACATGGCCACTTCCTCGGTGCGCTTGGAGTGCAGTTCCGGTTCGGAGCGGATGGCATTGAACAGCCAGGACAGGTCGCGCAGCACAGCCGCACGCAGTTGCTGGCGGGTCAGTAGCCGCGCGTCAATGCTCTCCTTGCCTTGTTGAGGCTCGTGATCAAGCAAGCGGTCCAACAAGGACGGCTGCAGTCGATCGCGGGAGTTCAGTTCGGCCATGGGCAGCTTGTCTAGGCGAGCGGGTGTGAAAGCTTGGGCATGGGCATGGGCATGGGCTTAGGCTTCAGCTTGCGCTGCGGCTTTGGGCTCGGCGTCCGCTTCGGGGCTGAGTTCCAGCAGCCGAACCGACAGCATGTCGTGTTCGCCCAGGTCCGTCACCAGAACCCGTTGGCCCAGTCCGGCGAAGCGCTCGGCACCCATTTCACGCCATTCGGTTCTGCCCGACATCAGGATCTGGCCGTCCTCGCTGGCCTGCGAACCGGGGTAGCGCGTGGGAATCATGGCAACCGCTTCGCCGCCGTTTGCGAACACCAGTTGTGCCGGCAGCCAGACGCGGTCACGCAGATCGACCGGGTCTTCGATGGACACCTTGGACAGTCGGTTGAAGGGCAACCAGTAGTAGCGGCCGTTGATCATGGCTTCCAGCACCGGCCCCAGGCGCGAGTCGGCGTCGGCGATCCACTCGAACGGTTCGCCGTTGAGCATGCCGCGTGTGGCCGGCGCAGCGTCGAACGCGCGCGCGGCCAGTTGATGTGAAGCTTCGTGTGCACCCTGGCCGGCCTGCAGCAGCGACTCGATCAGCAGTGCCAGCCATTCGTCAGGGTGGCCGAACACCATCGGCGAGCGACGGCCTGCGAACACCGCCGCCCGCACCAGCTCGCAGCGCAGCGCATGGCCCACCATCTCGCGCATCGGGCCGGTGCTGGGGTCGAGGTCGGCCACGACATTCAATTGCGTGTGCGCGCGTTCCCATTGGCCCATCACGCACAGCAATTGCGCCATGAAGATGCGCAATTGGGGCTTGGCCGGCGCGGCCTTCACGGCGCTGGTCAATGCGGCCAATGCACGTTTGGGGTCGCCCGCGCGGACGGCGGCTTCGGCTTCGGCTAGGGGATCGCTCATGGGGGCTTTCGGTGGATGTTGGCGCGTGGGCTGTGAGGGCTAGAACGAGTGACCGCAATCGGTGCAGAAGCGCGAGGCGCGAAGCGCCATGGTTCCGCAGCCCGGGCAGCTCTTGTGGGTGCTGGCCATGTCGTAGCCACATTCGGCGCAGAACCTGCCGCCCGAGGCCGGCGTGCGGCAATTCGGGCACGCAGATGCCGAACTCTGGCGGGCATTCTCAGTCTCGTTCTCTTCCGCTCTGCGGCTGTCCTCGTTCTCACGTGCCTTGCAACTGAGGCATTGGCGTGTGCGGGGGTCGAAACAGTTGGCGCACACCGCCTTGCGGCATTCCGGGCATTGCGTGTAAAGCGTTTCCGCGTGCTCCATTGCCTCTGCCAAGGCGCTTTCCTTGGCACCGCGAGAGCCCATGTCCGCAAAATTTTCAGTGGCCCTGCCTGCGGTCCTGGCGGAACTCAGCAGGTAGCTGAAGCGGGTGAGAAGGCCGGAGATCTGCCCCATGCGGTAGGGCTTGAAAGGACTTTTCCACTTGCGATCGCAATGTGTGCAGTGGAACTGAAACTGAAAGCCCGCGCCGGAGCCAGAGCCGGACTGACTCAGATCGCTGTAGTTCTCAAGAGGCATGGCAGTTGTGGAGTTCGCGGGTCATGGGTCTGAGCTCAAAACATCTCCGGGCAGCGGTGTCGAAAGAGGTTGCGCCCGGGCTCGAATCTGCCTCTGGTCATTGCCCTCGTCTATGTGACTTTGCCTTCGTCTTTATCCTTGCTCTTGCCTTTGGGGTTCAGCAAAGCGACCTCATGATCCTTCTTGATCTTTTCCCAGACTTCATTGAGTCGGTCTGGTGACAAGTCTTTGACCAAGCGACCAATTTCGACTTCTACTTTGGCTGTACCACTGGCGGGCGCATCGTTGGACGCCCAGCCCGGACGCTGGAACTTGTAGGAAGAAGTACCGCCGCCTTCCACCGTGCGCTCAATGGTGATGACCCGGTAATCCAGCGTCCAGGATTCTTCGGCGCTGCCACCCTTCTCGTCACCCTTGATCTCCAGACCGTAGTCTAGAAGGCGCGCTTCTTCCAGCTTGAGGACCAACTTGAACTGCGACGAAGCGGTCTCTTCCAGCGTGATGATGGCTGTCAGGTCATCGCCATCCTTCATCGCCGTGAGCATGGGCGTGCTGGCCCGGTCCATCAGCTTGCTGAACGCGATGGCCGAAGGAACGGTCACCAGATCTTTGTCACCGCCACTCGGCGGCTTCTCGCGCTGCAGGCTCCACGACCAGTCATCAATTTCGATGTGGCCCATGTAGCCGCGTATCCGCGAATCGCCGGCAATGGGACCCTTCGGCCCGTTCAGCTTCAGGAAGAGCTTGGCTAATGCGGACATGGCTCGTCTCGTTGCGGTAAGTGACGCGTGGGGGTGGTGAGAGGCGCGGCTATACGGTCGGCTCTAAGGTGGGCTCTGCGATCAGTTCGGCTGCGAAGATGGACTTGCCGGTCATCCCTTGGAACTGGGATGTTCCAGCTTGAACACCATGGCACCGAAACGGTCGGCAGTTTGGTGCTTGCGTGGGAAGTAACTCATCTCGCTGTGAGCGAAAGACAAGGTGACTTTCTCTCTCAAGGCAATGGACTTGTTACTTTCCGATGCGCTGATGTTGACGTCTTCGATGTGACCGTCAGTCAGCACCATCTGCATCACGCGCAGCTTGTGCCAAGCCGCGTTAAGAGATGCCTCCGACTGCTCAAACTCCTGGCTCACCATCGTCAAAGTGGCTTTCGTGAAAGGCGTCCGGTTGTCTGCAGCGGTGCACAGGTTCCCGCTTGCTGCATCGAAAACTTTCGAGATGACCAAGTGTTTGGGCCGCACTTCCGTGCGGCCCTTCTTGGCACCGTCTTCCTTGGGCAGCAGCTTGGTCGAAAGCTTCCAGCTTATCGAATCGACGTCGATTTGGCCCTGGTAGTTCTCCATCGTGGCTTCGCCAGTTACAGCCTTGCCGCCGTCCAGTACCAGCTTCAGGAAGATCATCGATGCCGACATGCGTGTAGTCCGTGATGGGTATCGTGAACAAACCGCTGCCCCGGGTACTGCCTTGTTCGATTACAAGGAATGCCCAGGGCCACCATGCACAAACCAGCCTGGAAAGGGTCGAGGCTGGCCTTGGTGCAAGGCTGCCACGCCGACCGAAGTCTGTGTGGCAGCGAGCCTCAAACCATCAGAGCTTCGTCTTGATGGTGGATTTCAGCGTCATGTCCTTCACGCTCCACTCGAAGGGAATCGTGGCTTCCAGCTCGCCTGTGTTTTTCTGCGGCTTGTAACCCACATAGATTTCCTTGAATACGAACTCGACGTCCTGATTCATCGAGCCGTCTTCGCCGCCCTTGGTGGAAACCTTGGTGACGAAGGCTTCAACTACGCTCACGCGGAAGTAAGTTTCGGGCCCCTTGTCGCCACCGGTGGCTTTCAGCGAGTCGATGGTGATCTCGGGGAAGTGCTTGCCCGCCACGATCTTGTCGAGGATGACGGTCGAAGACGTGTCGAAGTAGTGCGTGATCGACAGATTCCCCGGCGCGGCCTTTCCTACAGCTGCGCCCGTGCCTTTGGTGACGCTGTGTTCGGCTTCGATGTCCCAGCTCCAGTCGCTGATCTCGATCCAGCCTTCTTTGCCGTCGTGACCTTTTTGCAGGGACTCGCCCTTCGGAACGTCGGGGCCAAACTTGATGAAGATATTTCCAGGCATGTCGAACTCCTCAGATGGTCAAGGTTGCAGCGGTGGTGTTGGTCATCGTGCCAATGTTCCAACGGAAGTACAGGGGTGCAAGCAGCTTGCCAGCGTTGTCTTGCTGCTTGTAGCCCATGCCCACTTCCTTGAACACGAACTCGATGTCTTGCGACACCGTGCCGTCTTCGCCGCCCTTGCTCGACACCTTGGTGATGAACACGTCCTTGGCCGCCAACTGGAAGAACAGCTCGGGCTGGTCCTTGCCGGTCTGCTTCATCATGTCCACAGTGACCTGCTTGAAGTGCATGCCTTTAACGATGAACTGCATGATCACCGGCGAGGACTTGTCGTAGTAGTGCGAAAACGAGAAGGTGCCGGGTTGCGGCTTGCCCACGGCAGCGCCGGTGCCCTTCAGGTGGCTGGCTTCGGCTTCGACGTCCCAGCTCCAATCACCGATCTCGATCCAGCCTTTGCTGCCTTCGTGACCTTTTTGCAGGGATTCGCCAGGAGTTGGGCCCCCGTCGTACTTGTCAAACTTGATGAACGCATTTCCAGGCATATTGATGCTCCAGTAGGAATGTCAGTTGGGTAGCGAAATGCTGCTTACGACTTTTCGGACGGCAGCTTGGAAACCAGACGCAGAGACACAGAAAGTCCCTCGAGCTGGTAGTGAGGTTTCAGGAAAAACTTCGACTGGTAGTAGCCAGGCGCACCTTCCACCTCTTCAACAACGACTTCGGCGGCTGCCAATGGCCGCTCTGATTTGGTTTGTTCTGTGGAGTTCGCAGGATCACCGTCCACGTACTTCAAGATCCAGTCGTTCAGCCAGCGTTCCATGGCTTCGCGTGTCTTGAACGAGCCTACCTTGTCGCGCACCATGCACTTCAGATAGTGCGCGAAGCGGTTGCAGGCAAACAAGTACGGCAGCCGCGCAGCGAGTGCGGCGTTCGACGTGGCGTCGGGGTCGTCGTACTCGGCGGGTTTCTGCAGCGATTGCGCGCCGATGAAGGCGGCCAAGTCGCTGTTCTTGCGGTGGATCATGGCCAGGAAACCAGCCTTCGACAGCTCGGCCTCACGGCGGTCGGAAATCGCGATTTCCGTCGGGCACTTCATGTCCATGCCGCCGTCGTCGGTCGGGAAGGTGTGAGTGGGCAGGTTCTCGACAGCACCACCCGATTCCACGCCGCGGATGCGCGAGCACCAGCCGTACTCCTTGAACGACCGGTTGATGTTGGTGGCCATGGCATAGGCCGCGTTGCACCAGCTGTACTTGTCGTGCTCGGCACCCACGGTGTCTTCTTCGAAGTCAAAGGCATCCACCGGGCTGGTCTTCGAGCCGTAAGGCAAGCGGCCCAGGAAGCGCGGCATGCACATGGCCAGGTAGCGCGCGTCGTCCGACTCGCGCAGCGATCGCCAGGCGGCGTACTCGGGCGTGGTGAAGATCTTGGTCAGGTCGCGCGGGTTGGCCAACTCACCCCATGAATCCATCTGCATCACGGTGGGCGCTGCACCCGTGATGAACGGGGCGTGGGCCGAGGCCGCGATCTTGGCCATCTCACCCAGCAGTTCCACGTCGGGCGGTGAATGGTCGAAGTGGTAGTCGCCCACCAGCGCGCCAAAGGGCTCGCCGCCGAACTGACCGTACTCTTCTTCGTAGATCTTCTTGAACAGCGGCGACTGGTCCCAGGCCGTGCCCTTGTAGCGCTTCAAGGTCTTGCCAAGCTCGGCCTTGGAAATCGGCATCACGCGGATCTTCAGGGTCTCGTCGGTCTCGGTGTTGTTGACCATGTAGTGCAGGCCACGCCACGAAGCTTCGAGCTTCTGATAGTCCTGGTGGTGCAGGATCAGGTTCACCTGCTCGGAAAGCTTCTTGTCGATGGCGGCGATCATCGATTCGATGGTCGACACCGTGTCGCTGCTGATCAGCTTGACGTTGGCCAGCGCTTGTTTGGCCAGCGTTTGCACCGCGGTCTCGACAGCCGAGCGGGCTTCATCGGACTTGGGCTTGAATTCCTTGCTCAGCAAGGATGCGAAGTCATTGCCTTCGACGGTGACACCGGCGAAGTTCGACTGTGCGGTCTGTAGGGGTTCTGCCATGGCTTGGGTTCTCCTCGGATTCTGTGGAATGACTCAGGAGCCGTCGGCAGGCTTGGCCGCCGAGCCGAGTGTTCCCAGCAAGGCCGGGTCCTGCAGCACCTTGGCAATCAGCTCTTCCGCGCCGCCCTTGCCGTCCATGTAAGTCACCAGGTTCGACAACTGCTGGCGTGCTTCCAGCAATTGCTTCAGGCCATCGACCTTGGCGGCCACGGCAGCCGGCGAAAAGTCATCCATGTTCTCGAAGGTGAGGTCCACCGAGAGGTTGCCTTCACCTGTAATGGTGTTGGGCACCTGGAACGCGACACGCGGCTTCATGGCCTTCATGCGGGTGTCGAAGTTGTCGACGTCGAACTCGAGGAACTTGCGGTCGCCTACGGGCGGCAGCGGGTCTTCCGGCTTGCCGGCCAAGTCGGCCATGACGCCCATGATGAAAGGCAGTTGCACTTTCTTTTCAGCGCCGTACAGCTCGACGTCGTATTCGATCTGTACCCGAGGCGCACGGTTGCGTGCAATGAATTTCTGGCTGCTGCCCATGATGTTGGCTACTCCAGTGGAGGTGAATCAAATTGAAAGACGGCTTGAGGATCTCAACAGAGACCCGCAATAAGTGTAGGGGGCTGCACGGTGCATGCCAATGACCCGAGCACCCCTAATCTGGTTGTTTCTTAGTTGTCAGAACCGATGCTGTCAGGGTCAACCCCCATGACCCGCGCAACCTCTGCCATCGCGTCGGGTGCCAGCTCACGCACCAACTGCAGAAAGTTCTTCTCGATCAAGCGTTCAGCTCGGCGCAACAACAGCTGAGCAGGGTTGGTGGGCTCGCTGCGTTCGAGAAATTCACAGACCAGCCGAATGGCGCGGATGGCGTCTTTGCGGCTGTCGATGCGATTGAGCGAGCCGCCGCCGCGCGCAGCGGGTGCAAAACCAGACCCGCCGCCAGCCGACTGGCCTTCATTGCCCGTGCCATCTTCAGATGGCTCGGCGTTCGGTTCTGGCACCACCTGCAAGACCCCGTCGAGCATCACGCGCAAGGCCTTCACATCGACACCTTGCCCGATGCCGAAGCGATCGTTCATCACACGTTGCAGCTGCTTCAGGGCATCCAGGCAGTGCTGCGTGTTCTTGCGCACCGCCACGGTGAGTTCCGGCAGTTCGGCAAACATGTTCGCCATCTCAGCTTTGCCGCGAGCTGTCTCGTCGGCACGGGGCGCCAGGCGGTCGAGCGCAATCTCGGTGTCCCGCACCCGCAAGCCGCCCAGGCGACGGTCGGGCAATACCAGAGCTTGCCGAACGTCGCCCAGCAAGCCGTCCAGCTTTTCCAGGCTGCCCACGACGCTGACGCGTGCGAAGGCGTCGCCGTCGTCAGGGTCCAGCAGAGGATGCAGCGGCTCCCAGAAGTTGTCGAGCAAGCCGGTGAAGAGTTGCAGCCCCGGCAGCAAGGCGGGCAGGCCTTCGAGGTTGATCTTGGCGCGTATCCAGTAAATGGCAATGCGCAGGTCGCGGGTGCGATTCATGACCGCAGCAGACTGCTCCAAGACCAGCCCCCACTGTGGGGGCTCGGCCGCCGAGAACTGCGTCTCGGGTTTGCCCGCTGCCGACTGGCCGAGCTCGAGCACGTCGGCGTCGTACTCCAGATCGGCACCGCAGGGGTCGCCGTCCAAGGGCAAGAGCCAAGCCGCCACAGTGGTGTCGATCTCGGCCGGTTCGCTGCTTGAAGTAGACATGTTCATCAGTTGGAAGGGGTTGCGGAGGCTGGTTGGGCAGCCGCTGAACGCGATGGATCAGGTTTTAAGCGCTCAGGCTGTTAACGGTTGTCAAATTGCGAGTTGTTGCAATGGGCCTGGGTGCCTCACCCCACAAAATGATCCACTAACCCCGCAAATGAGGGGTTTGGGTTGCGGTGTGACTGGACCCTTTTGTTGTTCCAGTCCACCGTTGCGCACAACTTGTGTGGTGCCACCTCGTCTGGCCCTTGCGGCAAGTGGCAACAGGCTCTAAAAGGAGCGCCTTGCCGTACTTCTTATTGGGAGCCAGTTTCGATGAACCGCGTTCTTCTAGGTCTGATGTTCCGCGCCCTGTGGGTCGGGCTTGCCATGTTTTTCCTGGCTGGGGCTGGCACAGCGCGGGCACAACCGGCTCAGTCGGCCCAACCCGCCCAACCCGCCCAAGCTGCCGAAGTCGTCATTGGCACCTACATCAACAAGATTCAGGACCTGAGCTTCAAGGACAACAAGTACACGCTGGACTTCGTTCTCTGGTTCCGTTGGAAGGCCGAGGGTGCTTTGGCGGACTACAAGCCGCTGGAGAGCGTGGAAATCATCAACGGCAAGATCGAGAGCAGGTCCAGCGTCGTCGAGAAGAAGATCGGCGACCTCAACTACGCCTCGGTGCGCATCTCGGCGACGATGTCTGAAACCTGGGATCTGACTTCGTTCCCCTTCGATTCGCACACCATGCTGGTGAACATCGAGGACAGCAACTTCACGACCAAGGATCTGATCTTCACCGAAGATGCGGTCAATTCGAAGTTGGGTGATGAGATCGACTTGGGGGGCTGGAATGCCAACGGGTTTTCCACCTCGATCCTGCGCAAGATCTACCGCAGCAATTACGGCGACTTGTCCTTGGGCAAGGATGCCCAAAGCGAATACTCGCGTTTCGTCATCGGAAACCGCGTCGAGCGCGTGAACTACGGTTCGGCCATCAAGCTGTTGAGCACAGTGCTCTTGGCCACCGCCGTGGCCTTTGTGGCCTTCATGGTCAAGCCTTCTGACCTGGATGCGCGGTTTGGCATGGGCGTTGGTGCCTTGTTCGCGGTGGCTGCGAGTGCTTTCGTGGCGTCTGCTTCGGTGCCTGATGCGGGGGATATGACGGTGGCTGACCGCGTGCACATGATCGCGCTGGCGTTCATCTTCCTGTCGCTGTTGATCTCGGCAGTGGCCTTGAAGCTGGAGGTCACGGATCGCGAAGAGACGGCCTATCGCATCGACCGCTGGAGCTTGGGGCTGCTGCCTGTCGCCTTCTACGGATGGGCGGCTTGGGAGGTCTGGCGCCACCTGCACTGAGCTTTGCAGCCGGGTGCCCCGGCGGTGGGCTTGAGGTCGGCATCGGGCCTGCGCCGCGGGGCAGGCCCCGCACGTTCAGTGTTCGATGGTCACGCTGAAACTGGCAGCCCCGTAGGCTTCGCAGTCGGCGGTTGGGCAGGACTTCAGCCCCCCGATCAGCAGGGGCGTGCTGCGCGCCCAGCCGCTGGCGAGCTGCGCACCACGCTGTCCTGTGGGCAGCTTTAGGAAGATGTAATCGCGCTCTTTGCTCAGGTCACTGTAGTCGCGTGGCTGCGCGCTGACCACCACCAGGAACTCTTCGGAACCTGCAGGCTCGGAGGTGTCGAGCAACCAGTTGGCCTGGGGCAATTTCAGGGTTTGCCCTGCCTTGATGCGGTTGTCGCTGGACTGCGCATTCGGGAACAGCAGCGTCAGCGAGCCACCAGGTCCCAGCACCAGCACCTGCACGAAGCCGTCTCGTGATGAAGTGACATTGAAAGCGAGCTTGTCGCGCCCGATGCGCAGTGTTTTCTGTACCGCGACCGCCTGAACTTTGTAGTCGCCCACTTGCCCCGCCAAGACCTTGTTGAACTCGTCTCGGATTTCGAAACCCTTGGGCGCAGTTGGGGTGGCCGTAACGGGGTTCGGGGCGACGTTGGGCGCTGCTGCCACGGCCGGTGGTGCGGCTGCCGAGGTGGCTGCCGGCGCGTCAACCCTGGGCGATCGGGTCAACATGAAGGCGGCCGCCGCCCCACCCAGCAACAAGACGGCAGCCGCCGCCACCGCCAGGCCCTTCTTGCTGCCGCCCGCAACCGGGCCGCTGCCGCTCGCGCCAGACCCCGCGTTCGCGCCCGCCGCGGCTCGTGAAGGAAGCACCTGCGTGGGTTCGATGGGTGCCGACACGTCTCCCGTTCGGGTCTGAACTGTTCTCAGCGCCGCCAGATCGGCCGCGCTGGCCCCGATCTGGGTGGGCGCGTCCAGGGCTCCGGCAGGCGGCAAGCCCAAATCCCTGCGCAGTGCACCGATGCCGGACGTGCGTTCGGCCGGGCGCACCTTCAGCGCGTTGTCCAGGGCCATCAGAAAGCCTGGGCTGTAGCGGCCCGCTGCCGTGGTGCTGACGGGTTGGAAGGTGTCGTTCATCAACCGACCCACCGACGGCGGCGGTGTGCGACCCATGATCGCGTAATGCACGGTAGCGGCCAGCGCATAGACATCGGTCCACGCGCCCTGTTTCATCTCGGGCACCTCGGCGTATTGCTCCACGGGCGCGTAACCGGGCTTGAGGATGACCGTCAAAGCCTGCGTCATGTCGCTGATGACGCGGCGTGCGGCACCGAAGTCGAGCAGCAGGGGCCTTTCGCTGCCAGCTAGCAAGATGACGTTGTCGGGCGCGATGTCGCGGTGGTAACAACTCTCGCCATGGATGACAGCCAGCGCCTCGGTCAGCGGGGCCAGCATGCCCATCAGCCAAGCCTCGTCGGGCGGGCCGCTCATGCCCTTGAGCTTGTCCTTCAGCGTGATGCCTTCGTACAAAGGCATCACCATGTAGGCCGTGCCATTGGCTTCCCAGAATCGGTAGACCTTCACCAGCGAAGGGTGGTCAAACTGCGCCAGCAGGCGGGCCTCGTTGACAAAGCTCTTCAGGCCGGCCTCGAAGGTCTCGCGGTGGCGCTCTGAGCGCACTTGCACCTGACTCTGGCCACTGCGCGCCGCCAGTGCCGACGGCATGTATTCCTTCAACGCCACCCGCCTTTGCAGCGAGTGGTCTTGCGCGATGTACACGATGCCGAAGCCACCCTCGCCCAGCACCCCCGTCAGTTCGAATTCGCCCAGGAATGTGCCGGAGGGCAAGGCGTTGCCGCTGTCACCTGCGCTGGAAGCTGATGCGCGCTGGGCGGGTGGCTTTGCGGCGGCCCCGGCCGGTGCGGCGGATGATGCCGGTGCAGCCGTTCGGGGAATCGGCGCGTGTTCGGCGCTTGGCGAATCCGGGACTTGGGCCGGGGCTTGGTCCGGTGCCTGGGGTGTGACAGGGTTGCTGCCCTCGGCGGAGCCGGAGCCGCCGCCTACAGCTTGGATGACCGTGTGGTCGTCGTCTGGGGATGCGCTGCTCATGGGCGGGCTTGTGGCGTGTTTCGGCGTCTGAGTTGCGATTGATTGTGGCGGCAAACCACGGCCGGTCGGGAATTGGTGTGTCGATGGGTCATCACCTGAAGGAGTGCCCTGTGGTCTTAGGGGTGTCATTTCATGCGACGTCGCTTGCGAGTCAGTGGTCCTTACCCCAGAATTCCTGGAACCTGTTCAGTTGGATGGGCGACCCGCGGGCACTTCTTCGATTTGGCCTTGTTGGTCAATCCGGTTTGCAAACCTGGTTCGAAAACACTGGCAACACCCTTCGAGGCAGACCCTGCTCCGCATGCAAAGCAGAAAGACAAAGATGAATCGTTCGTTGTGGGTCGGCGCGGTGGCCGCGCTGTTTGTCTTGGCCGCTGCCGATGCGGTGGCTCAATCCGCTTCCCCCGGTTTCCCCGTTTCCCTCGTTTCCCCCGCGCCCCCGTCGGCCGCGCCCGCAACGGCGCGCCGAATCGCCGTCAATCAGATCGCGGTGAGTGGCAATACCCTGCTGCCGCAAGCGGACGTCGACAGCATGCTGGCCCGATACAAGGGCGAGCGCAGCTTGGACGAGTTGAGGGCCGCGGCGCAGGCCTTGCAAGAGATGTACCGGCAAGCGGGCTATGGATCGGTGGTGGCCTATCTGCCCGAGCAGGCCTTGACGGGCGGGAAGCTGACCCTGGCTGTGCTGGAAGGCCGGATCGCCAGCGTCACCGTGCTCGGCAACAAGCAGTTCAGCGCTGACAACGTGCGCCGCAGCGTGCCGCAACTCAAGGAAGGGCAAACGCCGCGGGTGCAGCGCATCGACTCGCAGGTGCAACTGGCCAACGACAACCCGGCCCGCAAGTTGGCGCTGACGCTGGAGGCGGGCACCAAGCCGGGTGATGTCGACGCACGCATCAACGTCACTGAAGACAAAGCCAGCCGTTTCAGTGTTTCGGCCGACAACACCGGCAGTGAGCAGACGGGCCGTTTGCGGCTCGGGCTGGCTTATCAGAACGCGGCCCTGTTCGACCTCGACCATCAGCTCGCCGCGCAGATTCAGTTCGCGCCCGAAGAGCCTAGCGCGGTGCGCATTTTAAGCGCCAGCTACCGCGTGCCGCTTTATTCGGCGGGGTTGCTGGTGGGCGTGTATGGCACCTACTCCGACGTCGATGCGGGCAGCACGCCTACCGCTGCGGGGGCCTTGCAGTTCAACGGCAAGGGGCGCGTTCTGGGCGTTTCGGTGATGCGCTTGTTCGACCGCCTCGGTGAGTTCGAGCAGCGGCTCACACTGTCGCTGGACCAACGCGAGTACCTGAACAACTGCGCCATCCAGGGTTTGCCGGCAGGTGCCTGTGGCAGCGCCGGCGAAAGCGTTTCGGTGTCGCCGCTGACGCTGGATTATTCGGTCCAGCGTGGGGGCGAGCGCCCATTGGCGGGCAACGTGTCGCTCAGCCACAACCTGGGCCTTGGTGGGCGTTACGGTAAATCGGCGAACTTCGAAGCAGTGCGACTGGGCGCTGCCAAAGGCTACAGCGTGTTGCGGGTGGGCGGTTTTGCCGGTTTTGCCCTGCCTGACGAATGGCGGCTGGGCCTGCGCCTGAACGGCCAGGCCAGCAGCGACGGCCTGGTGGCTGGCGAGCAGTTCGGCCTGGCGGGTTCGACCGTGGTGCGCGGTTATGAAGAGCGCGAAATCGCCGGTGACAGCGGGTTTGCCGCGACGCTGGAGCTGGTGTCGTCTGGTCTGTTCGGTCAGCAACTGCGGGCTGTCGCGTTCGTGGATGGTGGTTTTGTGCGCAACAACCTCGGCACCCCCTGCAACGGCACCGACACAAGCTGCTCGCTGGCAGCGGTGGGTTTTGGCGCACGCTACGCCCTCGGTCAGGCGCTACTGAAGCTGGATATCGCCAACGCGTTGAGCGACGGCCGCAGCACCCAGCGCAACGACACACGCGTGCACTTCCAGGCCAGCGTGTCCTTCTGAAGTTCGTTTGTTTTCTCACCGAAAACCATGACCACGCACCCTTCCCCTTCCCCTTCCCCTTCCCCTTCCCCATTAAGCACCCCGACCCCGACCCGGCTCATCCGCAAAGCTGATCGTGCCCAGTGGTCGCGATGGGGTGCGGGGTCGGAGTGGAAGTCGATGACCGTCAGACCTTTGGCGAAAGCGTTGGCCGCGTGTTCGATGTTGACGCTGGCGTTGCAGCCGGCAGCGGCTCAAGTGGTCGCGCCTGCGGGTGCCTTGCCTGCGGGCCTGTCCGTGGCCGCGGGCCAGGCGCAGGTGGCCGTGAACGGCAACCGCATGACGGTGGTGAACACGCCGCAGGCCATCCTGAACTGGCAGACCTTCAGCATCGGCGCGCAAAGCACGGTGCATTTCCAGCAGGCCAATGCCGTCAGCTCGGTGCTGAACCGCGTCACGGGCAACGATCCGTCGGCCATCTTGGGAAGCTTGTCCAGCAATGGCCGGGTGTGGTTGCTGAACCCCAACGGCGTGCTGTTCGGCCAGAACGCGCGGGTGGATGTGGCGGGCCTGGTCACCAGCACGCTGCGCCTGAACGACAGCGATTTTCTGGCCGGCCGCTACAGCTTCAGTGCCGGCAACCCGAATGCCGAGGTGCTGAACCAGGGCAAGTTGCGCAGCAGCTTCGGCGGCACCATTGCGCTGCTGGGTGACAGCGTGCGCAACGAAGGCAGCGTGCAGGCCGACGGCGGGCAGATCATCCTGGCCGCGGGCAAGAGCATCGAGTTGATCGACACCGGCGCGCCCAACCTGGGCGTGCGCATCACGGCCGACGCGGGTGCCGCGCGCAACCTGGGCACGCTGCAGGCGGCGGGTGGCCGCATCGACATCCATGCCGCGGCGGTGAACAGCAGCGGTGTGGTCAGCGCCGACGGGTTTGCCACCGGCCCGGGCGGTGAAATCTGGATCAAGGCCAGCGG
>Ga0105046_10005484_pt1 | contig 20076 bp, 17 predicted proteins | sample MAT03_FD_78385 | JGI IMG/M metagenome (GOLD analysis project Ga0105046, IMG submission 78385) | Freshwater microbial communities from Lake Fryxell liftoff mats and glacier meltwater in Antarctica - MAT-03 (megahit assembly) | ecosystem: Environmental > Aquatic > Freshwater > Ice > Liftoff... | reverse complement strand
TTGGAAAACCTCTCTCTAAATCTCTCTCCTAAAAAGCTACGGTGTACACACAAGTCTCTTGACCTGCACCTTTGTTGCATCGACCTGCAACTTTGTTGCATCAACCTGCAACTTTGTTGCATCAACCTGCAACTTTGTTGCATCAACCTGCAACTTTGTTGCATCGACCTGCAACTTTGTTGCATCGACTTGCACCTTTGTTGCATCGACCTGCAACTTTATTGCATTGACTTGCACTTTTATAGCGCTTCTGAGTTGAGTTAAATACAGACCTAACTCCCAGCCCCTTAAGAGCTAGCGCTGGGGAGTATGATTCAAAGCCTCTTTCCTAAAAGGCTACAGTGTACACACAAGTCTTTTAGAGTTGCAATGCGATTGTTTTGGCTAAATAAATCTCGCACTGCGTTTCTATTCCGCCTCGGAATGAATTCCGAGTCTCATAGCTGAAGTCCACTCAAGTGGACTGAATTAATTATTTAGTCCACTTGAGTGGACTTCAGCTATCAGCCCTGAACTTCAGTTCTGGGCGGGATGTCGGTGAGTGTGACAATTTCACTTTAACAAAGCCTTACAAGGAGAAAGGCTTTAATTTTTCCCCCAATTCTTGTAGAGTAGCTTGCTCGGTAGTTAGATTTTCAGGAACTTTACCCATTATCGGCGAATCTTAGTGCCAATCCCCCATACCCAATATCGTGATCTAAGATTGTTGGGTATCCTATAAATTGCGATCGCCACTATACCGATGATCGAAGTTGAGCATCTGAGTAAAATATACGGTTCCACCCCAGCGATTACTGATGTCACTTTTAGCGTCGAACCTGGGGAAATTTTAGGGCTTCTGGGGCCCAATGGCGCTGGTAAAACCACAACCATGCGGATTCTGGCTGGTTATTTACCGGCAACGAATGGAAATGCCCGAATTGCTGGTTATGATGTCCATGAAAATTCTCTAGCTGTCCGCCAACGCATTGGTTATTTACCGGAAACACCGCCGTTATATCCAGACATGACGGTGGAGGGATTTTTGCATTTTGTCGCCCGAATTAAGGGAGTATCAGCAGGCGATCGCCCCAATAAAGTAACAGCCGCTATCAAACGCTGCAACTTAGAAGATAAGCGGCGGGTAATTATTCGCAAACTCTCTAAAGGATACCGCCAAAGAGTAGGAATTGCTCAAGCGATCGTCCACGATCCACCAGCAATCATTTTAGATGAACCCACCGTAGGACTAGATCCCCGACAAATAATTGAGGTGCGGAATTTAATTAAAAGCCTCGCTGGGACTCACACAATTATTCTTTCCACGCACATTCTGCCAGAAGTAAGCATGACTTGTAGCCGCGTCGCCATCATCAATCGCGGCAAAGTTGTGGCAACTAATACACCAGAAAACTTAATGACTCAGTTGACAGGTGGCTCAGGATATGAATTGGAAATAGAAGGAGAAGCTGCTCTAGCGAAACAGGTATTGCAAAAAGTCGCGGGTGTGAGTTTGATAGAATCAATTCCGACAACTGGAGGCCATCAACCCCAGGCAAATCGCGCTTATTTGCGGGTGATATCGCAACCGGGAAAAGAACCAGGAAAAGATATTGCCACAACATTAGTGCGGGCAGGATTTGGTTTACATGAACTGAGGCGAGTTAACGCCACCTTAGAAGATGTATTCTTGCAACTGACCACAGAAGAGAAAAATTTCGAGACTGAGGTAGACTTAGCAGCAGAGAAAGAAGGAGAAGCAGCGTAAATGGGTGTAGTGCTGAGTAATATTATTGCCATTTATCGCCGAGAGTTACAGAGTTATTTTGTATCACCTTTGGCTTATGCGATCGCAGGCATATTTTGGTTCATCGCGGGGTTATTCTTCGTGATGATTTTGCTAGGGCCAGATGGCATTTTGGTAGGAGTCGCGGCAATAGATGCACAAGGGCAACAACTCGGAGTGCCAGTACCGCCGATAGATGTCCCCTACGAATTTATCCGGGCGTTCTTAGATCGCATGGGGTGGCTATTGTTATTTATCCTGCCAATTCTCTCGATGGGACTCTATGCCGAAGAACGTAAGCGCGGCACTTTAGAATTATTAGCCACCTCACCAATTACCAATTGGGCGGTAGCTTTAGGTAAGTTATTAGGCGTGATAACATTTTTTACCACGATGGTTGTACCCATGCTAGTGTTGGAAGCGATCGCAATCAGTGGATCAAATCCACCAATGGCGCTCTCAATTCCCTTGCTGGGTCATTTTGGATTAATCTTGCTAGCAGCAGCAATTTTATCTTTAGGAATGTTTATTTCTTCATTAACAGATAGTACAATTTTGTCTGCCGTTTTCACCTTTGCAGTAATTTTATTATTGTTATTGATTGATTTAATCGCCAAAATTGTCCCTGGCCCCGTGGGCGAAGCATTAGGTTATCTATCATTGCTGAAACATTACAACACCTTAATTCAAGGCATTTTTGATACTAGCGCCTTAATTTTATTCGCCAGTTACATTTTTTTGGGTATTTTTCTCACTGCTCAATCAATTGATGCACTGCGCTTTCAAAGACAATAGTTATTTATCATTTGTCATTTGTCATTTGGTACATTGCCAATTGAGTTTAGGTAGGAGTTTAATTTGGGTGCTAGTTCGTCAATGATTATTTTGATTGCATTTATAGCTTTTCCAAATCAGATAAAGTACATCATAGCCCCCTCTCGAAGAGCGGGGAGGGGGTTGGGGGTGGGGTTCTTCGGGTTTAATAAGCAATCAAGCGGACATGATATGACTAGTTTTTTACAAACGACCAACGACCAATGACCAATGATCAATGACCAATGACAAATAATATGAAGATAGTTGCAAAAAAGAAACAGTGGAAATATCTGTTTTGGTTGGGCCCGTTCCTAATTGCTGCCGGCTTAACAGTTGGGTTAGTCTCTGAACAGTGGGGATTAATTCCATTAGTATTTCTGATTGCGGGAATTGTCATCAGTGGGTTAGGGATAATATGGCAAAGCTACGAAACTAACTGGTGGAAGCGTCGTTCTACCCAAGCTGGCACTAATGCTTTAGTAGCAACTCTGGCAGTGTTAGCAATTTTAGGATTGATTAACTTTTTGGGAACTCGCTACCACCTGCGGGCAGACTTAACAGAAACTCAATTATTTACCCTTGCACCCCAGTCACGGGAACTGGTGAGAGTTTTACCACAACCAGTTAAGGTGTGGGTGTTTGATGTTAACCAAAATCCCCAAGACCGAGAATTACTAGAAAATTATCAACGGCAAAGCTCAAAATTTAAATATGAGTACATCGACCCCCAAGCTAGACCAGGACTTGCAGAAAAGTTTGGCGTCAAAGATTATGGGGAAGTTTATTTAGAATCTGGAGATAAACGGCAATTAGTACAGACGATAAATGAAAATGAGCGTTTGTCAGAAATTAGATTAACTAGTCGGCTGCAACAACTAACAAATTCAACCACAGCCAAAGTTTACTTACTTCAAGGTCATGGCGAACGCCAACTTTCACCTGGTAAAGATGCAATATCACAAGCAGTTCAGGGATTAGGCGATAAAAATTTTACAACATCACCCCTGAATTTAGGAGAAACTTCCAAAGTTCCTGAAGATGCGGCTGTAGTGATAGTAGCTGGCCCCAAGCGAGGGCTGTTTGAAGGCGAAGTCAAAGCTTTGCAAGAGTATCTTAATCGCGGTGGTAACTTACTGCTGATGATTGATCCTAATAGCGATCCCAAACTTAACAGCTTGCTGCAAGAGTGGGGTGTTCGTCTGGATAATCGTTTAGCAGTCAATGTCTCTGGCGGAAGCGTCGTGGGACTTGGCCCTGCTACGCCCTTAGTGACAGAATACGGACAACATCCGATTACCAAAGATTTCGGTAACGGTAATTCTTTTTATCCGATTGCCCGACCACTGGAAATTACCTCTGTACCTGGTGTCGAAGCTACTCCTCTGCTACGAACCAAACCCTACCCCAACAGTTGGGCAGAAAGCGACCTCCAAAGCGAAAAATTGGAGTTTAATGAGGGTAAAGACCTGAAAGGGCCTCTAACCTTGGGCGTTGCCTTAACCAGAAAACAACCACCCAAATCTGCTTCCACACCTCAAGCTGCACCGACACCTTCACCCCTACTATCACCAACCACTCAAAGCAAGACTAGCCCTACTCCCCTTGCCTCCCCTGCCTCCCCTGCTCCCTCATCTCAAACAGCCACCGAGTCCCGTTTAGTGGTTTTAGGAAATTCCGAGTTCGCCACCGATGGCTTGTTTCAACAGCAATTAAATGGAGATGTATTCCTCAACTCAGTTACTTGGCTGAGTCAACAGGATCAGCAACCCCTTTCTATTCGCCCCAAAGAACCGAAAAACCGTCGGATAACCTTGACAACCACACAAGGCAATCTTTTAATATTGTCATCTCTGTTGGTTTTACCCTTAATTGGGTTTGCGATCGCAGTTATTATCTGGTGGAAACGAAGGTGAGTTAGAAGTAGAGACGCGATTAATGGCGTCTAATGCCCAATGCCCCATGCCCAATGTTTAAAAAATGAAATTGCCGAAAACGACTTTAATTTTGATACTGCTAACGTTGGGTTTAGGCAGTTTTGTTTACTTCCATGAAATTCGGGGTGCAACTGTGCGAGAAGAAAGCAAGGAGCAAAAGCAGCGAATTTTCTCTTTTGGAGAAGATGATGTGCAGTCTTTAACAGTCACGACAAAAAAACTCACCCTGAATCTAGAACGGAACCCTGAATCTAGTAGTAACCCCAAGTGGTTAATCAAATCTCCGGTATCGGGCCCAGCAAATGATGCTATTGTTTCTTATTTAATGGATTTGTTGGTCAAAGGTAATAGCAATCGCACTCTATCAACTCCAGCAAAAGAGCTTAAAGAATTCGCCCTAGATCAACCCCAAGCAAGCATCAATATCACCCTGAAAAACCGACAAAGCCATCAGTTGCTTTTGGGTAAATCTAACTTTAACGGTCGTTTCTTATATGCTCAAGCTGATCCTGCTGCTAAACCCAATGGAAATATAAACGTGCTGTTGGTATCTACAGATTTTGCAAATGCCGTGAATCGGGAATTATCAGAGTGGAAACAACCTGTAGATAATAGCCAGAAACTTCCTCCGCTCACTATTCCTAAACCGACTCCGACAAACAGCAAATAATTAATTAAAAATCTGGCGATATTATTATGACAAATCCGACAGCCACATTGCTGATTTCTTGCCCCGATCAACGGGGACTTGTGGCGAAATTTGCGAATTTCATCTATTCTAATGGTGGTAATATTATTCATGCAGATCAGCATACAGATTTTGCTGCTGGGTTATTCCTTACCCGCATTGAATGGCAGTTAGATGGGTTTAATTTACCACGAGAATTTATTGCCCCTGCATTTAATGCGTTTGCGAAGCATCACGGAGTGTTCGCACAACCATTAGATGCTAAGTGGGAAATACGTTTTTCTGATACAGTACCACGCATTGCTATTTGGGTAAGTCGGCAAGACCATTGTCTATTTGACTTAATTTGGCGACAACGCGCTAAAGAATTTGTTGGTGAAATTCCTTTAATTATTAGTAACCATTCTAATTTAAAGGGAGTTGCAGAGCAATTTAATATCGACTTCCAGCATATTCCCATCAATAAAGATAATAAAGTAGAACAAGAAACCCAACAATTAGAATTATTACGCAAGTACAAAATAGATTTAGTTGTATTGGCAAAATATATGCAGATTGTTAGTGCAGATTTTATTAGTCAATTTCCACAAATTATTAATATACATCATTCATTTTTACCAGCTTTTATCGGAGCAAACCCTTATCACCGAGCTTTTGAACGTGGGGTAAAAATTATTGGTGCAACTGCTCATTATGCCACGGCTGATTTAGATGCAGGCCCAATTATTGAACAGGATGTGGTGCGAGTTAGCCACCGTGATGAAGTTGATGATTTGGTGAGAAAAGGCAAAGATTTGGAGAGAGTTGTATTAGCAAGAGCGGTGCGATCGCATTTACAAAATCGTGTATTAGTCTATGGAAATAGGACAGTAGTATTTGAGTGATATAAATTGAGCTAAAAATTCTTGCTGTAAGGTAAAATTACGTTCTGGGTTGGCACTTTTTATTGCGCCATAAAATAGTTCAGCTTTGACGATTGAGCAAACGGCGATATCTTTGGTAGCAGTGGTTTCTAGTTTCTGCTTTAAGGTGAAATTTTTACCACGCATATAGATAATGCAAGTATTAGTATCTAGCAGAAATTTCACTGGATAGGTTCGCGTTCTTGTTGTTGTCCTTGGGGATGGCGAAAGAATGTTTCATCTTGGATACATCCATAGAATTTAGTCAGGGGATATTCTAGGATTTTAGTTTGGGTTTCTGGTTGTAGAGACTCAATGAGGGTTTTTAGCAATGTCCAGCCTTGGTTAAGGTCGAGTTCTTCGGTGAGTTCAGCCAGGGGGGATTGACGGAAGAATTCTGAGACTTTGGTAGGTTGGTCTGGGTGGGTGTTGTGTGTGGTCAGGCTTTGGGCAAGGAATTGGATAATATACAATTTATCGTTGGGGGAAAGCTCAAGGAGTTGTTCTTCGAGTTCTGGGATAGCCATGATGATTTTATTTTACTTTCACTCTTCAAGGGTTAATTTAGTTTGACTCGTTTTTTACCTATTATATAGTTATTGCATTATCTAGATTTATCACAACTCATATAGGATTGCTATATACAAACAAAGTCCGGGTAGGCGGACTTTACAAAAATACTTATTTCAAGAATTGCCGTAGCTGTTTTAGTTAGCTAAAACTACCTCTGTCTCATCTTTCGATTCATCTCTGATTTTAAAGTAGTAATACAGATTACCAACAGTTAGGTCTGATGCCTGTTGCAAATTAGATGTAACTAATGTTTTATAACCAGTAATTACAGCTTGTTTACTAATATAAAATTCGTACTCTCGACGTAGTTCAGGCTCGAATATAAATAGTAACTGGTCACGAAGCGAATAAAAATGAGATTTTTCGGATAAACTCTCATATACTAATTGTTCTGGCGGTTCTGCTACATTGATTGTGGAGTAGTGAGTCTCTGGACTATTAAAATCAGCACTACTTAAAAGTTTTAAATCTGATGAAGGAAGCGATTGTATCCAATCAACATGATTTTGCCACGAATCCAATACTGCTAAATCATGATTTTTAATGCGGATAATTTCGGGAAAGAGAAAATCAAGCTCATCATGTGATTCACAGCGATTAATTATAGTAAGAGCATCTTGACAGATTTTATCTTGGAGATGAGACAGGCGATCGCTCACTGCTGAAACTTCATTCTGCACTTGATAAGTTACAACAATCGCCTGTTCAATTGCCCAAGCACATTCAAGTCTGCGTAGTTGACCGGCTGCACAAGTTTCTTCTAGTAGATGCGGATTGCTGTAATCTGCTAAAGCCGTAAATAACATTCCTCTAACACCATCAATTTCAGCGTTTCTCCGGCTGAAATCTTGCAATTGCATCGCTGAACGGAAGCGGTTCATCGCCTGGATAAACACTCCATACGCCCTCACTAAAGCTGTGCGATGTTGTTCAAATTTGATATCTTGGGCTACTTGCTCGATTATTTGTCTAATTTCTACTCCTTGGTCTTTTAAGGCTTGTTTCAAGTCAATAAAGCCGTTTTTGACTTCTAGCCTCATTTGCTCTACTTCTTTTCTTAATTTCATTGTTTGATGCAGGTTGACTGCTGTTAATGCTACACCTGCGATCGTTCCCACACCAATCAAGGCTGTAATAGATGAATGGGGAAATAAGAAACTTAAGGAGGTAATTTTACAAGAAAATCTTAAGTATTTAGACACTAATATTGCTGATGAACTAGATGCTATTCAAGGCGAATTCAATAGGCTAGACCAGAACATCAAAACTAATTTTAGCGAACAGCTTAAACTGTCTATCAACGGTATAAATGATGACTTTATGGGTATAGCAGGATTTGGTGGTGGTGTTGGAATAGGTGGCGCTTTAGCTGCTGGATTAATGGTATTTACAGGACTTGGATTTATTGCCGTAATTGTTGCAAGTTTAGCTGCTACAATTGCTGGCTCATTTGGTTTAGGAATGCTAGATTTTGATGGACTAAAAGACCAAATAAAAGGAAAAGTTTTTGAACTAGGATTTCAAAAATTTGATGAATCAATGGATACAATATTCGAGAAATTAGATGAAATTCTCGGCTCAGTCTTTGAAAACCGAGTTGAATCAGCTAGTCGAGTAATCGCACAAGCGATCGCACTTTATGAAAATCTCCTCGAACAGCAGGAAAAGGCTCACAACGAAACTCTGGAACAACGTGAGGCTGAAAAGATGTGGATTTACCAAAAGCGCCAAGAACTTGAGCAGGTACAGAATGGGCTGGAAACCATTGCCAGTAAATGCGCCATTATTTAATCGCCTTCCTTACAGAGAAAAAATAGTTATTTCAAGAATGGCTAAAATGCTGTAAGAAGCGATCGCGCTTTGTTATAGTCGCCAGTCTCATAATGTCATTTACAGATAAACGTCCTCTGGGTTGGTTCTTACAGCAGTTTCAACTCCAGCCAGGTAAGCCCGCCATTGCCTCTGGATTGCGTAGCCTTTTTATACTGGGTGTCCCAATTGGAATTGGAATCATTACAAATCATACTGCTGAAAGTGCGATCGCCACTATGGCAGCTTGGTTCGTTGGAATGGTAAATGTTGACGGAGCCTACCGTCAGCGAGCGATCGCTATGATCGCAGCTACCATTGGGGTAACTGTAATGTTCCTAATCGCAAGTCTGGTTAGCAGTCATCTCTGGTTAGCGATCCCGACCACCTTCTTGGTAATATTTATCACAGGTTTAGCTAGCCTCTATGGCAACGTGGCTGCATCTGTCAGCTTGATTACTTCGATTATGTTTGTGATTTCGCTGGCTAGATTCGCTTCATTTTCTAATTTGTCTACTCTTATTCAACACTGTGCGCTATGTCTGGCTGGTGGAACATGGACAACTATCTTGTCATTAGGACTGTGGGTGGTGCGTCCTGATGTACCTGCAATGCAGATAGTCGCTAAGTGTTATCTCTCATTAAGCAATTTTGTGGACTTGGTAAGTCAGAGAGCATTAAATCCAAAAAATCATCAGCAGTGGGAACAGCGATTTTTGCAAGCTCAGGATACAGTCATTCAAAACTTGACATCTGCCCGTAGCGTCTGGACAACTATCTGGACTAGGCAAAAAGGAGCTAACCTCCGGGGAAATCAGTTACTCGTATTAATCGAAGATATAAATCAAATTGTCAATTCTGTTGTAGCACTGAGCGAACTATTAGCGATCGCATCCGAACATCAATTATTTTCTCGATTACAGAAAGAAATTCAGCAAGTGATAGAACAGTCGGCAATTGCTCTGCAAATGTTATCACAAGCGATGTCTAACGACAAGCCGCTTCTCTTCGAGACGCTTCGCGAACGCGTCTACGCTAAAGGAAAAAACTCACCTCACTTAGGGGATCTAGATCGGAGTCTTGAAGCACTAGAACACCAAAGGCAAGTTCTGCGTTCTCAAGTCCTTAATCAAACCATCAATGCTCAGATAGATGAATATTCCGATCTCCTCAACCTTGGGAAGATTACAGCCAGTCTGACAAAGCTAGTAGAGCAAATTCATACTGATGCAGAGATTGTTACAGATTTAAGCCAGGGAAAACAGCGCAACAGCTTTGCCCAGCGAGATATTTCCCCGCCAGCCCAACCAGAGCGTTCTACAATTATTGATACGCTGCGAAATAACTTCACTTTTGATTCAGTCCTCTTTCGTCACGCGTTGCGCCTCGCACTAATAACAACCCTTTCTGAATTACTTGCTTCGCTATTCCAACTACCTACAGGGTACTGGATCACGCTAACAGCTTTAGTTGCACTTAAACCTAACTTTGGTGGAACGTCACAGACAACAGTCCAAAGAGTCGTTGGCAGTATTTTGGGTGGAATTATCGGTATTGCTCTGGTTTTACTAGTTAAGAATTCATTAGCGAGTACAGTTTGTTTCCTGCTGCTGGTGTTTGTGGCGATGTCGGTGCGATCGTTAAGCTACAGCTTATTTATCATCCTGCTGACTCCCGCCATCATATTGCTACTCAACATTATTAGTGCAGGTGGCTGGAAGGTTGGAGTATTAAGGATCTTCCATAGCTTGGCTGGGGGCGTCTTAGCACTGCTTGGTAGCTATTTGCTTTTCCCCCGTTGGGAACGACAGCAACTTCCTGCACAACTGGAAAAGACAATTCGAGCTAATCTTGCTTACTTTCAGCAAGTAATAGCTAACTATCTCCATCCAGAATATAATGCCTTTGCTGATTCTATCAACATGCTACGCCACCAAGCAGCACTAGAGAACGCCAACGCCAACGCCGCAGCTCAACGATTGTTCAGCGAACCTCGTCACATTCAGGGAGAAATCGAACCTGTAATGACGCTGATAATATACATTCGTGGCTTTTTCAGTTCGGTAACAACTTTGGCAGAACATCTGCAAGAATTTAGCGGTGAGTACCAATTTCCTGAAGTAAAGCGACTTGCTGATACCATTGTCCAAGTTTTAGAAAATTTAGCAGATGCCCTTGGACAGGGACAGCCACCCCAACCATTACCAGCGCTGGATAGCTATCTCGAAGCAATTCACTACCAAATTGAACAGCTACATACTGCTCGGTTATCAGAGATTGCTACCAATCACAACACTTTAACTCCCACATTACAAGCCGTTCGAGAACAAACTCCGCTCTCCACAGAACTGGATCGAATTGTTAATGAAATTAAAGTTATGCACTGTGTAATTGCTCGTCTGCAAGAATAATTGGCGTTGCAAAACAGTGGGATGAATTGGAGCAAGCTCTTGAGGCAGGGGGGGAATTTTAGAAGTTGCCAAATCATCCCGTAAATATGCAACGCCGAATAATTTTCTTTACGAAGCTGAAACCATTTTATTTAAGATATGCCAAAGTCCGGCGTCCAATTATTCCGTCTGCTCTTAATCCTTTAGACTTCTGAAATTTCATCACGGCTGAACGTGTCTTATTATCAAAAACACCATTCACACTTGCAGTATAGAATCCTTGCTGTTTTAACAAATTCTGAGCAGTTTTGACTTTCTCTCCTCTGCTACCTACTGTGAGTGCGGTACTATGGTTTGCTGTACTATTCTTATGGGCATTAACCTTTTGGACAGCATTAGGCTTTTTTATAGTGCCGCCGGGATTTTGAGCAATCTGGGTAGCAGTAGTCATATTCTGGCTTTTATTATTGCTTAAAGAATAAGCAGGCGCAGCAGTAGCTAAAGCAAAGGCAGGGAGCAAAGCAAGTACTTTCCAATTCATCTTTTTGTTCCTTCTAACTATAAGAGTTCTGACAATTTTGATTAGAAGAGTCGTCCTAATAAGGATTATTGCCTTATAGTGATTCTCCTGGGTAAACTCTGGTGTGTGGGTTTAATATAGAGGGAGTCTATTTTTTAACCCAGAGCTATAGCATCACACGTTATCTTGACAGAGTTATTGCAAAATTGTGACAAAAGCATGACTAATTTATTTAGAATTGTGTCGCACAAGGTCTTACTCTTGATTTGTGAGAATTTCCCTAAAATCCTTAAATCACCGCTAAAAAAAATGGCGATCGCACTTGCAAAATCGTGTATTAGTATATGGTAATAGAACAGTAGTATTTAAGTAAATGAAGCTCAAGCGACTGGAAGTCACAGCTATACAAAAAAGTAATATTAAGAGTTATCACTCAGTTTGCGAAAGCAAAGTTAAATAGTTAACAGCCTAGCAGTAAGAAGATATTATGACCACTGAGAATTTCGTTGTCCGCCCAATGAACAGGTCGGAAATGGATTTGGCGATTAGTTGGGCAGCAATCGAAGGTTGGAATCCAGGAAAGTATGATGCTCAATCTTTTTATCAAACTGACGAGAGCGGTTTTTTCTTGGGTGAGTTGAATGGTGAGCCGGTGGGGTGCATTTCTGCTGTTGCTTACGATCCACACTTTGGCTTTCTAGGTTTTTACATTGTGAAACCCCAGTTTCGTGGGCAGGGGTTGGGTATGAAAATTTGGAAGACAGCAATGGACTATCTGGGTGCTGATCGTAACATCGGCTTGGATGGTGTAGTAGCTCAACAAGATAACTACAAAAAGTCTGGTTTCCAAATCGCTTATAACCATATATACAATCCCACTGTAAGCGCGTGAGTTTTTCTGTTAGTCTGCGTGCGTCAAACTTGATACCTTTAAAAAGAAACAGCTTTTAGATGTGGGACATGAGATAAATAGTTCGAGGCAATAACCCGATTACGCCCAGCAGTTTTAGCTTGTAGCAAGCATTGATCGGCACGATCCAACAGGCTTACTCCTTGATCGTCATCCTCAGCTTGCAGACAGGCTGTGCCCAGACTAATAGTGACATCGATTGTCAATTTATTACTGACTGAAAATGCTTCCTCGCAGACTAACCGATTAAGACGACGGGCGACAACTAGTGCTTCTTCATCGTTGGTGTTAGCCAAAAGAATCACAAATTCTTCGCCACCATAGCGAAATGCTGTGTCTTGACAGCGCAGATTGTGTCGCAGACGCTTACATAACAGCTGCAAGATGCGATCGCCTACTAAATGCCCGTGAGTATCATTAACTTTCTTAAAATGATCTACATCCAGAATAATCAAACTCATGGAAGTTTTTTGAGTCCTAGCTTTTTTTATTTGCCTGGGCAAGTTCCATTCTAAAGCACGACGATTATTTAATTCTGTCAAGGAATCGGACAAGGCGATCGCTGATAACATATCATTTGTCCGAATTAAATCTCGGTATTTCTGTGCTTTTCGCAAACCAACAGTCAATTGAGCAAGTATTAGTCCATGATTTGCAGTCAACTCTGCCAAGTTATGGTCTGTTTTTTCTTCAATAAAATGCCAAATATAAGCATCGGCTCCTTGCTTTAATGCCGCAGCACTCATCTCTAATTCCCTATGCCAACCCTTATTTCTATCAATAAGCTGCTGGGGACGATCCTCGAAGAGAATACAGTATATCCAGGATAGCTTTGTCTGGTCTTTCAACCAACTGCACAGTTCCATACTGCCATCCAGGCTAGCCTGCACAAGTATTATATCGGGAGGCGTAATTTTAATCTGCGACACTGCGTGATTAAGATTATCTATAACTTCTACACTAAAAGCAGTCGCGTAACGGATCTGATCTGGAAGTGTGGCGATAAAATTATTCTTTCCAAAGACCAGAATAGAAATATTCATTGCTTTATTTTTTTTCCTAGTTAAATTTTAAATAGATTAACTTACTAAAAGTTGCTGCTTTTGTCGCCTAATATTAAATATGATGTTTTAGGCTGAGTTATATTTATTGATATATTATTTTTTTTACGCCGAATCTACAATAAATTCCCAAGCTGAATCTCCTTTTAAGCCTTCATATTTACTACTAGAGTTTATGAAATCTCCACTTCTGACAACTAATGTCTTCTTTACAGAATATTTTTAAAACAGTAATATTACTGAATAATATTGGATGTATAAAAACTATTAGTGTAGTTTCTTAAGTGCTATTTTTCGGATGCAATTACCAAAATAAATAATAGTTAATCTTAACGACCAAAATGCGATCGCACATCCTGCTAGAGGTAGAAAATGGTCTACAAGCATACTCATCACTGCATATAGCTCACCGAGTGGCACAATTCGCTGGCAGTAATATGAAACAAAATGCAAGAATATATAAAGCTATTTATAAAAATACACCTACTTAGTGCCACTACGCCTAAGTCTAAAGTCTAAAGTTAAAAATACCTACCTATGTCTTCAAATCCTCAGTATTTAAGCGGTAACGAAATTCGCAACATATTTCTCGACTTCTTTGCCCAACGGAATCACCAAATTCTCCCAAGTGCCTCCCTCGTGCCAGAAGATCCAACCGTGCTGCTGACGATCGCGGGGATGCTACCATTCAAGCCAATATTCTTAGGGCAGCGTACACCAGAATTTAAGCGGGCTACAACTTCACAAAAGTGTATCCGTACCAATGATATCGAAAATGTCGGACGCACCAAACGGCATCACACCTTTTTTGAGATGTTGGGCAATTTCAGCTTTGGTGATTATTTTAAAGAACAAGCGATCGCTTGGGGTTGGGAAATTTCTACACAAGTCTTTGGCTTTTCCCCCCAAAATCTCGTCGTCAGCGTTTTTGAAGATGATGATGAAGCCTTTGGAATTTGGCGCGATCAGATCGGTGTGCCGGTAGCGAGAATTAAACGCTTGGGCGAAGACGATAACTTTTGGGTATCTGGGCCGACTGGCCCTTGTGGCCCTTGTTCAGAAATTTATTACGACTTCCACCCAGAACGCGGTGACGAAAATATAGATTTAGAAGATGATTCCCGGTTCATCGAATTTTACAACCTCGTGTTCATGCAATATAACCGGGATGCGTCAGGTAATTTAACACCACTGCAAAACAAGAACATCGACACCGGCATGGGTTTGGAGAGAATGGCCCAAATTCTCCAAAAAGTATCCAATAACTACGAAACTGACCTGATTTTCCCAATTATCCAAACAGCAGCGCAAATTGCTGGCATTGATTACCACAAAAGTGATGAAAAAACCAAAGTTTCCCTAAAAGTGATTGGCGATCACGTTCGTTCTGTTGTCCACATGATCGCTGATGAAATTCGCGCTTCCAACGTGGGACGGGGTTATGTGCTGCGGCGGTTAATTCGGCGGGTGGTGCGTCATGGGCGATTAATTGGGATTTCTGGCGAATTTACTACCCAAGTCGCCGAAACTGCGATCGCTCTTTCTGAATCAGCTTACCCCAATGTCCGCCAACGGGAAGCAGCAATTATTGCTGAGTTGCAACGGGAAGAATCCAATTTCCTCAGAACTCTGGATAGAGGCGAAAAACTCCTAGAAGAAATCATCCAAGAGGTGAAACAGCAAGGAAAAACCCAAATTAGCGGTGAAAGCGCATTTACCCTCTATGACACCTACGGATTTCCTCTCGAACTTACTCAAGAAGTTGCCGAGGAAAATCATCTCACAGTGGATGAAGCGGGATTCAATATCGAAATGCAAAAGCAGGTGGAACGTGCCAAAGCAGCACACGAAACCATCGATTTAACTGTGCAAGGTTCCCTCGATAAATTAGCAGAAAACATCCAAGCCACCGAATTTTTAGGCTATACCCAACCTGCAACGACGGCAAAAGTCGAAGCGATATTAGTCGAAGGTGTTTCCCAAGAGGAAGCAGAAGTGGGGACACAGGTGCAAATTGTCCTTGACAAAACGCCATTTTATGCTGAATCTGGGGGACAAATCGGCGATCGCGGTTATATCTCTGGTGATGGGATCGTAGTTCGGGTGGAAGATGTGAAGAAAGAATCTGATTTCTTTGTTCACTTCGGACGCATCGAACGCGGTACACTGCGCGTAGGCGATAATGTAACCGCCCAAATTGATCCGGCTTGTCGCCGTCGCGCCCAAGCTAACCATACCGCAACGCATCTGTTACAAGCAGCGTTGAAAAAAATTGTTGATGATAGCATATCTCAAGCTGGTTCTCTAGTTTCCTTTGACAGATTGCGCTTTGATTTCAACTGTCCGCGTGCGTTGACAGCCGAGGAAGTTCAACAAATTGAGGAACAGGTAAACACTTGGATTGCCGAAGCACATACTGCAAAAGTGGAAGTATTACCTTTAGCAGAGGCGAAAGCTAGGGGTGCTGTTGCGATGTTCGGCGAAAAATACGGTGAGGAAGTGCGGGTGATTGACTTTCCTAATGTATCAATGGAACTATGCGGTGGAATTCATGTCAGTAATACTGCTGAAATTGGCGTGTTCAAGATTATCTCAGAAGCTGGCGTAGCTTCTGGGGTACGGCGCATTGAAGCTGTTTCGGGGCCAGCAATACTCGATTATCTCAACCTTCGGGATAAAGTAGTTAAAGATTTGAGCGATCGCTTTAAAGTTAAACCCGAAGAATTACCAGATAGAATTACAAGTCTGCAAAGCGAACTTAGAAATAGTCAGAAAGAACTAGAAAGCTTAAAGGTACAGTTAGCGATCGCCAAATCTGACAGCTTGCTGCAAACAGCCGAAACGGTAGGCGATTATAAAATTATCGTCGCCCAATTAGAAGATGTTGATCCAGAATCATTGAAAACCGCAGCCGAACGCTTACTGCAAAAAATCGGTAATGGTGCAGTGGTGCTGGGTTCGGTTCCCGAAGAGGGGAAAGTTAGTATAGTTGCAGCTTTTAGTTCAGAAGTGAACAAAAAAGGTTTGCAAGCTGGTAAATTTGTAGGTGCGATCGCTAAAATTTGCGGTGGTGGCGGCGGTGGGAGACCGAATTTAGCCCAAGCCGGCGGACGGGATGCGAGTAAATTACCAGAGGCGTTGGAACAAGCCGAAAGTGAGTTAAAGTCCGCGTTGGGTTAATACAGAGAGAAGTTTGACACTCCCCGCCGTGAACGGACGGGGATTCTTGAATCAACGAGATCACGTAAAGAAGAAATATTAGCAGCTTTATAGAAATCCCTGAATTCATAGAGTTATTCTGAATTCTGACTCCTTCTGATCGCATTGCGCTCACTTTTAAATCACATTTGTTTCTAATACTGGATGTACAGGTCAAGTTTAATAATTAGCTAAAAACTAAAATAACAGTTAATAGTCTTGATTTACCCTGTCAGTGTTAAATTTTAGGGCGAATAAGATGACAGCAACACCAAAAGAGATAATTCAGTCAAGCCAATGGCATCATCTGTCTGTACAAGAAGTAATTCGGCATTTAGATAGTAATTTAGAAACGGGTTTAAACTCTGATATTACGACAAAAAGACGGGAGCGTTTTGGTGCTAACGAACTCAAGAGCAAACCTGGAAAAAGTCCATTACTACGATTTTTGTTGCAATTTAACCAACCGCTACTGTACATCTTGTTAATTGCGGGTGCAATCAAGGCGTTTTTGGGGCAGTGGGTGAATGCTGGGGTAATTTGGGGTGTAACTCTGATTAACGCCATTATTGGTTTTGTGCAAGAATCTAAGGCTGAAAGTGCGATCGCAGCCTTAGCTTCTTCAGTGCAAACCAATGCAACCATCATTCGCAATGGTGAAAAAGTACAAGTTTCTTCCACAGAGTTAGTACCAGGGGATTTGGTACTACTTACTTCTGGAGACAAAGTACCAGCAGATTTGCGTTTGGTGCAACTACGAACTCTGCAAGTGAATGAATCAGCACTGACGGGCGAATCAATTGCAATTGAGAAAAACACGGAACCGCTAAGTCTAGATGCAGCATTAGCAGAACGCATCAATATGGCTTATGCTGGTAGCTTCGTGACTTTTGGCACTGGTAGGGGTATTGTTGTCGCCATTGGAGATGCCACAGAAACCGGACGCATTTCCCAGTTAATGGAGCAAGGAACCACCCTGAAAACTCCCTTAACCCGCAAATTTGACAAATTTAGCCGGACTTTGCTGTACATAATTTTAGGCATAGCAGCATTCATGTTTGCAGTTGGGCTGGGATACGGCTACTCCTGGACAGAAATGTTTGAAGCTGCGATCGCCTTTGCTGTCAGTGCTATTCCCGAAGGATTGCCAGCAGTAGTTACAGTTACACTGGCAATCGGTGTTTCCCGGATGGCGCGGCGTCATGCCATTGTTCGCAAATTGCCAGCAGTGGAAACCCTTGGTGGTGCTACAGTTATCTGCTCTGACAAAACTGGTACGCTAACTGAAAATCAGATGACTGTACAAGCAATATATGTAGGAGGCGAGTATTATACTGCCAGTGGTGTAGGCTATGCTCCAGAAGGAGAAATTTTACTTGATGAAAAGCCAGTAAATTGGAACAATTTTCCTGCTCTTGAAGAATGTCTAAAAGCTGGATTGTTATGTAATGATTCGCATCTGGAAACAAAGGAAGGGCAGTGGCAGGTTGTTGGCGATCCCACAGAGGGAGCATTGATCGCTGTTGCCAATAAAGTTGAGCTTACCCACAGCCTTTTAGAAGAGGAAATGCCCAGGTTAGATGCCATCCCGTTTGAGTCTGAGTTCCAATACATGGCGACTTTGCATGATTCGTCATTGACAAGTGAACAAAAACACAGAACTATTTTTGTTAAAGGTTCGGTTGAAGCAATTCTCCAACGTTCTCAACAGATGTTGGATGTGAAGGGAAACCTTGCCTCTGTAAATGCAGAAACGGTGCATCAGCAAGTTGATGCAATGGCTCGTCAGGGTTTAAGGGTTCTAGCGTTTGCCAAGAAATCTGTGCCAGTTACTCAAGATTCCCTTGATCATGCAGATATCGAAAATAATTTGATTTTCTTGGGATTGCAGGGGATGATCGATCCGCCTAGAGCAGAAGCAATCAAAGCGGTGCAAGCCTGTCAAGAAGCTGGTATCCAAGTCAAAATGATTACAGGCGATCATGCTGTAACTGCTGCTGCGATCGCTCAAAGTATGGGCTTCAACAAAAATGGGGAAATTCTGGCTTTTACAGGAAGTGAACTTAGCCGCATGGGTGAATCAGAACTCGCCACAGCAATAGAAGATGGGGCGGTGTTTGCTCGCGTTGCACCAGAACAGAAACTGCGTATTGTTGAAGCACTACAGTCTAAAGGCGAGGTTGTTGCGATGACAGGGGATGGTGTCAACGACGCACCCGCCCTGAAACAAGCAGATATTGGTATTGCGATGGGGGGCGCTGGTACAGAGGTAGCAAAAGAAGCCGCAGACATGATTTTAACCGATGATAACTTTGCCTCCATAGAAGCTGCGGTTGAGGAAGGGCGCACTGTTTATCGAAATCTGCTCAAAGCGATCGCCTTCATTCTCCCAGTTAATGGTGGCGAATCGATGACGATTTTAATTAGCGTACTGCTTGCTAGAGAATTACCGATTTTGTCTTTACAAGTTCTTTGGTTGAATATGGTTAATTCCATCGCCATGACTGTACCCTTAGCCTTTGAGCCGAGGTCTGAGCGGGTCATGCAACAACCACCGCGTAACCCCCGCGAATCATTACTTTCCCAAAGTTTAGTCAAGCGCATCGTGGCAATTTCCATCTTTAACTGGATTTTGATTTTTGGTGTATTTGAATGGATCAGACAAACCACAGGAAATATCGATTTAGCCCGAACAATGGCAATTCAGGCTTTAGTAGCAGGCAGAGTTTTTTATCTTTTAAGTATTAGCCACTTAGGAAGAGCTTTTCTAGGTAAATTACGTGGTAAGGGGGGTAAAATCAGTGATAGTACTGCAATTATTATTGGAATTGTTTCTACGATATTTTTACAAATCATTTTCAGTCAATGGAGTTTAATGAACACCTTATTTAACACAGCACCATTAAACTTGAATCAATGGTTGATTTGCTTCCTTATAGGGTCGCCAATGGTTGTAGTATCCGCGTTAGTCAACCTTTTTGACCCTCTTGACTGAACTTATGCCATTTACTTTGCTTTTATCTTTGTTTTATCTGGAGAGATAACTTCAAAGTCCCTCTCCCAATGTTGGAAGAGGGACTTTAAATGAGAGCTTTTAATTGATGCGAAAAAAAGCTTACTTCTCTCCAATAGGACGCCCTTGAGTATCTATATCAAGTTCTTCGCGTCGAACACTTTCTTGAGCTTGAACTGTGTTATTGATGTTTAGCTCATCTATTGCAGAAGAATCGTTACGATAGTCAGAGTAGGATTGTTCTAGTTTTACAAGTGCCATTTGATGTTTCTCCAGTATTCTATTTTGGATTCATTACTTACTATTTAAAAAAAAATTTATTAAAGATGTATCTAACTATTGGAAGATTACTGTTGAAAATAGATGGCAACAAATGTGAAGAGAAAGTGACAGATATTAAATTTTTGCTAGTAATTTGGTTGAAATTGTTTTATTTTTTGATGACTTTACTCAATTAAAAAACAATGGCGCAAAAGCTTAGAATACAATTCTTTTGA
>Ga0105046_10005483_pt1 | contig 20079 bp, 18 predicted proteins | sample MAT03_FD_78385 | JGI IMG/M metagenome (GOLD analysis project Ga0105046, IMG submission 78385) | Freshwater microbial communities from Lake Fryxell liftoff mats and glacier meltwater in Antarctica - MAT-03 (megahit assembly) | ecosystem: Environmental > Aquatic > Freshwater > Ice > Liftoff... | reverse complement strand
TGAAGAGCGCGACCCAGCAGATTACCGTCGATTTGCGAGGTTCCACCGGTCGGATCGTGGTTGATGACCAATCGGCGTCGTTGATCACCGTGACCGAGCATGGCATTTCGGCGACACCGATCATCCCGCGCGGAACACGCTTCGGGATGCATGCCGCGATCGCCGATCTGATCAACGCGCTGGATACCGGCGAAGCACCGCAATGCCCGCCAGGCGAGGCGCGAAAAACGGTGGTGCTAATCGAAGGTGTGTTGGCGTCACAGGCGGCCGGAAACGCAAAGATCGTTCTGGGCTGACGAAATGCTTGTCGTCGACCGCGGTGTCATCTTTGACGCTTCTCAAGCACCTGAGAATTGCCGTTCGTCGGCGTTTACCTCTGTTATCAGACTTTCCGACGGTATTCTGATCGTTGCATTTCGGGTGGGAAGCGGTAGAGATGCTCCGGATGGACGACTGCGAATCATGTGCAGTCGTGACGAGGGAGTGAGTTGGCAGGCGCTGCATCCTGGTACGACCGCGGTCGTCGACGGTGTCGAGGGAAATCTCTACGCCGGGTACTTCACTGAGATCAACCCGAACAGGTTGCTTGGTGTCTTCGTTTGGGTTGATCGCTCGAATCCGGAACTCTCCTTCGTGAATCCCGAAACGGCCGGTGTTTTGCCAATGCGCAATTTGCTGGCGGAATCGCGCGATGGGGGCAAAACCTGGAGTCCTTTCGATTCATCGATCTCTCGCCACAAAAAGGTTGTTCTTGCACCGGGCCGATTGTTTCGCTGCCGGAGGGAGTGTTGGCGCTCCCGTATGAGAGCTGGAAAGAATACGACGATCGGGCACCGGGTCATCATATTGCCTCGTTGCGGCTCTCGGTTGACGGTGGCGAGACCTGGCCTGAAATGAGCGTCGTCGCCGAAGATCCTGAATCGCGCACCTTCTATTGGGATCAGCGAATTGCTGCACACCCTTTGACTGGCGAACTTGTCGCGATGTTCTGGACTCACAATCGCGAAGCCGGGAGCGATATCGACAACCACATCGCCTGGGGAAGTGCTGATGGCCGGAGCTGGAGTCTTCCAATCTCAGCTGGATGGCGCGGTCTACATTGCCAACCGGTCGCTATCGGCGAATCGATCCTCAACGCAGTTTACGTCCACCGGCACGACCCGCCGTCGTTGCGGGCAAACGCCAGCAACGACTTTGGTCGAACCTGGGGTGGCGAGATCTCCTTTTACGAGAGTACGGTGGGCACCGAACCGGGTGCAAAGGGAGTCATCGAGTTCGAAGAGTTCTGGCAGGACATGATGGCCTGGAGGTTCAGTCACCCACGCGGCGTGCTTCTGCCGAACGGCGATCTGTTCATTGCCTTTTACGCCGGCGATGGAGCTACAACGAGTATGCGCTGGGTCCGTTTAAGTCTTCGTGAAAGTTAGCGGATTCGGCGCTCGTTTCTCGCGAGCATCAACCCTTCGGATCTGGCGAGCCCACTATTTGTTGTTGCCGGCGGCAGAAACTCCAGATCATTTTCCTCGAAGAGTTCAGCCCAGACCGTCATCTCTTTGAAGATTGCCGGACCGTAGGTTGTCACCATCGCCACATCGACCGCGTCACGTCCGATGCCGATCGGGACCCGTCCGATTCTCGGTGTGTTGAAACGAGCGTCGAAGGTCCACCAGCGGTCGCCCAGATAAACCTCGAACCAGGCGTGAAAATCCATAGGTGAAAAGGGACCCGGAATCCCGATATCGGGCATGTATCCGAAAACATATCGGGCAGGGATGTTGAGCGCGCGGCAAAAGGTGATGGCCAGGTGCGCGAAATCGCGACACATCCCGCCACCGGCAGCGTAGACATCGACTGCGGTCGTCATCGGTGTGCTGGTGATCAGTCCGTACCGGATGTTGTTGTGAACCCAGTCGCATACCGCCTGTACCCGCTGCCAACCGGGTGTCGACCAGCTGAAGAGATGCCAGGCAACCTGTGAGAGTGTCTCAGTAAGGCAGTACCGGCTCGCGAGCGTATAAACCAGCGTCTCGTCCGGAAGATTCTCGACCTCATGCTGAGGAGCGGTGTAGTCAACCGGGTCGGCTTCTGCGGTGACATCGACCAGAGCGTCGTATCGGATCGTCGAATTGCCGCCCGAAAGTGTGAATCGCTCGCATCGGTTTCCGAAGAGATCGCGATACTCGTGTCGATCGGCGTGCGGGCGAATCTGCCAGCGCTCATTCAACAGTGTGTGAGCGAGATCGGTTCGCGGCTGGACAAGCGCGACCGCAGGCGTCGGCGGTGTTGATTCATAGGTGAACTCGCAGCCGACGTGGAGTTGCATCAGAGTCCTCTCAAGAGTGTATCGGCCGAGTTGAATGAAAGAGGGTCACGAATTTGAACCTCGCGTCTTTCGCGATTCATTATGACCGGCCCGAAGCGAAAGACTCATCGGACCCGAATGCTTACAATTTGCGAGTACTTACCGGAAAGTGCACAAATTCTACCCGTACTTCGTCGGTGTTCAGGGTTGCCGAGCGCCACGGTTATGCACCTTCGGGGTTCAACTCCGAAACGATCAACTCCTCGCGCGGCCGACGGAGCTTTGTGGATTTTCGTTGGGCAAGGAAGAGGACGGGAATCAGAATAACGCACATGATGATCGCGACATCGAAGGGCAACGTTTCTCGCCGCGCATAGAGGGGACCGGCCGCGATCGGTCCGAGCGCGTACGCGATGCCGCCGACCATCTCGGTCGTCGCAAATGCCCGGGCACGATGAGCAGCCGGCGCAAGTTCACCGAGTGCCGCCGAGAGCATCGCCCACGCCGAGAAGAGTCCGCCGCGAGCGTAGAATGCGATGGCGAGCAACGGCATATAGCCACTCGATCGAAAGATGACGAACCCGAAACCAAGTGCGGTTACCGCCACTGCAACAGCAAGAAACGGCGAACGCTGCAATTTCCGAATTCTTGCTACTGCTAACCCAAAGGTAGCTGAACCAATGGCCGCCCCTGCGCTGATCATGCTGATGACGGCCGGGTTGAGACCACGGACATCTTCCAGAAAGGTCGGGATGAAGGCGGTTCCGAACGAAAGGGAAAAGACGGTAATGAGGAGCAATCCTGCAACGAGGCGCACGCCGGGATCGCCGATGGTATCACGGTAGGTCGAAGTCGAAACCGACGATCGTTTGGAGAAACCCTCGGGTTCTCTGATCTGTGCCAGAAAGAAGAGCGAAACCGTCGTGCATGCAGCCGCAAAGACGAATGCTGCCCGAATGCCGAAGAAAGCGACCAGACCGCCTGAAATCAAGGGAGAGGCAATGAGCGAAATCGACGGTCCCACGGTGAAGACGAGCGCGAACGAGCGCATGCGCTGATCGCCGGCAAGGGCCGCAACCAGAACCTGAAGCAGGGGAAAAACAAGTTCGCCGATCGCTCCACAAACCAGCATAAAGATCAATTGTGTCCAGTGAGTGGCGAAGGCGGCCGAGAGCAAACCGATTGCGGTGATACTCCGACAAATCAGAATAGCCCGCCGATAGCCGAGGCGATCCGCGATCGATGCCGACGGCGCGATGACAAGCAAGCGGATGAATCCGCTCGAACCCAGTACCAGTCCGACGATGGTAACCGGCGCGCCGAGTCGTTCGATCCAGAGGGGCCACACACTGAGGTATGCACCGAAGGTCGCCTCCAGGAAGAAGAGACCCCAGAAAATTGGCAAAATGGCAGGCGGCAGATCCAATCGGACTCGCACGCAGAGACTCCTGATGACATTCCGGACACACGTTTCAACGGACGCGTCTCATTTCAGGCACGCGGCGCGACGTATGACCTTAGCACAGGTGTCGCGAATCCGAACTGAATGTTGACAAGATTTAACTCACCAGGAAGAGTTCGAGTTGGAGAACCGCTGTAATCGGCCGGTTTGAGGCGGAGAACCAATCGGGCTTGCCAGTGTTCCGGTGCCCTGCAACGCTCCGGTTCCCGCACCAGATCTGGCGAGTTCATCATCGCCATGCAGCGTTCCGGTTCCGCTGAGATCGTGCGCGAAGATGCCGGTGATGTGTGTCCGATTGATGAAGACGGTCAGCCGCTCCGGTGGCACCGAAGTCGGGGTTGTGGAGCGAGCCCGCAGCACGCCGGCCTCGGTCAATGGAACGAATTGTTCGAGCGCATCGGTGAGCAACGATGACGCATCGAAGCGGCCCTGGGTGTGATGTTGCCCGATCACCACCATTCCCGTGATGAGCACAGAAACCCGAATCGGGCGCTTCTGCACGTAGGTGCCAAGTTTCTTGACGTTCGTCTGGGGTGGTTCAGAGAGAACCACGACGCATCCGATGCCTGACTTGCGAACGGTACCCTTGGCATATTCTGAGATTGCGATCCCGGGTCGTTCGGGATTCGAGTAGATCACCTTCGAGAGGTCGATGAACTGCGACTGTGTGTTGAGGAGATCTTTGACCCGTTCGCCGTCCGTCTCGATGCTGGCCGTCAAGCACGCATCTGCAGTGAAGATCACGACCCGCGCGGGGGAGAAATTCTGGGTCGACATCCAGCCAGGACCTTTGCGTGAGTTGCGGTTAATGACAGAAAATGAGACCTAATTTCCTATGAGTTTCATCGTATCGTCATGGGTCGCGGCCCACCATCCGCCAACAGTCATGGTCAGGCGGTGTCAACGTACTTTCTTTCGCGTGCTGTGCCGGGAGCGGAAAAAAGCAGTGCCCCGATCCAGGATCGGGGCACTGCGCACTTTCAAACAGTCAGGATGGTCGAAAAATTACGTCGGAAGTCAGCGCCCGGTGTTTTCACAACTGATGATGTTGGTTCCGTTTCCGCTGATGGAAACCTCATGCTCATAGACATCGTTTCCGGTTCCGCAGTCGACAACATACGGAATTCCGTAGTAGGAATAGATGTGGTCGCTGCCGCTTCCACCGTATGCGGACGGTGAATTGGCGAGCTGGATGTAGTCAGAACCGGAACCGCCATCGGCGATCGCACCGTTGGAGGCATAGATTTCGTCGCTACCTGAACCGCCGTAACCCGCTCCGCCGAATGACACTCCGGCGGCCTCAAAAGAATCATAATTCCCTGATACCCAGATCGTGTCTCCGCCGGCATCACCGTAAACCGTGGAACCATCGACTGCTTCGATCCAATCTTCTCCAGATCCACCGTGGATCTCATCGACTCCACCATTGCCGCAAATGATGTCATTGCCGCCTTTGCCATTGATGACGTCAGCACCGGTCGAGCCGAACAGGATGTCGTTCTTCGACGTGCCATTCAATGTGCCCGGAGAATTGAGACTCTTGGTGGCATTCCCAGGATTTGAACACGGATTGCCGTTGGCGGATACCCGGTCCGCTGGTAAGAGGGTTACGATCAAAGTGAAAACAATCAGAAAACCGAACAGTGCTCGACGCATGATCTCTTCTCCATTCACGCCCGCGTGCGCAAGCGAATCTACCTGAAAAATGCAGAGGTTCCGGCCGTTTTTGAATCGTTTAGCGTCTCTGAAGAAGCAACCGGGTTTCGTGTTTCGGTCGTACAGACCTGAGTTCCCTCTTCGATGAGTCGAGTGAAACTCTGATCGGTCTGAGATATTGGCCCGGGCGAACTACCGCCCGGGTCGGTCGACGATCTCGAGATCTCTAGAAATTGTCCGAAACTGATTCGCAACTGATTGGCGTTGGACCGTCCGCAACAGCTGCATTCAAACCGTATCTGTCGACGCCGGAACCGCAGTTCACCGGCGGAGCACCTGCTTCGCTGAAGATGTTGTCCTTTCCGCTTCCACCGAATGCAGAGCCAGCGTTCCACAACGTAATCTTGTCCGAGCCGCTGTTGCCTTTGGCGGTTGCACCGTTGGTGGCGCGGACAAGGTCATCGCCCGATCCACCGTCGCCGACGGTTCCAGCGCCGTCGACCCAAATATCATCACCGTGAGCGCCACCAAGCACCACAGAACCACCATTGGCTTGAAGGCGATCTGAGCCGGTGCCACCATCGATCTGATCGGCGCCGCCATATCCACAGATGATGTCGTCTCCGCCCTTGCCTTTGATCACATCCGCTCCGGTGGAGCCGAAAAGAATGTCATCGCCATTGGTGCCAATCAATGTTCCCGGCGCGTTGAGTGATTGAGTTGGTGTCAATCCATAGCACCAATCGACCTGCGTCGCGGACGCACCACTTACTGAAAGCGATACCGCCATGCCTGCGATCAGGAACAGACCGAACAAAACTCGTCGCATGGTTTTCCCCTCCACGATTGCCACCCGAGTGGACTGATTTTTCGAATGTCGGACGATGCACGTACGTTCGATTGTATATGAGTTTTTCGTGGACACAATACGTCTGAAGAGGTCGTTTCAATCGTTGTTTTGAGCGGTTCAGTGTCGATCATTTTGTTGAAGGCGACCGATGGACTGCTGCCGAAGCGGGCATGAATGATCGGCGATCGAACGAGAAGACAAAGAAAATGACCCCGGCAGGTATTCGCCGAGGTCATTGTTCCTGTGAGATTTGCCTTTCGAATTACTTGCCGGTTTGCTCGCAACTGATGGCAGGAGGAAGGATGTCGTTGATCGATGTCACCCCCCGATGCGTGTACGAGTCTCGCCCGGAACCGCAGTTCACGTATGGGAACGTGCTGGATTCGCTTTGAATCGAGTCGTTTCCGCTGCCACCGTATCCGGCAGCAGCATCATAGAGACCGATCCAGTCGTTTCCGCTGTTTCCCTTCGCAGTTGCGCCGTCATATGCCTCAATGAAGTCGTTCCCCGAACCACCATCGGCGACTCCTCCTGCACCCGTGATAAAAGCTTGTCGACGCCAGCTCCCCCAAGAATGGTTGAACCATCGACTGCTTCGATGTCGTCGTTGCCAGTGCCTCCGTCGATTCTGTCGGGACCGCCATTGCCGCAGATGACATCATTGCCACCCTTGCCATTGATTATGTCCTTTCCGATTGAACCGAAGAGGATGTCGTTTCCGGAAGTGCCGTTCGACGTGTCAGGGGCGTCTGGATGCCTGGTGGCTGATTCCGAATTTGCACACGGATTGGCCGGGCCGGATTCAACCCCACCAGATCCGGCAAGCGAAAGCGCTCCGGCAAGAACGAACACGGCAACGAGCAGTCGACGCATGAACCACTCCCCTTCATCCTGGATTGGTTACCAGATTCAAGCCTGTTTCGCAGATTGAACGCTCGCAAGGGGTTGTCGTCACTGTGTACGTTCAAGGGTGGCCGTGCGTCACGTACTTCGGTCCAGCTTTCGCTCGCGATCCGGAAGCCGTCGCCGGTGCCAGCAACTTCTCAGATGAAACCTTGAGGGGGACTAGTGAAGCGATTCTTTATGTAGTCGGCCATCACTTGTCGAGATCTTTTCATCCACTGGTACAACCGTTCGCCCGTCCTTGTTCTTTGCATTCGTGGTGATTTTGTCCTGTTACAAAAATCTTCATCCTCGAATGATCATTGGCGTTTTCTCAGGAAACGTCATCTATGACCGAGGTAGATCCCTTCACAAATGTGATTTCGACCGAGTGGGATTTCCGTGAAATCGTCGGAGAACCGAGCCAGCTCGTCATCGATAAGGCGTTACCGAAGCTCGACCTCTATTCGGCCGGATTCATCGCGCGGTCGCCGTTTGCGCTCGTAGCCAACCTCGGACCTGACTGGACGTTGCGATATCTCGCCTCGCGGGGATAACGAGGGTTTCGCGCGGATCGTCGATGACGCCACGTTGCCGATTCCGGACAGACCGGGCAATCGTCGAATTGACACGTTGACGAACATTCTGGAGAACCCGCACGTCGGGCTGATCTTCATAATCCTGACGATGGAAGAGACGCTTCGTGTCAACGGGCATGCCAGAGGCATCAGCGACGAGGCGGTGATAGCCACCCCTGCGCACCGTGGCAAGCAGCCGTTGGTAGCAAGGGTGGGAGATATTGAAGAGGTCTTTCTCCACTGCGCCAAAGCCTTTCGACGCTTGAATCTCTGGAAACCGGAGACCTGGCGTGATACCTCCGATCTTCCGTCACTAGCGGAAATTGTGATCAATCAACTCAATAGGAAAGAGACGACAGTCGAACAACTCTCCAGCGATTTCGAAGAGGCATATCGAACCGGACGGCATTAGTGGTTGACTTGCACGGCTGGCATTGCCCCCACTGCGCGTCTCGGCCACAATAGAACAGACGGATTCTGCCGGTTTACCCGGAAATCGAAGCGGCAATCTCGTCCCGGTCTCGCAGATGGGTATTCGAATGTCCACCCAAGCCCACGTCGGGCCATTCATCGGTCGTGCCCAGGAACTCAGGGATATTGGTGAACTTCTCCAGCAGGACGGGGTTCGTCTTGTCACGCTCACTGGATTGGGTGGTATCGGGAAGACGCGCCTCGCGCACGAAGCCGCCGCTCGCGTTAGCCGGCATGACTTTCCGGATGGCGTTGCAGTCATTGCACTCGCGTCCGTGCGGGACCCGGGTCTGCTCGCGGAGGTGCTCGCGCAGGAACTGGCGGTGCCGGAGGACCCTGATCAGACCCGTGAGCACGATTTGCTCGCGCACGTCAAAACTCGCGAAATGTTACTGGTGCTCGACAACTTCGAACAGGTGCGCAATGGCCGGTATCTTGTCGAGCAATTACTGGAGGCATCACCTCCGGGATTCGTTATTCTCGTGACCAGTCAGCACGTGCTCGAGATCGGATGGGAACGTGCCTATCCCGTACTCGAGATGATTCCTCCGCAACGTGGCGAGGATGTGTCGGCAGAGATGCTGCGCGGAAATGACGCGGTTCGCCTCTTCGAATCGTGCGCACTCTCAGCCAATCCTTCATTCCGGCTCACCGATTCGAATGCGCCGCAGATTGGCGAGATCTGCCGCACCGTGGAAGGCATTCCGCTGGCGCTCGAGTTGGCGGCAGCTCGGATCCGGTCAACCGACCCGGCCCGACTCCTGAAGTTGCTCAGCCCGCGGCTTGGGATTCTCGGTCGGGACGATGGCGATCGGTTCGAGCGTCATCGCACGATGGCGAACGCGATCAACTGGAGCTACAGCCTGCTGACGCTCCAGCAGCAGCGACTGCTGCGGCGTCTTTCGGTATTTGCCGGTGGATTTTCTGCAGAGAGCGCGTCTGTTGTCGGAAGCGGTGGAAAAGCGACCGGCAACACGACCGATTCCACCTGGTTGCATCGAACGCCGGAACAGGATCTTCACAACGGCCTGGATGAACTGGTCAAGGTTTCATTGCTGCGGTTCGAGTTCTCCCCATTTGGCCACGGTCGCTATCGAATGCTTGGTGCAGTCCGGGAATTTGGACTTGCCCGTCTTGAAGAGTCAGGTGAGGAAGAGGAGACGCGCTGGACATTCGTCGGATCGGTCCTTAGCTTTGCCGAGGAGATCAAGCCGGCGTTACGAGGAGATCAGGCCGCCGACGCGCTGATTCAGCTTGAGATCGAACATTCGAATGTGCAGGCTGCGCTCGAATGGGCCATCGAACGGGGCGTGGCCGGAAGTGAAAGCGCACTTCGCATCTGTACCTCGGTTTGGAGCTTCTGGAAACAGCGCGGGTATCTTCGAGAGGCCGAACACTGGTTGCGTACAGCAATCGCCAGTGCAGGTGACGAAGAGACGTTGCACCTTGGCAATGGGCACCTCTTACTCGGGCACACGGTCAACGATCAACGATTCGGCTGGGCGTGTTATGAACAGGCGCTTTCGATTTACCGTCGCCTCGGTACGCCCCGGTATGTCGCGGGAACTCTGAATAGTCTCGGACAGACCGCGATTGGCCAGGGTGATTACCGGCGGGCGCGAGCGCTCCTGATGGAGACATTGCGGATTGTTGAGCAGAAGGGCAGTGATACCTCCCCCGGTGATCTCGCTCACGTCCACTATCAGCTTGGTGTGCTTGCTGAGCACCTCGATGAACTCGAAACAGCAGTCGGTCACCTCGATACCGCACGTCTCAATTGGGAAGATGCCGGGCAGTCGGTCGATATGCTCAATGCGGTGCTGGAGCTGGGACACGTTTATGCCCGGATGGGTCGCTTCGGCGTTGCCTACGACCTTCATGTTTCCGCACTTGGCAAGGCCAGAGCAATCAAAGACATCGATGCGGAGGGCAGGGCGCTTTGCGAGCTTGGTCTGGTGGAATCACAGCGTGGTGATGACGCTCTCGCGCTCAAGCATCTCGATTCGGCACTTCGACTCTATCGCGATACCGGTTACCCTTTTGCGCACCTGGTGACTGCAATCGAAGCTGTCGCTGGCGTTTGCAGTCGACATGAGCAGGCCGAGTTGGCGACGACGCTCCTCGGATTTGCCGATAACTGGCGGCGCCGAACTGGAACTGTTCTGCATCCGGAAGAGGAGAGCGCCCGAAACAAGGTGATGGAACTCTCGAAACGGCAACTCGGCGCCGCTTCGTATGACGCAGCGTGGAACCGGGGACAACGACTCATTCAATTGGATGACGTGATCCAGGCACTCTCCACGATCGAGATTAAGTCCGTCGTTCGCAAACCGATGATGGAGATTGAAAAGCAGAGTAGCAAACTGACTCCGCGGGAACACGAGGTGCTCTGTCATCTGGCCACCGGGATGAAGTACCGCGGAATCGCGACCGAAATGGGCGTTAGTGAGTCAACGATCAAGAAGTTCGTGGAGCGCATCTATGACGCGCTCGATGTGAACAATCGCACTTCTGCGACCGCCTACGCTTTCCAGCACGGAATCTGCTCCGCGAAGTAATCGAACCGGGACGACAGACATCGCCCCGGTTCAACCATCGCTGGAGTTACGGCAACCAGCAGCCGCCGTGGCATGGCGCCGGGTCGTCCTGATTGACATAACCGACAGTGAGAATTGTGGTCTCCTCTTTGTATCCGTTGTAGGCAGAGACCGTGATGTTCACCATCACGATCAAGTCACCGGGATTGAGTTCCACTGATGTCCCCGGTTTGATGTTCTCTTCTTTATTGTCTTTGCGGTAGGCGACAATCTGGTCCCCGGCATCGAACGAGAGCGTGAGAGTGCCATTCTCGACAAAGACCCAGTAATAGTGCTGATAGTGCTCCATGTCAGATCGATACTCGGGCTGAAACGCCGTTCGACTCCACCGCATCTGTGTCGAATCGAGCGATAGATTCTCATTCGCCGCCCGGTACTCCCTGAGATTGAGCGTGACCGGCATATCGACTCCCGGTGAAGGGAGTAAACGATGAAAAACTGGAGTCTCTTCAACTGCCATGATTTGCTCCTCCTGCATTGGACCTCGAACGGCTGCGCGGTTCTTCCTCGCAGCGAACTTTTCTTGTGATCACCGACCTCCACGATGATCGATGATCTTTCTTAGATTTGGAACCGAGCCGATAGTACTCCCATTGTCGACGACCGGTGCCCCCAGGGCAGGTGCGCGAAAGAGTTCCCGAATTTTCCACGCGGATAACGCAGATGAGTGACCTGAGCGCGCGAGTTCTATGCTCTGTACGATCGCAACACCCGCTGCAATGATCGCAGCCGCGCCTGAAGTGCCGCCGAAATGATGCGTGAATTCCGGAGATGATGACGCAGTCGACAAGTGTTCTCCATGCGCCCAGCAGTCGATTCGCGATCCAAAATTGGATCGCGGTTGCGGATTTCTCGGAAACCCAGCCGTCCAGCGCATATGGGGAACTCCAGACGTACAGGCCCCGACCACGATTGTCCCTGAATCGGTCTTGAATGCCGGCGAGACCTCATCATTAACCATGATCCATGAATCATCCCGAACCATGAACTGGTCGCGGATGGCGTCGTTGCTTCGAGAGACTAGAGCGCCAAGGTTAATTCCGGCATTTCCGGCCGACTGAACCACGACTATGCCGGCGCTGACGGCCTCCGCAAGCAGTTCCGCAATTCCAGGTTTGAGTTCATAGGGAAGATGCGGAGCACGTGACGACCAGTCGCGGGCGATCAGCAACACCGCGGGAAGGTTTTTTTTGAGTCGCTCGATCGCGACCGCGAGCAATCGTTTCGATGTCGACTCTTCAGTGTCGACGGACTGAACCAGAAGAAACCGTGCGCCGGGAAGCAAAGGATCCCCGGAATCGCGACCCGGATTGACTCCAAGATGCAATCCAAGCACCGAGTTGCCATGGACAAATCGTCCTCGTTTAATCGGGTGATTGCCAAGAAACTCAATGCAAGAGCCGTTCTCGCTTCTCCACGAAAATGCCGGGTGATTCAGATCCCAGCCTTCATCGAAGTGAGCCACGGTGACACCGGTTCCGGGCTTTGTTCCCAGGCTTTGCGCAACCAGAACCGCATAGTCGAAATCGAGACCCGACTCAGCCGCCCGATAGGATTGGCAACCCGCCGAATCTTGCGAGTTAGAATTTGAAAGTGTTGGTGCGTCAACTACTTCCATACGAATCCTTCAACTGCGTTTGAACGATTCCGGCGGCCGCGCGCAACAGGAAGCAACCGCCACAATACTGAACCGGCGGCCACACGATGGCTATAGGGAGAATACCGGACAAAATCCGGGTACAGGTCAGCTTCGTGTGGGTCGCAGCGTCGCCGCCATATCGAGTACCGCGCTCTGGAGGATTTCGACATCCGCTTGAGTCGTCAGCCAGTTGTCGAAAGCCGCTCGAATTGCCGCTCGGCCATTCCATATTGTGCCGCTAACAAATACCCGCCCATCGCGCTGGATCGCAGGAACGGCCGCGCGATTGATCTCGTCTGTGGCACCATCATCGAGTCCCTCGGCGGTGATCCGAAAACAGACAATATTCAGCGGCGCCGAGTTCATGAGCTGAAGTCCCGGGGTACGCTCGATCCAGGAGGCGAACGACGCGGTGTTGTCGACACATCGCTCGACGATGTCGCGATACCCCTCCCGTCCCAATGACTTCAGTGCGCACCACGCCGCCAGAGCGCGGAACCGACGCGACATCTCCGGCAAGTGAGTTATGGGATCCCAGCCCGCGCTGCCGACAAGATAGGCCCCACCACCGGCGAAGGTTTCTCGCAAAATTGTGGCATCACGGACGAAGGCAAATCCGGAGTCGTACGGCACGTTGAGCCACTTGTGGCCGTCGGCCGCCACAGAATCCGCTCGATCTATTCCCTTGCCGAGATGCTGAAGTCGTGGGGTGACATTCGCGAAGAGACCGAATGCGCCGTCCACATGCAACCACGCGCCACCAGGGTGACCCGCACAGAGATCGGCAAGCGCGTCGATGTCATCGAACTGACCGGTGTTGACCTCGGCCGCGTTGCCGACAACGATTACGGGTCCATCAATCGCCCTGAGCGTCGCAGCCATTGCAGCAATATCGACGATGCCACCTGGAGCGGAGACCTTCTTTACCTGATTTCGACCGAACCCGAGCGTGCCGAGACATTTGATCGCGCTGGCGTGAATTTCGGTGCTGGAGACGACAGTAATGACCGGGTTTCCACCGAGTCCGTCAGCGGCTGCATCGAACCCGAGTTTCCGACCGGCCCATTGACGCGCTGCAGCGAGACCAACGAGGTTCGCCATGGTGGCGCCGCTCGTCAACACACCGGCCCATTCCGACGGCAGACCGAAGAGTTCTTTGAGCCAACGCAACACGGTCAATTCGGTTTGAACGGAGGCAGGGCTTGCCGACCAGAGTCCAGCGTTCTGGTCGATTGTCGATGCGAGCCAATCTCCCGCGAGCGCGGCCGAAGTCGACCCGCCGGTGACAAATCCGAAAAATCGCGGTCCCGGGGAGGCGGTGATACCGATTTCCGCGCGTGAAAACCACTCTCGCACGGTGGCTTCGGGATCGGTGCCGTGATCCGGGAATGGTTCGTCCAGTGCCGCGATCATGTCGGCAGGCGATGGTGATGTTGTGACGGGTCGAGTTGAAAGAGATTCGAGGAAGCCTGTGGCGATCTCGTGAGCGGCCTCCAGCGCACGCCCGGTATCCGCGATTGATTGGACGAATGTAGGTGTTGCGATTGTTTCGCTCACGAGAAAACTCCTTTTGTGCTGGTGGGTGTCCATGAGTCTGGCTGGTTCAACCGGTCGAAACGATACCGATCGGCCGCACGGGACTTCCGGTGGCGCCAGTGAATTTCAGCGGCGTGCACACGAAGGTGAACTCGTGGATTCCAGCCTCGGCGATCTCTTCGAGCAGTAGATTCTCGATGATGTAGATCCCGCGCCGCGCCAGCAGGACAAGATGGCCGGGGAGTTCGCAACCTTCGATCTCATCCCGCAGTCCGATGACGTCCCACGCCATGTTATCGGCACCGACTGCGTGGACCCCAATTCCGGCGAGCCAGCGGGAAACATCCCCGTGCATGCCGGGACCGGCCAAATATGTTTCCGCATCATCCCAGATCGCGCCCAGGCCAAGCCGGACAAGCACCACGTCACCGGATTGAATCGTCGTGCCCTCTCGCTGACAGCACGCCTGGAACTCGGCGAGTGAAACCGCTTCTCCTGCCGGCAGGCGGTCGATACCGCGATGACGAGGGAGGTCAATCAAGACCGCGCGACCAACAATCGGGTCGATCTCTTCGACCCCGCCCGCCGAAAAACCTTTTGAACTGACGAGATCGTTTGCGTTCATCCCATTGGAAAGCATCTGCTCATCGGCCTGGTGACTGATGGCATCGATGTGGGTGCCGCTGTGTTCCATGCAAACGATGACGCCGGACGAACCGGTGCGGGGTCCATTCTTTACAGGGTCGTAACCATCGCTGTGCCGACGGTGCAGAATATAGAGGTACCCTGGCTGGTGGGCATTGTGAATTGGCATTCCCTGGAATCGCGGTTGTTCGAGATCGTAAATCGTGACGGCAGTGCCGCTGTTCCAATCCGTCCCTGTGCTTGCCATGCTCTCCCTCTCCCGTCGTCGCGTTTGGACGAGTGTGGGAGAGGGTGGTTGCGCCGTCAAGAGGGTGAAGTGGAACCGAAACGGAGATATCTCCGTAGAAACAGTCGTGCAGGAATTGTTGATTTGCATGTGCAAGCAGTCAATCCTGGCAAAGGAGGAGGAGACTTATGAATTCCCGCCGAAGAGTTTTGTCACTGTCCCTGGCGATGTTCGGACTAATGCCATTGGCACTGGGCGCTTCCGCGATTGCTCAGGAAGCGACTCCGACCGCTCAATTGATGCAGCCGGGTTCCACAATCAAAGTGACAGGTACCGGCAGCGTCGAAGTTCCTGCAGAGGGCGCAATTCTCCAGTTGGTCATCTATCCGAATGGTTTCAGTGGAGTCGAATTCGAAGAGAGCGGTGCGATTGAGGATAGTAGTGCGACTCCTGGGGCTTACACGGAGTACTATCCAATGCCGGTATCGGTATCCGAAGAGCAAATTGCCGCGGTGACTGATGCCCTCGAGGCGTCCGGGCTTGCTGCAGAACAATTCGGAGTGAAGTCATCGGAAACACTTTTTTCCGGCTACTTCAGTCCTGGTTCCGCGGTCATCGGCATTCAATTGAATTCGTCACAGGTTGGCGACGTGAACGACATTGTTTCCGCCGCGAGGGACGCGGCGAACGGAGTCGGACTTTCGATCGATCAGGGAAGTGTGGCCTATCAGATCAATGATTGTGCTGCTGCGACGAGATCAGCTTCCAACGCTGCCCTGGCCAATGGACAGGCCCAGGCTCAAGAGTTGGCAGATTTGCTCGGTGTTCAACTCGGTAACCTGATCGAAGCGTCCCAACAATCGGTCTATGACAGCATTTACCTCTCGTTGCTTGGTGCGTCTGCCCCGTGTGATCCACAGCTTACGCTTGAAGACGCCTTCACGACCTTTTTCCCGGGCCAAGGTACGACTGCTGAGGGCATGGTCGTGATATTCGCCGGGATCGCATTGACGTACGAGACTACATAGCTGATCGCCCCGTGACCTCGCCTGAATGAGGCGAGGTCACGGGCACCCTTACTGTCGAGAGGCGCTTCTTCCCGTTCGTTCATCCCGTATTCACGGATGACGCCAGCAATTCGCAGTCGATAGTTCGTGAAGACCGCTGTGCGACCGGTGTGCTGTGCCAACCGGTGCTCTCCACCATTCCGCCAGGTTTCAATTGCCGTTTCATCGCGCCAGAAAGAGAGCGAAAGGACTTTACCCGATTGCGTCAAACTTCGAAGCGCTCGATGGATTTGAATCCATCAAGCTCATCCAGCAGTGGTCGCAGGCTTCCCGCAATATCCAGAGAGCGCTCTCGCTCGCCCTCGACCGGCCAAACCTCAAAAATCACCGCGATCATTGATCTTCTCCTGAATTGCTCTCAAATGTTGACCGGAAATGCCTCCTGCCGCGGTACCTCCGTATGGAATCGAGTGCATCGGGAAGTTCAATTGCCGTGATGAGATATTCCATTTCCGGCGACCGAGCCCGATCATACGACGCCGAATGGGAACCATTGGATACATGCAGAGGCCCCTATGTATATGGTTTCCCCTCGTGTGATGGACGACCATTGATATCCGGACACAACGGTAATCGCGTAAGCTCAAGGGCGGTCAGACGTCGCGGGGCCAGGGGAATGGTATGACGCGACGATGGTCCTTCCGGACGCGGTTTGTAGCCGCTGCCGCATTGTGCCTTCTCCCGCTAATTGGCGTGGTACTGGTCCTCCTCGATCAAAGTCTCCAACACAGCCGCGATCAACTGGTAGATACCGAGTTCACGATCGCGGATGTAGTCGGTCAGGGATTGACCGCGACCCTCAACGAGAACCAACTCGCTCTCCAGGATCTCGCTGAAGACCCCGCCATTATTGGAATGAACGCGACTGATGCGCAGGATCCGCTCAATCAGGTTCGACGATCCCGACCGTCACTCAACGGACTCTTTCTGCTCAGTGCCGATCAGGTCGGTGCTGACCGGAGCGTTGTCACCATTTCCGGTGGAATCGATCCGGCGCCGCTCATTCCTCAGTTCCAGGACGTCGTTGATACCGTGCTCAACGCGGGCGAACCCGCGGTCTCCAATCGACTCATCGTCCCGGATGGCAATGTTGCGGTAATCGCGTTGCTGGTGCCTGTTCTGCCGGATCCTGGTCAAACGGTCGAAGGGAAACCAATCGGGGCAGTTGGTGCGTTTCTCACGATCGAGCGCTTACAACAGGCATTCCTGACCGGCTCGGTTTCCGGTGGGCAAACCACGATCGCGGTTGTCGCCGAAAATGGTCAAATCATCGTCGATCGCGGTGATTCCGAAATGACCGCACAAACGATTACAACGGAACTTGTTCTCGGTCCACTCAAAAAGGCGATTGCCGGGCAGCGAGGGCGTGAAGTCTACGAGGATAGCGACGGAATCGAGCGATTGGCGGTACTCGCGCCAGTGACGCATCCAAATGTCGCGTGGGCAGTGGTCGTCACCAGTCCCTCTCCGGCAATGTATGGACCAAATCAGAATCTGATCGAACGCGGACTTATTGCACTGGCAATAGCGGTCACTCTGACGCTGGCGCTGGCGGTGCTCTTTGGTGAATTGACTGCCCGCCCACTGCGGCAACTTACGACTCAGGCGCTCGCGATTACTCAGGGCGATCTCAGAAAACCGATGGATTCCGTCGGCAGGGGTGAAGTTGCGGCGCTGAGTAATGCCTTCAGGGATATGGCAGACCGGTTGACGACCCAGGTTCGCGATACTGAAGCGGCCCGCGAAGAGGTCGCGCTGCAGGCAGAACGACTTCGTGAGCTTCTAAGGAGAACTGTGCGGCTCCAGGAGGATGAGCGTCGGCGGATCGCTTCCGACATCCACGATGCCGTATCGCCGTTGATTACCGGTGCGCTTTATCAGGCGCGTGCCCTCCGGCTTACCGAGCGGAGCAACGGCAACGGAAATGGTGATGGCAACGGTTCCGGGAATGGCCATGACCATTCAGTCGCCGAACAGAAAGACGATGGACTCAGCACGGTAAGCGAACTTCTCGAACGGGCAATGGCCGAACTTCATGATGTGATCTTCGCACTTCGTCCGCCTGATCTTGACGATCTCGGTGTCGTCGCGGCGATCGATCGCTATGTCCATCAGATCAACCGCACCGGGTTGCCCTGCGAACTCGAAGTGGCCGGTCCGCAGCAGCGCCTTTCGCCTGAAGCGAGGCTCGGCGTTTACCGGATTGTGCAGGAGGCGCTCCATAACGCCCTCCGGCACGCACACGCCGATGAAGCTGTCGTTCGTATGGAATGGCTCGATGATCGCCTGCGGGTGACCATTCGTGACAATGGCTCCGGATTCGATCCGGAACAGGCGACCAATCCATCGTCACTCGGTTTGCTCAGCATGCGCGAGCGAGCGGCGGCAATAGGCGGTACGCTTGAGATTGCATCGAGACCCGGAACCGGAACGGCCGTCATTTTTGAGCGAATACTCTCCGGTGATCTGGTGACTGATCCGACAAGTATTGAAACTACTGGTGAGCTATTCTCGGAACTCGACTCCGGAAATCAGGAACAAAGTGACGAGACCGAGAGTTACGAGGTACGAAGCGTTTGATCACCGTGTTGCTGGTTGATGACCACCCAGTCGTTGTTGAGGGTTTGCGAAAGGTACTCGCGACCGCCGGTGACCTTTCCATCGCCGGGGAGGCACATGATGCCGCCGGCGCCATCGAGCAGGCCCGAAGTCTAAAACCAGATGTGATCCTGCTTGATCTCCGCATGCCAGGCGCCACCGGTGTCCAGGCGGTTCGTCGTTTGCGCGAGATGGATAGTCGCTCGGCCGTGATCATCCTGACTTCGTATGGTGATCAGGCGTATGTTCGCCAGGCGCTCGAAGCCGGCGCCGACGGATATCTTCTTAAAAGTACGCCGCCCGAACAACTCATCAGCGCGATCCGTAACGCCGCCCGCGGCCGCAGGCAACTCAGCCCTGAATTGCTGGATAGCGTGCTGGGTGATTTCGCCGGACTGGCCAGAGAACAGACCAAGCGCGATGCCGATCTGAGCGTTGAGGACCGCGAAATTCTGCAACGAGCAGCTGAAGGGGCAACGAATCGCGAAATCGGCAACTCCCTCGGTCGAAGTGAGATCGCCATCAAGAAGCGACTTCAGGTCATTTTCGCAAAACTCGGCGCCGTCGACCGCGCCCATGCCGTCGCCGAAGCCATTCGCCGCGGATTAATTTGATTCCCGAGCCGTAAGCTCCAATCCGCAAGCGACAAGCGACGTACAATGTGGCCTCCAGTTCAGGCGTGATTCACGTAAGGCTTGTGACTTGAACCTTGTGGCTTGGAGTTTGAGGTTGGCGGCGTGTCCCTCAAACAGATGACGTTTCTCGCGAATCTTGAATCGTTTCGCGGGAAATCAGCACGAAGGTGCCTACTTTTGTATCCGTCCGTGATACCCGCGTGTTGTCCGCAACAGTAAGATAGAGGTGTAGTCAGGGAATGCTCAGCCAGCATCCTGATTCGGGTGAAATGCCCAACCAGCTCGTAAGTGCCAGCCACACTTTAGAGCTCCCCTTCCCTCATTGAGACGCTGACCGCGTGACGCCAGCCACGTCACGCGGTCCCGCCTCCTCTCCCTCTGTGTTGTTCTGCCTACCATGATTTAACATAGAATGTGGTGCGGATCGCTAAAGATTCCTCCTTCATTTTCGGGTTGCGCGTTTAATGAGCACGGAGAGGAGTGTCCGGAACTGGAGACCCCTCGGATCCCGAAGATACGTTGATGCAGTCAAAGGAGACAACCTGTGAAAGGTCGCGAGCGCTTCCCTCTCATTTTTGGATTGACACTAGGGATTCTGATTGGATTGGCAGGTGCCAGTCGCACCGGTCTCGGTGTTATGGCACAGGACGACAGTGCCGATAGCAGTACACCTGCACGGGCGGAAGATGTCGTGGAAGCCGTTGGCTCTGCGGTTGTTACCGTGCTGAACGAACAGCGGTTCGAGGATGGAAGCGGCACCGAGATACAACCCGTGGGTTCGGGCACTGGATTCATCATCGATGAAGAAGGACATATCGTTACCAACTGGCACGTGGTCGAAGGTGGAGAACAGTTCGAGGTCATACTCGCTGACGGCACGATTCTTCCCGCGGAGTTGGTCGGTTCAGATAAGTTGAGCGACCTTGCGGTCGTTC
>Ga0105046_10005482_pt1 | contig 20082 bp, 15 predicted proteins | sample MAT03_FD_78385 | JGI IMG/M metagenome (GOLD analysis project Ga0105046, IMG submission 78385) | Freshwater microbial communities from Lake Fryxell liftoff mats and glacier meltwater in Antarctica - MAT-03 (megahit assembly) | ecosystem: Environmental > Aquatic > Freshwater > Ice > Liftoff... | reverse complement strand
TCGCGCCGTGAAGGTCTTCGAGTTGGATCGCTGGATGCCAGCGCTTTCTTCAGGTATGGCCACTCGCGCGCGCCCCGACGAACCTTCATGACCGCGGCGCCGATTATGCGAAAGTAGGGCTAGACTACTTAGAGGCACTTGCGCAACACAGCGCCAATATTGCGACGAAAATGGCTGAATTCGAGGGTCGACTGCGAACCTCCTCTCCTAGTGTATTCAAACCGCGATCCAGCCGCAGACACAAGAATGCGAAGTGAGCAGCTGCATCGTTAGCCGATGTTCGCCACCTATTCGTGCTTCCTATGAAGACCACCGGGAGGATCTGCGATCCGACTTCGTATTCTCGTGCGCGTACTGCTCTACAACGGAGATAGAGGCGCGAGGATTCGGCTTCGAAATCGACCACTACCAGCCACAGCTTCACGGCGGCAAAGACGACTACGTCAATTTGTATTGGTCGTGCAGAAACTGCAACAAAAAAAAGACTCGTACTGGCCAGCCGCGGCCGGAGCCGCCGCTAGCAAAACGATCATTCGAGTCGATCATCAAGATCCGGCAGATCACTTCGACGTGGCCGGCGGCGATCCTGACAGCCTTTCGGCTAAGACATCGGTGGGCGAGTGCACTGCAACACTGCTCGATCTAAACAGCCAGAGGATGCGTCGACTGCGGTCGATTCGTCGCCAACTCAGCAGCTCCACGGACTTCATTGCGCATGGCTTACGGCGACTCGGGAGTGCGAGGATAGATCAGCTGTCACCCGAGCAACGGGCTTTGGTCATCTCGCTGGGATCGGAATTCGCGCGTGATGAAGAGCTGACGATTTCCGCCCTTCGCTCACTTGTAAATAAGCACAGCAAATCTGAACTCATCGATCCAGACCCCGAGGAGGCCGAGAGGACTCAATCCCGTCGGAAATATCTTGCTGCAGCGGGCGCAATGCCGATGAGGCGACGCAGACGAACGTAGCTCGCAGGTTTGGCGTATTGAGCAAATCATGCGAACGACGGAGGGCGACTGCGATGTAGAAACGCGAACTCCCCGCGCTTGGGCTCAGCGGATCGAGCCGGAGATCGTGAGGTAGCTGCCGACCGAGCCGATGGTGAGGTCGGAGAAGCGGAGGCCGGCGACGGCGGGTAGCGGGACCGCGGCGAGCAGCGGCGCGAAGGTGTCGAGCTCGTGCTGGATGAGGAACGGCATCAGATCTTCGAGACCGGCGCCCGGGATGCCCGACCGATCGAAGAGCACGTCGGCCTGGATCACCGGCGGCTCGATCGTGAGTTGCGCGATGTTGGGGTTGCCGGCGTTGGGCGTGACCTTGAGGCCCAGGTCGACGCTCAGCGCGACGGTGGTGATCTCGTCGCCGCGGTTGGTGAGGTGTGCGATGAGATCGGGCATGGCGATGTGGAGCCCGCCCTCGGCGGTCGTGGTCACCACCGGTGGCAGCAGCGCCTCGAGGCGGATCGCGTCGTAGTTGCCGAGGTCGCGCGTGATCGTGAGGTCGAGGCCGCCGGCCGCCCAGAAGCCGCTGAGCAGCTGGTTGACGGTATCGTCGGCGATCGCGAGCTGGAAGCCGTCGTCGCCGCGCATCGGCGGCACCTGATCGTCGGTGAAGTAGAACGCGCGCTCGCCGCCACCGACGGTGATCTTGGAGTCGAGGGCGATCTCGGCGCCGGCGGCGTCGAAGCCGATGCCGGCCGCGGCCACCTGCACGGTCAGGTTCTTGCCGAGCAGCGCGACGGTCTGCGGGCCGACGTGCACGCCGGCGATGGTCTCCTCGACCATCGGTCCGACGAACTTCTCGACCGCGTTGGCGAGCACACCGCCGATGGTGTGGTCGAGGTCGAGCAGCGAGATGACCGCGCCGGGCACCCCGCTGGCGCGTAGGTCGAAGCCGACCAACGTGACGGTCGGCGACAGCAGCTTCACGTCGAAGCGGCCGTTGGCAACGGTGACGGCGATCATGCCGCGTACCCGGGCGGTGGTCGCGCGGATCGTGATGTCGGTGTCGCCGTCGAGGCAGGCCGCGGCGTAGCGGGCGTGCAACGGGATGTACAGATCGTGCAGCGAGACGTCGAGCGCGAGGCCGGCGTCGCCGGGGACGATCGCGATGTCGGCGGTCGAGAGGTCGAGCCCAGGGCGAACGCTGGCCTTGCCGTAGAGGCAGTCTTCCTGACCGTTCGACAGGCCCTTGGCGACGACGGGGTTCATCGGCATCACCAACGCGCCGAGGTCGGCGGTGGCGACCAGCTCCTCGGCGCGGGTGGCGAGGGTCGAGAAGGCTTCCTTGGAGAGCGCGGCCGAGAGGGCGTTTTCGACCATGGTGTCGGCGGCGACGAAGTGGCCGGCCAGGACACCGCGGGTGTCGTCGGCTGAGCCGCCGTTGGCGGCGGTGGCGAGGGTGTCGAGCCGGTTGGCGCCAGCGCGCAGCGGCACCAGGGCGCTCCAGCTGCCGTCGGCCGCGACGGTGGCCGGCTGACCGTTGATCTTCACCTCGGTGACCGGCGAACCGTCGGGTCCGGGCGCCACCGTCCCGCGCATCTGCACCGAGCCCAGGCCCTCATGGATCAGGCCGCGGTCGGGCGAGGTCACCGTGAGCACCGGAGGCTCGGGCCGCGGCGGCAGGTCGTTGGTGCAAGCGGCGACCGAGACAGCGAGCGATGCGGCGACGACGAGGTGAAGGCGCATGTGCGACCTCAACCCAGCAACAACGACGCCAGCCCCAAGCGCACGCAGGTCATCGCAACCATTGACCGGCCCTGGCCGCGACCGGGACTCCCCACCAGGGTCAGGGGTCTGTCCTCGCCGACCACTCGACTAGCCACGCAGCGCGTCATTGCGTCCGATTATCGGACGGGTGACACCTTGGGCGTCCGGCTATCGGACGGGTGACACCGGGGGCAACCCGGGGCGACACCGGAAGCGTCCGGCTATCGGACGGGTGACACCGGGGCGTCCGGCTATCGGACGGGTGACACCGGGGCGTCCGACTATCGGACGGGTGACACCGGAAGTGACACCGGGGGCGTCCGGCTATCGGACGGGTGACACCGGGGCGTCCGGCTATCGGACGGGTGACACCGGAAGCGTCCGGCTCTCGGACCATGCGATGCTCGCGCTTCATGCGCGAACGGTTGCGTGAGGTCGCCTGGGTGTTCCTCAAGCTGGGGACGGTCGCGTTCGGGGGCCCGGCCGCCCACGTCGCGATGATGGAAGACGAGGTCGTGCGCCGGCGCCGCTGGCTCGAGCGCGACGAGCTCCTCGATCTGTTCGGCGCGACCCAGCTCATCCCTGGGCCGAACTCGACCGAGCTCGCGATCCACCTCGGCTACCGCCGGGCCGGCTGGCGCGGGCTGCTCGTGGCCGGGCTGTGCTTCATCCTGCCAGCCACGCTGATGGTCGGCGCGATCGCGTGGGCCTACGTGCGCTACGGCGCGCTGCCGCAGGTCGATCGCGTGCTGTACGCGATCAAGCCGGTGATCGTCGCGGTGGTCGCGCAGGCCGCGTGGGGCCTCGGACGCAGCGCGGTGAAGACGCGCTTCCTCGGCTTTCTCGGCGGCGCCGCGCTCGCCGCCACCCTGCTCGGCGTCCACGAGCTGGCGATCCTCGCCGGCGCCGGCCTCGCGAGCGCGCTGGCCCGGCACGGACCTGCCGCGGTCGCTCGCGCGAGCGCTTGGTTCGCGTTGCCCGCGCTGGGGCCCGGCGTCGCGGTGACCGGCGCCCAGCCGTTCGGGCTCGCCCCGCTGTTCGTGTTCTTCCTCAAGGTTGGCTCGCTGCTGTTTGGCAGCGGCTACGTATTGCTCGCGTTCCTGCGCGCCGATCTGGTCGACCGTTTCGGCTGGCTCACCGAGGGCCAGCTGCTCGACGCCATCGCGGTCGGGCAGCTCACGCCGGGCCCGGTCTTCACCACCGCGACCTTCGTGGGCTACCTGCTGGGCGGCGCGCCCGGCGCCGCGGTCGCCACCGTCGGCATCTTCCTGCCCGCCTTCGTCTTCGTCGCGTTGAGCGGTCGGCTGGTGCCGCGCCTGCGCCGGTCGCCCATCGCCTCCGCGGTCCTCGACGGAGTCAACGTCGCGTCGCTCGCCCTCATGGTCGCGGTCGGCCTCGTGCTCGGACGCACCGCGCTCGTCGACCTGCCCAGCGTCGCCATCGCGGCCATCGCCGCCGTCGCGCTGGTGCGCTTTCGGGTCAACTCGGCCTGGCTGGTCACCGGCGCCGCCGGGCTCGGCGCGCTGCTCTACCTGGTCGACTGACCGAGGTCCGACGGCGGCGGCTCGTGGCCGGCGGCGCGGGCGGCCGCGGCGGCCTCGGCCACCGCGATCGGGTCGGGCGGCATGCCGATCTCGAGCTCGCCGCGGTCGACGAAGCCCTTGCGGCGCAGCGCCCAGCGCGCCCCGCGGCGCGCGCTGATCGAGAGGCTGTCAAACAGCGAGTAGAAGGTCGGGATCGCGATCAGCGTGAGCACGAGCGACATGGTCTGTCCGCCCACCACGATGCCGGCCATCGCCTTCGAGAAGCCCGAGCCGATGCCCTTGCTCAGGATGAGCGGCATCATGCCGGCCACGAACGCGAAGGTCGTCATCAAGATCGGGCGCAAGCGATCGCGGGCCGCCTGCAAGATGGCGACGTCGCGCGGCAGGCCGGTCGCCCGCAGCTGGTTGGCGTGGTCGACCTGCAAGATGCCGTTCTTCTTCACGACCCCGAACAGCACCAGCAGGCCGAGCATCGAGAAGATGTCGAGCTGGTTGCCGAACAGGATCACCGACAGCAGCGCAAAGGGCACCGTCAGCGGCAGCGTCAGCATGATGGTGAACGGGTGCAGCCACGACTCGAACTGCGCGGCCAGCACCAGGTACATGAAGACGAACGACAGGAAGAACGCGAACGCGAACGCCTGGCCGGTCTTGGCCATCTCCTTCGAGCGCCCGAACGGGCCGGCGGTGTAGCCGGGCGGTAGGTGCTGGTCCTCGATCGCCTGGTTCATCGCGTCGGCGATCGCGCCCTCGTTGTAGCCGGGCGCGACGTTGCAGGTGATCGTGATGCTCTTGGCGCGCTGGGTGCGCGTGATCTGCGACGGGCCGTTGCCCTCGCGCTGCTCGACGAGATCCGACAGCGGCACCAGGCCACCGGTCGCGGTGGGCACGGTGATGAGCCCGAGCAGCGACGGGTCGGTGCGGAACCGCTCGTTGGCGCGCACGTACACCACGTAGCGCGAACCGAGCTCCTCGTCGCCGGGCGCCTCGACGCCGCCCATCATCACCGCCATCGTCGCGGTCAGGTTCGCGGTATCCACGCCGAGCGCGGCGGCGCGCTCGATCGACGGCCGCAGGGTCGATTCCGGCAGTAATCCCGGCAGCGACGAGTCGAGGTCGACGACGCCCTTCACCTTGCGCATCGAGTCGAGGATGCGGTTGGCGTACAGCGTGAGCCGATCGAGATCGGGCCCGGTGATGAGGTAGCTGATAGCCGCGTTCTGCTGGCCCCCGCCGATCGAGAAGTCGTTGACCAGTTGCACCGCGACCCGGGCATCGGCGGGCGCCAGCGGCAAGACCAGCTTGCGCACGTCGTCCATGACCTCGGCCTGGGTGCGGGCGCGCTCCACCGGGTCGGTGAGGCGGACGTACACGCTGCCGACGTTGGCGATCTTCTGATCGTTGTCGGCGACGGTGACCAGGGTGTGGATGACCTCGGGGATCTTGCGAGTCTCGCGGGCCAGGCGCTCGGCCAGCACCGTCGTGGCATCGAGGCTCGTGCCCTCCTTGGTGCGGATGAAGATCTCGAAGTGGGCCTCGTCGTTCTCGGGCAGGAAGCCGAAGCCGGCCTTCTTGCCCAGGGTCGGCGTGGTCGCGCAGGTCGCGATCGACAGGACCACGACGATCCAGCGGTGGCGCAGCGAGAAGCCGAGCATCCGGGTGTAGAGGTTCTCGATCGGCTTGTAGCCGCCGTCGATGATGCGCTCGAGGACGCTGCGCTTGCGCTGCTCGCCGGGCGGCGGCGGCAGGGGCAGCAGGCGGGCCGCCATCATCGGCGTGATCGTGAACGACACCAGCATCGACACCCCGATCGCGAACGCCATCGTCAGGCCGAAGCTCATGAGGAAGCGCCCGACGATGCCGTCCATGAACGCGACCGGGAGAAACACCGCCATCAGCGACAACGTCGTCGCCAGCACCGCGAGGCTGATCTCCTTGGTCGCCTTGACCGCGGCGACGAACGGCTTCTCGCCGTGCTCGTCGATGTGTCGATAGATGTTCTCGAGCACGACGATGGCGTCGTCGATGACGATGCCCACCGCCAAGGCCAGCGCGAGCAGGGTCATCGTGTTGAGCGTGAAGCCGGCGACGTTCATCAGCGCGAACGTGCCGATGATCGAGATCGGGATCGCGACCGCGGCGATGATCGTCGAGCGCAGGCTGCCGAGGAAGACCAGCACCACGACCGCGGCCAAGAGCGCGCCCAAGACCAGGTGCTCGGTGACCAGGTCCGACGAGGTGCGGATGACCTCGGCGTTGTCGCGCACGACGTCGAGCGTGACCCCGGGCGGCAAGGTCGCCGCGATCTCGGCGACCGCGGCCTTGGCGGCGTCGACGACGGCCACGGTGTTGGAGCCCGACTGCTTGCGGACCGCGAGGACGATCGCGGGGCGGCCGTCGCGCACCGCGGCCGAGTCGGCGTCGGCGACGGTGTCGAGGACCGTCGCGACGTCGCGGATGCGGATCGGGTTGTCGCCGACCTGGCGCACGATCAGATCGCCGATGGCCGAGGCGCCGACGCCGCGGCACTCGACGCGCAGGGTCGCGTTGTCGGGCCCGCGCTCGAAGCGACCGGCCGGCATGCTGGGCAGACACACCGCCAGCGCGCGGTTGACCTCGAGGGCCGAGACCTTGGCGGCCGACAGTCGGATCGGGTCGAGGGCGACCTCGATGCGACGCTTCTGACCACCGACCACGCGCACCATGCCGACGCCGCTGACCCGCTCGAGGGTCGCTTGGACCTTGTCCTCGGCGATGCGGGTCAGCGCCTGGACCGAGGCGTCGCCCTTGAGCGACAGCATCAGCACCGCGGCCGCGTCGGGGTCGGCCTTCTGGATCTGGGGGGGGCGGATCGAGGTCGGCAGGTCACGGATCGTCGCGATGCGATCGCGGATCTCCTGCGCCGCGACGTCGGGATCCTTGTCGAGGTTGAACTGGGCGACGACCAGCGACGCGCCCTCCGACGAGATCGAGGTGAGCGTCTCGATGCCGGCGACGGTGTTGACCGCGGCCTCGATCTTGTCGGTGACGTCGTTCTCGACCGAGCTCGGCGAGGCGCCCGCGTAGATCGTGGTGATCGTGACCAGCGGAAAGTCGATCTTCGGGAACTTGTCGACGCCGAGGCTGCGATAGCCGACGCCGCCGACCACGAGGATCGTCAGCATCAGCACGGTCGCGAGGACCGCGCGGCGGACCGAGATGTTGGATAGCCATTCCATGAAACGTTCTCCTTGTGCCGCGCCGCTACTTCGCGAGGACCACGCCGTCGACCACCTGCTCGGTGATCGGGGCGGCCACCTGCTCGCCCTTGACGGCGCCGCGCAACAGCGCGACCGAGCCGTCGGCGAGCGTCGGGCCGGGCTGGACCACCCGCTCCTCGAGGCGGCCCTTGACGACCGCGAACAGGCGCCAGGTGGTGCCGCGCTTGACCAGCGCGTTGGCGGGGACGACCGCCATCGGCTTCATCTCGAGCGTGATGGAGGCCTCGGCGAACATGCCGGGGACCAGGGGCGAGCCGGGCGCCAGCTCGGCCTCGGCGGTGAGCGCGCGCGACTGGCGGTTGATCTCGGCGCCGAGGCGCGTGACCTTGGCCGGGTAGGTCTGGCCCGGGAAGGCGATCGCGGCGACCGCGACCTCCTGACCGACCGCGACCCGGGGCACCCAGGCCTCCGACACCTGCAGGTCGACGTGGAGCGGGTCGTCGTCGACCAGCGTGACCAGCCGCATGCCGGGATTCACCCACTCGCCGGGCGACACCCAGCGTCCGTCGATGCGGCCGGCGAAGGGTGCCCGCACCACGCCATCGGCGATCGACTTGGACACCAGGGACAGCTGGGCCTTGGTCGCCGCGACGGTCTGGGCCGCCGCGGTGCAGTTGGTGATCTCGCGATCGAACTGCGAGCGCGTGATCGCGCCCTTGTCGAGCAGGGCCTGCGCGCGCTTGCACTCCTCGACGGCGAGCCGGTCCTGGGCCTGGGCCGCAGCCAGCTGGGCCCTCACCGACTGCGCCGAGATCGCCGCGCTCGAGGCGTCGAGCCGCACCAGCGGATCGCCGAACTTCACGCGCGCGCCGCGCTCGACCAGGACCGCGAGGACGCGGCCCGGCACGCTCGACGCGACGTCGGACGACTCTTGCGGCACGACCATGCCGGTGAGGGTCAGGCGATCGGGCGCCGGCAGCTCCTGCACGGTGACCAGCGCGAGCGTGACCGGCGCCTCGGCGACCACGGCTCGGTCGCCGGAGGCCGCCTTCTTGGAGCACGCGGTGGCGGTCGAGGCCAGGACGAGCGCAGCGGCGACGCGGAGCGGTAGGGTCATCACGAATCCTTGTCTCATGGCAGGTCCAGTCCCGCGGCGTGCCGCAGTTGCGCCCAGGCGATCCGACGATCGATGAGCGCGTTGATGGCGGAGATGCGGGCCGCGGTGAGCGCGGTCTCGGCGCTGGTGACCTCGAGGGTCGTCGCCCGCGCGTTGTCGTAGAGGTCGAGGCGCACCTGATAGCTCTCCTCGGCCGCCGCCAGGCCGCGCTGGCTGGCCGCGTAGGCGTCGTCGGCGAGCTCGGCCGCCGAGCGCGCGGAGGTGACCTGAGCCCGCACGCCCAGCTCGAAGCTCTTGCGGTCGGCGATGAGCGCGCGCTGCTGGGCGTCGATGGCCTTCACCGCCGGGTCGACGCCGAGGAAGCTGTTCACCGACCAGGTCGCGCTGACACCGGCGGCCCAGGTCAGGTTGAACTCGTCGCTCGACGGAAAGATGCGCTGGTTCGGGTTGTCGTAGTTGAGCTGCGCGAAGACCGACAGCTTGGGCAGCCGCTCGACCTCGGCCTCGGCGCGGTGATGGTCGAGGGCGCGCAGGCCGGCGTCGAGCGCGCGACCCTCGTAGCGCCGGGCCGCGGCCTGGGTGGTCAGCTCGCCGGTCGACGCCAGCTCGGGCAGCGGCGTGGTCTCGCGGACGTCCTCGCCGATGCTCAGCTCCTCGTCAGGGCTGGCCCCGATCGCGATGCGCAGCAGCTCGGCGCGGATCGCGACCGCTTGCTTGACCTGGGCCAGCGCCAGCTCGGCCTGGGCCTTCTGGGCGTCGAGCTGCAGCACGTCGGCGCGCGACGCCCGCTGGAACTCGGCGAGCGTGGCGACCTGGGCCCGCGTCGCCTCGAGCTGCGCGACCTGGCGCTCGGCGACCACGATCGCGAGCTTGGTGCGGACCCACTCGTAGTACGCGACCTCGGCGTCGGAGGCCGCGCTCAGCTCGGTGGCGTGGATGCCCAGCTCGCCGGCCACGACCTGCGACTCGATCGCCTTTTTGGCCTTGGGCAGGCGCAGCACCAGGTCGGTGATCGGCACCGACACCTCGCCGCCTAGATGCATCGAGTTGAAGTACTGCGGGAGGCTCACGCCCGGTGCCAGCTGGATGGGATCGATCTCCGAGAGCCGGGTGTACGACGCGGTCAGCCGCGTGACCGGGATCAGCGCGAGCGTGACCTGGCCCAGCTGGCTGCGGGTCTGGTCGACCTCGGCCTGCTTGCGGGCGACCGTGAGGTTGGCCTTGATGGCGCGCTGACCGGCGACCGCGGCGGTCAGGCCGCCGGGACGAGCGAGGATCTCGGCGAGCGCGGCATCGAAGGCCTCCGACGCCACGCTGGCTCGCGAGGGAGTTGGCGCCGCCGGCTGGGCGAGCGCGACCGTGGGGACCGCCGCGATGACGATCGCCGCGAGGAGGGCACGTGGCATGGGCGCCGTGCAAAGCACCGCTCGTGCCACGGCGCGTCGTCAACGGTTCCAGTGGTCTGCCTCGACTGTCGGACTGGCCTGTCGGGTTTCCTTGCAGCCGACGACGGTTCACCGACGGGCGGGGAACCGACAACCGCGCGCGGGCGCTGCTACGATTCGCGCATGTCGACGGTGTCACGCCTCGATCGCGCGCTGACCGACCGCTCGCGCGGGGTTGGCCCGGCGCTGGCAATGCGCAACGCCGTGTGGCGAGGTACGCGCAATGAGCTGATGCTGTCGACCGGCCGACAGAATGTCGCGCTGTCGGCGGCCATCGGCATCGTCGCCTCGTCGCTCATCTCGGTGATCCTGTGGCGCGCCGACTTTCCGCTGTGGCGGGTCGCGGCGCCGCTGGTGCTGTTCGGGCTGATGTTGGGCGCGCAGTTCTGCGTGGTCCGGATCGCCGAGCGCGAGCCGCTGGTGATCGAGCGCGCGTTCATGTTCATGCACGCGATGTCGCAGGTCTACATGATCAGCGTGACCACCGTGACCGGCGGCATCTACAGCCCGATCATGCCCGTCGTCGGCGCGGCCACCGCGTTGCCCATCATCTTCTTCGGGCGCGCGCCGGTGACTCGCGGGCTCTTGGCCTGGAACCTGGTGCTGTTTCTGGCGATGGCCGCGCTGCCCCAGCGTTGGCTGGGCCCGCACCTGCCCCACGGCGAGTACATGACGGTCGCCATCGTCGGCTTCGTGTGGACCGGCACGATGGTCTCGATCTTCGTGGGGCGGGTCCACGCCGCCAGCGTCATCGCCGGCAGCGCGGTCAGCGCGCTCAGCGAGGAGCGCGTCGCGGTCGCCACCGAGCAGATGTGCCGGCTGCAGTCGGTCGGCTCCAAGGTCGCCCACGAGCTCAAGAACCCGCTGGCCTCGGTGAAGGGGCTGGTCCAGCTGCTCGCGCGTGGCGCCGGCGACAACCGTTCCCGCGAGCGCCTCGACGTGGTGCAGAGCGAGATCGCGCGCATGGAGACCATCCTCAGCGAGTACCTGTCGTTCTCGCGCCCGCTCGAAGATCTCAAGCCGCAGTCGATCGACGTCACCGACGTCGCCGCCGACGCCGTCGCGGTGGTGGGCGGACGCGTCGAGCAGGCCCGCCTCGACATCGAGCTCGACGGCCAGCCCGCGCCGGTCACCGCCGATCCCCGTCGCCTCAAAGAAGCGCTGCTCAACATCCTCGCCAACGCCATCGAGGCCACGCCGGCCGGCGGCACGATCAAGGTCTCGACCCGGTCGCGTCGGTGTGGTGGCGCGACCATCGACGTCGTCGACAGCGGGCGCGGCATCAAGCCCGACGATCTCGAGCGGCTCGGCACCTCGTTCTTCACGACCCGCGACGCCGGCACCGGCCTCGGCGTGGTCCTGGCCCAGACCGTCGTCGGTCAGCATGGCGGCACCATCCACTACCGCAGCGCGCCCGGCCGCGGCACCCGGGTCACGATCACGCTGCCGGCCCAACCCGGCCCGCCCCTCGCCAACGGGCTCACCGTCGCCGCCGCCAACGCCACGGAAGCCGCCTAGTGGCGGTGCTCCTGGTCGACGACGAGCCCGGCGTCCTCTACACGCTGTCGGAGGTCCTGAGCGAGCGCGGGCACCGGGTCGTCACCGCGACCTCGGGCGCCGAGGCGCTCGGCAAGCTCGAGGACGCCGACACCGTCGTGACCGACCTGCAGATGCCGGGCATGACCGGCCTCGAGCTGATCTCGACGATCGCGATGCGCGATCCCAGCCTGCCGGTGATCTTGCTGACCGCCCACGGCTCGGAGCGGGTCGCGGTCGCGGCGGTCAAGGCCGGCGCCTATGACTACCTGACCAAGCCCTTCGACATCGACGAGGTCGCGATCGTCATCGAGCGCGCGCTCGAGACCCGGCGGCTGCGCGTCGCCAATCGCCGGCTCGTCGTCGAGCGCGCCCTCGGTCGCCGCATCATCGCCGACAGCCGCCCGATGCGCCGGCTCCTCGACGCCGCCGAGCGCGTCGCCGGGCGCGACGTCACGGTGCTGGTGCGCGGCGAGACCGGCACCGGCAAGGAGTTCGTCGCCCACCTGCTGCACGCCCACTCGTCGCGGGCCTCGCGGCCGCTGGTCCGCTTCAACTGCGCCGCGATCCCCGCCGAGTTGGCCGAGGCCGAGTTGTTCGGCCACGCGCGCGGCGCCTTCACCGGCGCCACCACGGCGCGTCGCGGCTTCTTCGCCGAGGCCGGCGGCGGCACCTTGGTGCTCGACGAGGTCGGCGAGCTGCCCCTGGCAGTCCAGGCCAAGCTCCTGCGCGCGCTGCAAGAGGGCGAGATCCAGCCGGTCGGCTCGGGTCGGGTCGAGCGCGTCGACGTGCGCGTGGTCGCATCGACCAACCGCGACCTGCTCGCCGAGGCCCGCGCCGGGACGTTCCGCGAGGATCTGTACTACCGGCTCGCCGTCGTCGAGCTGACCGTGCCGCCGCTGCGCGAGCATCGCGACGACATCCCGGCCCTCGCGCTCGAGTTCGCGCGCCGCTACGGCGAGAAGTTCGGCCTGGGCGCGCTCGCCCTCGAGCCCGCGCTGCTCGAGGCGCTGGTCGCGGCCCCGTGGCCCGGCAACGTCCGCCAGCTCGAGAACACGATCGCGCGCCTGGCCGCGCTGGCCTCGGGCCCGGTGCTCACGCTCGGCGACCTCGCCGGCCAGGGCGCGCCCGCCGACAGCACCGACCAGCGCCCGGCAGCCCTCGACGACGACGACCCCGGCAACCCCGACGACGGGCCGTCCTTGCGCGAGCAGGTCGAGGCCTTCGAGCGCGGGGTCATCGTGCGGGCCCTGGCCGGCGCTGGCGGCAACCAGAGCGAGGCCGCGCGCCGCCTCGGCACCAGCCGCGTGACGCTGATCGACAAGCTCAAGAAGTACGGCCTGGTCCCGCGGCGCTGATCACGTCGCCGCCGCGGCGCGCCCGGCGCGGCTGGCGCTTCGACGAGCCGGCCGGCATAGTGCGCCGATGCGCTGCGCCGCCGCCGTGATCCTCGCGCTGGTCGCGCACGTCAGCCTGATCTCCGGCGCCCACGCCGAGGACCGCATCGCCCCGCCCGACTATCGCCGTGACGGCGCGGTCGTCGTGGTCGGCGGCGCGCTGTACCTGCTGGGCGAGGTGGTCGCCAAGGACGCGCTGTCGCCCGATACCTGCCGGTGGTGCGACGACAACCGCCTCGACCGCGGCGTGCGCGACGCGCTGGTCTGGGACCACCGCGCGACCGCCAACACGCTCTCCAACGTCAGCGCCTTCGTGGCCGCGCCGGTGCTCGGAGTCGGCCTCCTCCAGCTGACCGGCACCACCGACCACCTGGTCCACAACACGCTCATCCTCGCCGAGGCGGGCGTCGTCGCCTCCGACCTGGCCTACCTGATCAAGCTCGCCGCCGCCCGCGAGCGGCCCTTCGTCCACCAGCTGCCCGACGCCGACAAGCGGTTCACCGATAAACCTGCCGAAAACAACCTGTCGTTCTTCTCGGGCCACGCCACGCTCGCGATGACCCTGGCGGTCGCCGCTGGCACCACCGCGACGCTGCGGGGCTACCGGCACCACCGGCTGGTGTGGGCCACGACGGTGCCGGTCGCGCTCGCCACCGGCTACCTGCGCATCGCCGCCGACCGCCACTACACCACCGACGTCGTCGTCGGCTGGACCTTCGGCGCCGCGGTCGGCTTCGCGGTCCCGTACTTCTTGCATCGCCGCCGCGCCCCCGGCGCGCCCACGCCGGTCGTCGCGCGCACCGCGACCTCGACCACCGTCGGCGTGGCGCTCACCTGGTAGCGAGCAGCTTCGCAGCCAGCATGGCGTGGTAGCTGATGAGGATGTCGGCGCCGGCGCGCCGCATGCCGGTCAGCGTCTCGATCACGGTGCGATCGCGATCGATCCAGCCCCGCTCGGCGGCCGCCTCGATCATCGCGTACTCGCCGCTCACGTTGTAACAGGCGATCGGCAGGTTCACCTCGTCGGCCACGACGCGGATCACGTCGAGGTACGCCAGCGCCGGCTTGACCATCACCATGTCGGCGCCCTCGGCGACGTCCATCGTCACCTCGCGCACCGCCTCGGCGGCGTTGCTGAAGTCCATCTGGTAGCCCTTGCGGTCGCCGTGCTGAGGCGCGCTGTCGACGGCGTCGCGGAACGGGCCGTAGTAAGCCGACGCGTACTTCGCCGAGTACGCCATGATGAGCGTCTGCGTGAAGCCGTCCTCGTCGAGGGACTCGCGGCACGCGCTGACGAAGCCATCGAGCATGCCCGACGGCGCGACGATGTCGACGCCGGCGCGGGCGTACGACACCACGGTGCGGGCCAGGTTCTCGAGCGAGGCGTCGTTGTCGAGCTCGCCGTGCTGCAGCACGCCACAGTGGCCGTGGTCGGTGTACTCGCAAAAGCAGCTGTCGGCGATGACGACCAGCTCGGGCACGCGCTTCTTGATCGCCTTGATCGCCTTTTGGATCACGCCGCTGGGCGCCCAGGCCTCGGAGCCGACCGGGTCCTTCTTGTCGGGGATCCCGAACAGCATCACCGACGGGATGCCGGCATCGTAGGCGGCGGCCGCGACATCGCAGGCCTTGTCGATCGACCACACGCTCTGGCCCGGCATCGACGCGATCGGCTTCTCGATGCCGGTGCCCGAGCACACGAACATCGGGTAGCACAGGTTGTCGACGGAGAGCCGGATCTCGCGGACCATGCGGCGCAGGCCCTCGGTGCGGCGGACGCGGCGAGCGCGGTAATCGGGGAAGTTCATCGCTCGGTTGGATACACCGCGGCCAGCGCTGCCGCCATGCCTGCCGGTGTCGGTGTCGACGCGACCGCGGCCGGCTCGACGCCGTGGGCGCGCAGGGCCGCAGCGGTCGTCGGCCCGATCGCGATCGGGGCCCGCACGCCAGCGAGCCCGCCCAGGATCGCGGCCAGCGCGTCGACCTGCGACGGCGCGAAGCACAGACACGCGGCGGCGCGGCCACTCCTCAGCGCCGCCCGGCCCTCGGCCACCGCCGGGTCGTCGGCGGCCCGCGCGATCATCCGGTACGCGACCACCGCGGCGACCTCGGCCCCGGCTGCGATCAGCAGGTCCAAGGCGTCGTCGCGCCCGGCCGCCGCGCGCGGGGCCAGCAGCCGCAGTCCGGCGACGCCGCGCGCCACCAGGGCCAGCGCTGCGGTCCGGCCGTCGTCACCCAGCGACTCGGCGTCCAGCCCGGCGGCTCGGGCCGCCGCTGCGGTGGCGGGTCCGACCGTGTAGACCCGCTGGGGTCTGGCGATGCCCTGGGTCTGCAGCGCGGAGACGATTGGACCCACCGACCGGACGCTGGCCAGCCACAGGCCGTCCAGCTCGGGTCGCGCGATCGCCGCCGCCAGGGCCGCCCGCTCACCTTGGGACAGCGCGGCAGCGGTCATCACCGGCATCGCGACCAGCGCGACCCTCGGCGCCAGCACCGCAGCGTAAGCCTCCGCATCTACCCGGCTTCGGGTCGCGACGACCTGCATCCGAGCAAGGTAGCAGCCCGGCCCTGGCGGCGTCGCCTGCCGTGGCGGATCGAGTCGCCACCCCCGATCGGGGCTGCGAGGCCCGCTGGGGCCTCGGCGCACCTCAGCGCGCTGGATCGACTGTTGCTATCTGTCCCCGCGTGCTCAGCGCCGTCCTCTTCAAGTGGCTCACGCTCGCGTCGCCCGGCCAGCCCATGGTGGCTGGTCACGACTGCGCTGAAGCGGGCCGCGCGACGATCGAGGCCCCGTCCGGCTTCGACTCGGTACGCGTGACCACCGCGGCCGGCGAGCCCGGCGCCGCGGTGACCGTCTCGGTGGTCGGCGGCGACCGCTGGACCTCGCTGCGCGCGGTCGAAGGCGGCACCTCGACGGTGTCCCTCGACGCCACCGACGTCGGCGGCCTGGTCACCGTGGCGATCGAGCCGGACCTCGAGGCCTCGGTTGGCGCCTGCATCGAATCGATCGAGCTCTTGCGCGGCGGTGACGTCATCGGTTCGGTCGCGCTGCGCGTGCGCCGCTGAGCTGGTAGCTTCCAGCGCGCATGCGCTGCTCGCCGCTCATCACGCTCACGCTCGTGGCCGCTTGCTCCAAGGCGCCGGCCCGCGAGGACGGGCGCTCCACCGTCCCTCCACCGAGCGCCGCCTCGCCGGACCAGGCCGAGGCCGCCGCGCCGGCGGTTCCCACCGCGCGCATCACCCTCGACGGCACCACCGGCGCCCATGTCGTGGCCGCCGAGGTCGTCAAGTCGTCGGGCCGGGTCCAAAAGGGCCTGATGTTCCGCAAGTTCCTGCCGCCCGACGGCGGGATGCTCTTCCTCATGGGCGAGGAGGACGACCACCACTTCTGGATGCACAACACGTACATCCCCCTCGACATCCTGTTCATCCGCAAGGACCTCACCGTCGCCGGCATCCTCGAGAACGTCCAGCCCATGGACGAGACCTCGCGCGGCGTCGGCCAGCCGTCGCTCTACGTCCTCGAGCTCAACGCCGGGTGGGCCAAGGCCCACGGCGTCAGCGCCGGTACCCAGCTGCACTTCGACGGCGTCGACGCCGCAGCCCTGTAACGCTACGCCTCGTCGTCGGGCGGCGTCGGGGCTGGGTGGTCGTCGTCGCGGACCGCGTCGCGCACCGGCTCGGTGGCGCGGCGCCACAGCCGACGCAGGCGCGAGCGCCGCTCCTCGGGATGGCGCGCCTCGGGCGCGTGGGCGCCCTGCCCGTCGGGCTTGTCCTCGTCGGCGCGCTTGACCCGGACCGCCGCCTTCACGTCGGGCTCGACGCCGGTGTAGCGGTCGCTGTTCGGGATGAAGCGGATCTCGGTCTTGATCTCGAACGACAGCGTCGTGAGCAGCCGCGCGATCTCCTCGGACAGGTTCATGTGAGCGAGGGCCTCGCGGACCTCGCGCGCCACGATCTCGAGGACCTTGTCCTTGGTGTTGTCGGCGGCCTCGCCCAGGTAGCCCGCGACGTTGGGGACGTTGAGGTCCTTCGCCATCTTGCGGATGCTGTCCTCGGTCGAGAACACCGCGCCGAGGCCGGCCGTGAACGTGCGGCGCACCAGATCGGGCACCAGCGCCTCGATCTTCGCGCGCAGCGACTCGGGCAGATCGGCGCGGTGGTCGCCAGGGCCGCTCGCGGGAGGAGGATCGCCAGCGTCATCGATCGCCATGGCCTCTGGGGTACCGCCGACCCGCGCGCGGCGCAAGCGACGCGAGGACTCGCCGCGCGAATCCCGGTCGGCTGGTGGTAGGCTGCCGCCGTGGATGCCGCGCGGCGCAGCGTGCTCGACGACGCGCCCGCCGCGGGCGGGGCCGTGACGCCGACCGCGGTCCGCGGTCGCGAGCCCACCGGGTCGCCCGAGAGCCGGCCGCCCCGCCGGGCGCGGCGCTTCCTCAAGGCGTACTGGACCACTTTCCGCGTCATCGCCAGCTACCTGTGGGTCCGGCTGTGGGCTCGCTGGAAGCGCGACGGGTGGCTCGATCGCCGGCTGCACGAGGCCCACCTCGTCAACGCCAAGCGCATCGAGCGCACGATCTGCGAGCTGCAGGGGCTGTTCATCAAGGTCGGCCAGCTCATCTCGATCATGACGAACTTCCTCCCCGAGGAGTTCCGAAAGCAGCTCGAGGGCCTGCAGGATCACGTGCCGCCGCGCCCATATCCCGACATCGCGGCCCGGGTGCGCGAGGAGCTGGGCGGCGACCCCGACACCGTCTTTGCCCACTTCGACCACCAGCCGATCGCGTCGGCGTCGATCGGCCAGGTCCACAAGGCGCGCCTGCACTCGGGCGAGGAGGTCGCGGTGAAGGTGCAGTACCCCGACATCGACGAGATCGTGCGCGGCGACCTCCGCACGATGAAGCGCATCTTCGACATCGTGCAGTGGTTCGTGCCGTATCAGGGGCTCGACGACGACGTCTACTCCGAGATCCGCGCCATCGTGCTCGCCGAGCTCGACTTCGTCGTCGAGGCCGACTCGGCCGAGCGCATCGCCGCCAACTTCGGCGACCGCACCGACGTCGCGTTCCCCAAGGTCGTGCGCGCGCTGTCGACCAGCCGCGTGCTCACGACGCGCTTCGAGCCCGGCGTGAAGATCTCCGACGCCGGCGGCGTGCGCGCGATGGGCCTCGAGCGGCGCGCCCTGGCCCGTCACGTCGTCGAGCTGTACTGCCAGCAGATCTTCACCGACGGCGTCTATCACGCCGATCCGCACCCCGGAAACCTGCTGGTTCGCCCCCTCGAGGGCGGCGAGTCGGGCGCCGCGCAGATCGTCTTCCTCGACTTCGGCGCGGTCGCCACGATCTCGCCCGAGTTTCGCCAGGGCATCATCGAGCTGATCCAGGGCGGGCTCACCCGCGACACGCCGCGCATCATCCGCGCGATGCGCCAGATGGGCTTTGTCGCGCGGGGCGCCGACGATCGCGTCTTCGAGAAGGTCGTCGAGTATTTCCACGACCGCTTGAGCGAGAGCATCTCGCTCGATGCGCTCAACCTGAAGGATCTGAAGATCGATCCCGAGAAGACCCTCGAGAAGAGCCTCGAGAGCCTCGCCGATCTGAAGAAGATGGACATCTCGTTGCGCGAGCTGTCCGAGAGCTTCCACGTGCCCAAGGAGGCGATCGTCCTCGAGCGCACGCTGCTGCTCCTGGTCGGCCTGTGTACCGAGCTTGACCCCGCGCTCAACCCGATGATGGTCATCAAGCCGTATCTCGAGCGCTTCGTGCTCGGTGATCGAGACTGGTCGGGCGTGCTCTTTGACTCGAGCCGCGAGCTGGTGATGAGCGTCGCGTCGCTGCCGGGCGAGCTCCGCCGGTTCTTGCGGGCCTCGCACGCCGGCGACCTGCGCCTGCGGATCGCCAACCTCGAGCCGTCGACGACGCTCCTGTACCGGCTCGGCCATCAGGCGATCTTCGTCGCGGTCGGCGTCACCGGCGCGGCGTTCGCGCTCGTGCTCGAGGGTCGCGGCGACCTCGACCGCGCCGCCTGGGGCTGGTGGACCGCGCGCATCGCCGGCGGGTTGCTGGCGTGGTCGTGGTGGACGTCGCGAAACCTGCTCAAGAGCAAGGTCCGATGAGCGCGCCTGTCGTGGTCGCGGTGCCGGGCTACGAGCGCGTCGCCGACGAGCTGTGTGGCCTGCTGGGCGGCGAGACTGGCACGGTTTTCGTCCGCCATTTTCCGGACGGCGAGGTGTATCTACGCCTCGACACGCCGGTCGAGGGTCGCGAGGTGGTCATTGTCTGCGGGCTCGAGCGCCCCGCCGACCGGCTACTGCCACTGTTGTTCCTGGCCGGGACGGCCAAGGATCTGGGGGCGCGGCGGGTCGGGCTGGTCGCGCCCTACCTGTCGTTCATGCGGCAGGACTCGCGCTTTCATCCCGGCGAGGGCCTGACGTCGGTCTACTTCGCGCGGCTCCTGTCGGGCACGATCGACTGGCTGGTCACCGTCGACCCCCACCTGCACCGCTGGGCCTCGCTCGACGCCATCTACACCATCCCGACGCAGGTCGTGCAGGCCGCGCCGTCGATCGCGGCCTGGATCCGCGACCACGTCCCCGAGCCGGTCCTCATCGGCCCCGACGCCGAGAGCGAGCAGTGGGTCGGCGCGGTCGCGGCGCTGGTCGACGCGCCCTTCCTCGTCCTCGAGAAGACCCGCCGCGGCGACCGCGACGTGAGCGTCACTGCCCCCGACCTGGCCCGCCACCGCGACCGCACGCCGGTGCTCGTGGATGACATCATCTCCACCGGCCGCACCATGATCGAGACCCTCGACCACCTGCGCGCCCGGGCCACCCGCGCGCCGATCTGCATCGGCATCCACGCCGTCTTCTCCGACCGCGCCTTCGACGACCTCCTGGCCGCCGGCGCCGCCCGCGTCGTCACCTGCGACACCATCGCGCACCCGTCCAACCGCATCCCCACCACGCCCCTGCTCGCGCCCGCGGTCCGCCGCGCCCTCGACCGGGTCGTTGCAGGTTAGGGCCCGCGAGTGGACAAGTCGATCGATGATCGCGGTCGAGGCGCCCGGAGGGCAAGGCGACGGTGAGGACCGCAGGGGAGCATCCTCGACGGAGGTGACCCGAGGACCGGAACCGGC
>Ga0105046_10005480_pt1 | contig 20084 bp, 26 predicted proteins | sample MAT03_FD_78385 | JGI IMG/M metagenome (GOLD analysis project Ga0105046, IMG submission 78385) | Freshwater microbial communities from Lake Fryxell liftoff mats and glacier meltwater in Antarctica - MAT-03 (megahit assembly) | ecosystem: Environmental > Aquatic > Freshwater > Ice > Liftoff... | reverse complement strand
TTGATTTTTTATTTCATCGAGAGATAAAATATCTGTTGCCAATACCAGGTAAGAACAATCTTGTTTCCATAAAGATCCTGCAAGTTTTATATTGCTAGTCCATTTTTTGAGTATTTTAGGCTGTTTAGATAATAATTCAATAGTGCAAGAAAAATCACTATGTAACTCGAAATAGATTATCATATTTTAATCTGTAATATAATTTTTAGATATGAATTTTTTATATTCCTTAAAATTTATACACGATTAAATGATAAACACTTTCAATCTTTGGAATAAATATAAATTTTAATTCCTTTCTATAATGTTATAAAACTTTCTTAATAATATTAACTGGTGATATTATCAATTCATAAGATGGTCTCAAATCCCTTCAGAAAGGTAATAAATTGATTCTCAAAAAAAAACCAATTGAATATAAATTCATATTTTTGCGCTTTAATTTATTTTTAAATTACTATATTTTACGAAAAAATGCTTGATTTTGAAACAAGTTTAGATATTGATTTTACATCTTGTGATACCAAGAGTAAAAAAATTAAATTGGAAAAACTCGAATCTCCCGATATTCAAGATAATTGGATAGAAGCAAAAGATAAAAAAACCGATGAAATTTTATATTATAAAAGACATGGAGAAGAAATTTTTTATCCTAATAGGAATTTCTACCAAGGCGAATTAAGAAATAGAAAAAATGGAAAATTAATCTTTGATACTAAAATTCCTGAAATAAATTCAAAGTTTGGAAAAATTAGATGTGATATTGTTGCAAATTACGAAAAACCTAAAAAAATAGAATCTGAAACTTTAATCCATTTGGAACCAAACGAAAAAAATGTCCAAAATGTCCAAAAAATGCAATTACAAAAAGCACCACTTCGATTTTATTATGAAGATCAAAAACTTTTTGATAAATATAACAATCTTCTCTTTATCGAGTGGAAAGGCGTAACAGAACATAATAGTAAGGATGGTAGAAGACTTTTAAAAGGTGAATTCTTTTTGGGAGAGGAAAAGAATTCGCAACCAATGAGACTATTACGAAAAATGTTTAAATTAGCTAATTATCCTAAAGATTTATGGAGTACAAATACTAAAAAAGGAAGTGCAATTCGTGCATATCAATCGCTTACAACAAGGATAGATGGAACCTTGTATAGATTAAAAGATTTCTTTCCTCCAGATACTAGAAAAACAGAAATGCCAAAAAAACCGAAAAAGAGGGAAATTGATGAGATTTTATAATTTTGTATTACACAGTTTTAACTTCTTCATTTCCTCCAAAATAATAAAGATAAACTACTAATCCTGCTATTGCTCCTAAAAATACAATAATCGAAATGATCAACATGATTATAAAGAATGCGCTTAATCCGGAAACTCTTTCACTTGATTCTCCAAAATCTCGACAACTATTATAGACATTAATTCCAACAGAAGCAGTAGTTATAAATAATCCAGATGCTATAATCGCAACAGCACTGGTTATATAAAAAGTGTTTTGAGATCTTTTTATCCTTCGTCCTAATTCTTGAGTTTTTTGTTGTGCAAAATCTTGAACCGAGAGCGAAGTTGGTGCTGCAGGAGTTGGTGCTGTACCGAGTGATGGAGTTTGTGTAAATGGTGGAGTTGTCATATTTTACGAAATTAACTATAATTACCAAATAATTTTTATTTATAAATTATTTATAAATTTTTTTTCAATTAATAGATTCTGCTTTTGACCAATCAATCGTAATCAATTGTCCTTCATCATTTTTCACATAAGAATCTTGTTGAATACCAATAACATATCCATTGTCTGGATTTGAAAAATATTCCAATATAAATTTTTTCCACTCATCAAATTCAGAATTAGAAATATCAGAACGATTTGGAATTAATTGAGAGTTTGTTTCAGATGAACTTAATTGGATTGAACCATTTGTACTAATTCTAATCACGATTTTTGTACATCCTAGATTTGAATAGGTGTCGATCTCTTTATTAATGATAGGGATACAACTAACAATAAAATTCTGAAAAGCTACTTGTCTGTTTTTTTTATAATTTAGAGTATTTTCTAAAGATCTTTGAGCTGCTGTTGTTTTTACAGTGGATTTATAACCTGGTATTAAAAAAGACATATTTAAAAACTATAAAATCAAACTATAAAATATTAAAAACTCAAACGTTTAAAAAATTGAATTCGAAATAATAATCATTCAACTTATAATTTAAAGAATAGTATTTTAGATAACAAAATCTCTGGAAAGAATATATTTTAAGATTCAAAAAAAATGTAAAGAGATAATAAAAAAAAAGAGCAAAACAGTAAAACAAATTAATTATTTTCGTTAAAATTTTAAAAATAATTATTTTTAGTTGCTTTTTAAAATTAAATATATTTTATAGACCGAAAAAACTTTATATAGGAAAATATATTTTACGTATCAAAAGTTCTAAATATTATTATTTTAGAAAATATATTTATGGATAACAAATTCCTGAAAGAATATATTTTTAAATAATTATTTACGTTAGTTGTTTTATGGTCGAAAAGACATTATTAAAATAAATAAGAAAATCCTGAAAAGAATATAAATTGGGAAAAAAGTGAATATCGAGAATTAAATATCATCTTTTTCCAAATGAAATAATATCAGTATTACATAACAAATTATTGAAATAAGTAATTTTATTTTGGTAAATGATCACAATTGGTTTTAATTAACGATTCAACTAATCTCTTAATTACACCCGAAACCCTATGAAAATACAGGATTTTCTTTAAATGAACATATTCAACTTTCATATCATCAATATTGTCATCTATCGAAATATTTATATAAATTCCTTGTTTTTCCATTAGCCAAAATTCATAAAGTAATTCTCTTTTTTCTTCTTCTTTTTATAATCTTTCATGAATTTTATCTGCTCGTGTTTCATTAAATTTTGAGTCATCAATAGGGTTTCCTGTTGAACTTTTAATTTCTTCATCGTTATCAGATTCTTTTAAAGATTTCATTTTATATATTAAAAGAAGCTCGTGGTTTCGATAGAATTTTTTATAATTAATCATAAATTATTACAGAATTTTGCATCTCTCCACGACAAATATGACAATTCTTCATTTTTTTCGAAAACATTTCGAAACCACAATTCTTACAGCATCTGTGACCACAAGGTATTATAACAAAATTTCTTTGTCCTTCCATACATATAGGGCATTTTTTATCATCAATTTCTACATCACCAATTGTTCTTTTTAAATTGTAAAGTTCATCCTCCGATTTTAATAATAAAGCGATTAATTTTTTAGATTTTTCATTTGATATTATATTTATATATTCTTGTAATTCGATATTTTTTGATTTTTCTTCGCAAAATTTCTCAAGATTAGAAATGATAATTTTTAAATCCTTTATATGATTTTTGTATTTTTGTATTCTTTCTTTTGTTTTTGAATCAATATCATTTTGTAAAATTTTCTTATTTTTATGCAATTTACACATATCATGATCGATTATAGCTCGATATTTTACTTCACCATTTAAGTCTAATTCTTTTGTAAAAATTAGATTATCATCATTAAAACTCTTATTATTAATGGTTCTAATATTTAGATGTTTTTTAGTAGTATCTTTGGCTGTTTTTTCAGAAAACATTTCTGGAATTCCCGTATAATCCATTATAAAAATTTTATACAACTATAATTTATAAATAATTTTTATTTATAAATTTTGACCAATCAATTATCCTTCATCATTTTTTACATAAGAATCTTGTTGAATACCAATAACATATCCATTGTCTGGGTTCAAGAAATAATCCAATATATAATTCGGAATCAGAACAATTTGATGGTAACTGATGGATTGATTCGATTGAACCATTTGTACTAATTCTAATCACGATTTTTGTGTATCCTATATTTGAATATGTATCGATTTGTCTGTTGATGAGAGGAATACAACTAGCAATAAAGTTTTGAAAACTAATTTCTCTATTTTTTAGAGTATTTTCTAAAGACCTTTGAGCTGATATTGTTTTTACGGTCGATTTATAACCAGGTATTAAAAAAGACATATCTAAAAACTATTGAAAAACTCAAACGTTTAATAATTGATTTTGAAATAATTTAAGAATGGTATTTTTAGATAACAAAAACTCTATGAAGAATATATTTTTAGAATCGAAATAGATAATTAAAAAAAAGAAGAGCAAAAGCGTAAATTAATTTTTTTGTTGCTTTCAAAGTAACAATATATTTATAGATAACAAAATCTTTGAAAATAAATTTTAGAGTCAAAAAAAATATATTGATAACAAAACTTTTGAAAAAATGTAAATAAATAATTTTAAAAAATCGTGAATTAAATAAAGAAAGTTTTTATTTTAGTAAAATATAACTTTTCCAAAAATTCCATATATTTGGACATCATGAACTGCATAATTTTCATCTCTAGAATTTTATAAAGGTAATATTTGAAAAATGGTTTTATAGTCAAAAACTCCGAAAAGAATAGATTTTTAGATAATAAATACTCTAGAAAGAATAGATAATTAAAAAAAAAAGAGTAAAAGCATAAATAATTTTTATGATAATATAATAAAATAAATTTCTAGATGAAACTTTGAATATAATACTTTTTTTTGATTTTATAATTAGTAAAATAAAATATGTTTCTAGAAATTAGCGAAAAAATATACGTTTTTGTAATAGTAAATTTCGGAAAAAATAAATAAAAACTGAAAATTACTTTTTATTCTTCAATTGGTAGTAGAATATATTTCTAGATTTCGGAGAAAAATGTAAATGATTAGAAGGTAATAATATAAAATAATCTTTTGCTATTAAAAAATGGCTATCGAAATTATGAATAACCTATTTATTAGTAATTTAATAGATGCTTTTAATGAATCAAAAAAGCCCGATGCAAATAAAAATTTATCTATTTTAGATGAGGATGTATTCTTTAAAAAAGTATATAAACATAAATATGTATTCATGACTGATTCTGGAACCAATTTAAAAGATTTTATCGCAGTTGATGTTTTATTGGATTCAATAGAATTTATTGAAGATAATTTAAATTGTGGAAAGAAAGTAATCGTTCATTGCAAAATGGGTAGAAATAGATCTGCATTTATAATTTGCGGATATTTAATGCTTAAAAAGAAAATGAAGTTAAATGATGTTTTAAAATATGTTCAAAACAAGAGACATATATTATTAGATAAGGAATTGATGAAAACTTTACGTTCTTTCGATTAATTGTGGAGAAATTTATTTATAATTGTATTTACGAATTAATTATAAAACATCTTTATATTAAAAAAGACTCCTAGTCTCATCACAATAACATAAATGATATTAAGTAAGATGCCGATACAAATATCATTAATCTAAGAACAAAAAACCTACTGATCCAGTATAATTGATGTAATATAAACGATAACACATATAGATAATGTCCATATTTGTAGATTAAAGAAATAATTTCATATCATTCTTATTGCGACAGAAGCTATATAAAAAGATAAACGCATCTTTCATGATATAATATGATTAAACCCATTTGTAATATAGAATAATCATAATCGAATCTTTTACTTCCCCATGATAATTTTTTTTTGGAAAAATATTTCAATACCATATTTCGGTATTTATGATCGTAAATAACGAAATTTCTATATCCTTCCATATATAGAATTTTTTATCATCAACTGTTTGAGAAGAATATATGTCGATGGGGAAAACTTTGGACACCGAATATGTAAAGAGAATCCAATAAAAGATGCTAAAGATTCATATTATAATAATCCTGCAAACATACTTGGCATATCCCCCGTAAAAAAAATTGGAAGCATTAATAAGATATTTTTAGCAGAGATTGAAAAAGACAAAACAATTTATTGGTAAATTTTAAATAATTTGTTCAATAAATCCTGTAATTCACATACAATGATGAGGAATAACAATAAACATTACAAGATTTTATAATAGTATATACATTATAAATTTCCTATCGCATTTCATGCTTAAAGAAACTCGTCAATAACTCTATATAAATCCTATTCTGATAAAACGGTAAACTATCGTCAAGAATTTGAGCTAGAGTCTTTCTTATATATAATTGGAGATTCCTTGTGAGGTATTCGAAAAGAATGTGAATTCTTCCACGCAGTCAAGGTTTCAGTTGTTTCCATTATTATCGTTTGGAAATTTCTTGACTTAAAAGAAACAAAATCTATCTACCATACTCCACAAGATTATAGCATTTTGATTTTTACTATACAACTAAAAAATTAGTGAAAACATATCTGGTTGAATTTCGTTTATCGAACTAGTTGTGATAATTGTTGTTTCTCAATACGGATTTATGAGTATTGAAAAATTTACAAGAAATATTATTGGAAACCGTTATAGGGATATCTAAAAAAATAATATTCTCGAAAAATAACTAAAACTATAAAATAGAATCTCAATAAGAAATCATTTATTTCCAAATATAATCCCAAGAAATATGGATTCGATTTAATAATATATATAAAATTGTTTGGACATATTCACATCTATTAGTGTTCTTCATTCCGATAAAATGTTTTGAAATAGCCACACTAAGATCTTTAATGTTTTCTATATCATTAAAATTCATTTTCAATTGAGAAACATCTTAAAAAATAAATTAAACGTTTAATTATTTCACCATTCTTAATTTGTTCTTTTATATTTTCTCCTATATAATTATAATCTTTGAGAACAATATCTATCATTATTTGAAGTCTCCATTCCATTGTCGAAACTAGATTGGCGAATCTTAATTTTTCTTCTTGCCATGCTTTCATCTCTTGAGAATAATATTTTATAGTATTCATTTTATGCACCAATAAATTCGAAGCCATAAAAATTTGCATTTTGCTTCCGTAAAAGCAGGTCGTAATTTAGGATTCAACTCTTCATCATCTATAGTATCCCAAAATATAGATTTTTCACCACCAGGAATTCTATTTTATTGCTACAAGAAAAATTAAATTTCCTTAATTATATTTACCAAAATCATTTTTAATGCAATTTTGGTTATCAATATGAATTTCTTCTTGTTTTGAATTGCAGTTCATTTTGTGATAATTCCTTTTTCTACAAGCCTTTGAGCATCCCATATATCTAGGTTCATTACAGTCATAACAGACCATCAACTTTTTCTCATCTTTATTGCATTTTTCACAAAATATATACTTCATTGAGAATGATAAAAATTTGATATTTTATATATAAACACCAAAAGATATTTTTAAAAATTTAATGGATGAGTTTTTTTTACAATATTATATGCCTTAAATATTCATTCTGATTTATTGGTTTCATAAATTAATAAATTTTTAATGGCTATAATTTTTCTATTTTGTCCATTGTAATTGATCAAAGATTCTTTGAGTTTTTGAAAAAAGTAAAAATAAAGTCCTTCCTTTCCAAACAAGATCATCCTTATATCTCCAGATAAAGCAAACAATGGCAAATAAATCACATTGCAATAGAAAATCAAAATATAAATATATGTTAAAATAAGAGAGCCAATCTCTATAATGTAAAATTGCTTGATTTTATCTTCATATAAAAATATAGCTATAAAAAACCCAAGATAATATCCAATATATGTAGTAATTAATATACACAAAACATCAAATGATGAAAACAGTAACGAATATAAAAAACATAGTGTGAAAACCAAACATAATCGTTGTTGAAAGACTGGATTTCGTAAATGTAGTAAATCTAATGTTATTTTATCGAAAAGTTTAATTAAACTTATTTTTAAATGTTTGTATTTTAAATGATTGTCTTCTTTGAAAGAATTATCTGTTTCCATTTTAGAAATATACAAAACTGAAAAATGGTAATAATTTTATTCTTTCATTGAAAAACTTATTATTACTTGTATACCGAAATCACATTTTGGAAAATTAAAAAAAATATATAAAATTATTTATTCAAGATCATTATGATAAAAAACATCTTCGCTAATAAAAAATTCCCACCATATATTTATTTCTCTACAAGCATCTTTTTCATTAGCACTTGTATGTATTATATTGGCATGAAGTCCTTTTCCATATTTATTACGTAAAGTTCCCAATTCAGAGCAATCTGCTTTTCCTGCAAGATTTCTCATTTTAAAAATACAATCTTCTCCAATTACTCGCATTATAACAATTTCTTTGTTTTCCATTCTTGATATAAGATCATTGAAAAATGATTTATCTTTATATTCGATGTAATGGTTTTCCAATTTTTGACGATTTGGAATTACAATAGTTTTATTTACTGTTTCCAATCCTAAATTTTCTATAGCCTTCATCACGTTTTTTACATTTTTAGATTCTATACAATCGTTTTTAAGTATTACAAACGTATACATTTTTAAAACAAATCAACTCTTATTAAAAAAAATATGCGCATAAAATACTTTATTTATTACTTTTTCCAATCTATATAAGAATGATGATGTAAAATATCGATATTGATATTAGTAGATTTTAATTTATCCTTATCTTGTTGATCCATTTCATTCATAAGATCTTTTACAATTGTAAAAAGATCCTCGACAAGAACGAAGGATTTTTTGAAATTAATTTTACAATATAATGCCTTTTTTGGACAATCTCGATAATCCGAATAAAATTTTACGATTTCATCTCTTTGATCAATGAATTTACATTCTTTAAAAATCTTGCTGCATAATATTTTCCAAAGTATTTCTAATCCATTAAAAATTATAGAAGTTTTTTCGGAATCCTGATAATAAAAAGTCCATGAATCATAGTCTTGACAAGATAACAGCATAAATTTTGAAAATACTATTTTTTCTTTTTGCAAAGGAATATATAATTTAATAGGAAATCCAGATAGAATATTTTCTACATTTTCTATTGAGCATTTTTGATGCAATATATTCCATGGTATTTTATACAACATTGATTTATTTTTGCTTTCTTTTAGATTGATAATCCATAAATTCCTGTTTATCAAAGTATTATTTAGTTCTTTACTAGAGACTAATTTATCCCATATTTTATAATTAACAAAATGTCGAATTATTATTTGGTTCCAAGAAGACTGAACTTTTGCGATTTTAGGAAAATATTTTAGAGGTATAAAACGTAAAATATTTATAGTAGTTGGAATATCAAGTGAATCAAAATTCATTACTATGAATATATTTTATTTATTAACGTAATTTTCTTGATTGTTACAACTCGAATAATTTGAGGTAAGTGAAAAAAAATATATATAATTATCTTTCGTGAAATTTATATACTGAAACTGATTCAGTGTTAAAATAGCTTTTTAAAGAGCAAAAGGTTCTATAATACGAACGATTTGAATAAAAGATATCTTCCATGCACCTCCACGAACAAATTGAGAATATTCCAATGTAATAATTTCATTCCTTTGACATTGTCCAATAGCAGGAATTTTGCAAAAAGCCGTCAATAAATCTGTATACTGAGTTTTGATCTTACGAGGAAAAGTTCCAAGATTCTTGTCAAGAGTTACAGGAGTTCCAATTATTCTCGAAGCATTAGAATATTGAGATACAAATCCCACTTGAATTGCAGTGAAGATTGATGATTTATTACCACTTATTCCTCCCCGAATAAATACTAAATCTTCTGTAGTAGTGGAATTAATGAAATCAATACAAGCAGAGCAGGAAGATCCCGTAACGTTATTCACACATGTATCAAGACAGTTGGAGAATCTATAATATAGCTGATCGGTTTCAGATGCTTCTTCTCTTGCAAATTTCTCAATAGGAATTACGGTATTTATAGCAGGAACGTAAGGACCAAGTTCCCATGGTCCTGATCTCTCTGTAACGTTTAATTGGGCTATTCTCCATAGATCATTTTTATTTTCTCTGATAAATAATATACCGAAAGTCTCTTGTCGAATAGTAGGAACTGGAGATTTCCTTCCAAATAAATCTGCTCTAACTGCCAAAAAGATTTCTTGGCATTCCATTCCAATTTTTTGATTATGATCTTTGATATCGAAATCACCTAGTGGAATACATGCTCCTGATAATCTGCTACTATTGGTATATGATACCGAAAGCAAATTGTTTATAACATTAACAGCTTGAGTCTTGTTTAAGACTTGAGTTGTTTGTTCCGGAGGTAATCTAAGTTGTAATGTAGGATCGAGTAAGGAAGCCAATAACGAAAGAGCTTGAGCTTTACCCACTGTATCATTATTCTGTTGGGCTTCTATAACTTGTTCGAATGTTCTTTCTAGAAAGAACCAAGTATTTTGTGTATTTAAAAATTCTGAATTATCCTTTGAACCATCAAGATAATTGAATGGTTGAGATAAGACAAAACCTATAAAAAATAATAAATATTTCATTTTTATGAATATTCTATTATTAGTAAATTAAAATATTTCAAATAAAATCCAATCAAACATAATTTCGTAATAATAACAAAAAAAGTATTTTTATTCTTGAATCGTAATCTCCAATTTATCAGTAGGATATCCTAGTGATGTAGCATAATATACTAAACTTATATAAATTTCTAGAGGTATCGTTTTATTTCTGGCTATTATATATAAGGTTTTATAATCCGGAGATCCAATAAGTGCATATTGATAATTATCATCCAATTTTAAAATCCAGTAATCTCCAAAATTTGGAAATCCTGAACTATTTTGATAATCTGGAAATACTAATTTTAATTTGCCCTCGGATAAAATAGGACCATTTAAAGTTATACCTGGAGCAGGTGTTGCTATTCCATTTGCAATCTCGGGAGGAATATTATCCCTTATACAAGTATTTTTAACTAAAACTTGATTATCATCCAAAGTATATTCTGCAGTAACATTCTTGCAGCCTATTTCAAAAAATACCGGTAATTTAGCAATCTCGAACCATTTTCCTTCATATCTTTCAATATTAACATTTTTAACGACGGGAATCGATTGACTGCTAGAATAAGATCTACTTTTTTGCAGTATGCTACTATTATTGTTGTTTGATTTAGGAATAAAATAAATGATAAATAAGATTAAAAGAACTACTAGAATAACCATAGAAATAACAGATATCATAATAATAACCCAAAAATTACTATTTGATCTTTTACTTTCTTCAATTATCGCTGATTCCATGTTTACTATATTAAATCAATATTTTATGAACAAAAAATTATTTTATATTTATAGTTCTGAATTATATTTTTTTCATTATAAAAATGTCTTCCCAACAATTGGATAATACTTGCCAAAATGTTTTGAATGTATTTAAAAGACTTGATCCAAAAGCCTTGATATTTCCAGGAATTGGTCTTCCTTCCCAAAACAATGGTGTATGTCTCATTACTCATACTATGGGTGATGGAAGCAAAATGAAAATTAATGGACTAGTTTCTAATTCGCCTCTTGCAAATAATGCTCTATTTTCTTTTGAAAAAATCGGAGGACAATGGTTGAATCTTTACGAAATTATGATTCCTGATACTCCAAATGGACCTGGTCAACCTTCAGCAGCCGAAGTTTATGCCACTGCATTGGTAAAAAATGGACTGAATTCCGGCGTTTCACATTTTCATTGGTGGGCATCAGAACCTTATATGGCCGCTATTCATCATCAAAATGTTGGAATGGACCCTGTTGATTTTGTTAATAAAACTGTGAATGCTCTTTTAGCAGCTAAGCCTTATATGAGACATCATGATTCTTCTTCGAATGAATCTTCAAATAGATTCTCGAATGAACCCTCAAATAGATTCTCGAATGAATCTTCAAACAGATTCTCGAATGAATCTTCAAATAGATTCTCGAATGAATCTTCAAATAGATTCTCGAATGAATCTTCAAATAGATTCTCGAATAGATCCTCAAATGGTTCTTCCAATGAATCTTTAAATATGAATTCTTCTCAACCAAATCAAGGGTATTATGAAGAACAAGTTACGTATCAACAAAATCCTTATCAAATTGGTAATCGACAACCATGCTATCAGCCTATTGAAACTAGAAATTGTATGGGAAAACAAGGAAATTGTCCCCAATATAAACCATTTGTTAATTAAAATGGATATCATTAAACCACCTTTAAAACTATTTGAGCAATATTCGTAACAAAATATAGTGATTTTAAAATGTCTTGTTACCAAACATCATACAGAAGAAACACAAATTACTGTAAAAAGAAATGTTGTAATTCTTCGAATAGGAACTGAGCCACGGTTATAATTTTATTTATATTTTGAATACGATAACATCATATTATGTAATTTCATAATAAAGTTTCATTGTTTATACTTATACGGAATAGCATTATAAAAACTATATGTTTTATTATCGCATTAACATTCTAATCTGATATGATTATAGTCATTAAAATCCTTCTTTTTATTGTTATAAGATTTATTCAAATTACTGATCTTTTAGAATTATTTATACAATTTTTGTTTAGTAGCAATTTTTTATTATCCATTCTTTCCAGCACGGTATCTAAGTCTTTACAGATTTAATATATATATATAAATAATTGCAAATATTAGTTTTTCAGAGATTATAATTACTAAGAATATGTTATCGTATTCAGAAAATATATATAATTTATTCGTATTAAAAAGGATCGCAAGTTTTATTAGTAATTCTAAAATATCCTATTCCCTTTCCGAAATCTATTTTGAGTAGTTTATTAGAATAATACATTTTTAATATATCATCATTCTTCATGTCGGAGAGTAATACGAATAAGGGAGTAGTAATTATTATTCTATTTGGAAATATTTCATATGATAAATCATTTATTTCCTTTATGAGTGTTTCTTTTAAAATTATTCTTTGATCAATAAATTTCGTTTCTTCAATCTCTTTGAATATTTTATCATTATTTTCATAAACCAAAGTAACAGATTTTAAATATTTTTCGTTAAATTGTCCAAAATATAATGCAATAGGATATTCAAAAGGATTATTTTTATCCAAATGGAATAGATAAGCTAATGGAGGATCAATTTCTGTTTTTACTAATCGTTTATCAACTCGAACATATTTGTACATTTTTTATTATAACTAATATTCAAATTAATAGATTGTGATGCGCTTTTTTAAAAAATCAAATTCTCTACAGCAATCGAAAATAATTTAGAATCCAATCCTTTAATATAATTGTTACAATTCTCTGCATATATTAAAATCTTGTTATGGTATTGATTCGAACAATGTAAATTTGGTTCCATATTGAAGCATTTGACTAAAATTTCTCATGTTTTCGGGGTCTAGATTTTACAACTATTGTTATATCATTCCATTTCGATTCTTTTGTCTTTACTTTCCATTATATTATGTATACCCTCCATTTTCAGTTCTTTTTTGTTATGTTTTTTTTCCTCAAAAATAACTATACAGATTTTCAATACTTCTTTTTCTCTAACCAAACAATCATCTTTGAAAACGCTATTTAACTGAAAATGTATTCTCTTTAATTTATATCTTATTTTCCAAATTAATGAGATATCACTGTCAAATCATCAACCATTTTAGGTGCAAAATTATTGAATTCATCTCCATTATGAATATCGATAGAAATTAGATTTTCATATACGACGATTATTATCCAATAATTGAGATTTTAAATTTATTTTCGTGGATTAAATCCATTTTTTTTAAGAATCGTAAGCGCTGAAAGTATATATTTTAATGGGAATTGTGTTCTGGATGATTCCAAATACATTTATTTTCTTCGTTACCTTTTAATTTGTGACATAACCAACACCATTCTGAATTACAAATGATCGAATTATTTATTCTTGCTTCGCATTTAATATAATTACATCCGCTTATTTTCTCGGTTAGAATACCACAAGTTACACATCTTTGCCATTCTTTAGAATCTAATTTTGATTCGATTAATAAATCAGAAATTTCGTTCATACTATAAATATAGCAAATTTATTTAGGTAAAAACAATTTGAGGGGTAGTAGGATCTATTCCTTGTATATTTCCACCCAATTTTATCAAATAGTAAGCCTGCTCACGAAACATATGATCCAATAATTCAGGATCGATTATTCCTAATATTTCTTTTGATTTTCTTCCATCAGCTATTTCGATTAAAAGATTTAGATATAAAGTTGTTTCTGCTATAGAAGTTGAAGTAAGTTTTTCGAATGATGGAAATGTTGTAATTCCAGAATTAACATAAGTTATAAATTCCAAAGCTTTATAATGAAGTTTATGCATAATATGTTTTTTATCAGAAACAAATTTTTTCAATAAACCTTCTACGGAATCCAATTCATTTTTAATCGCTTCTAAATGTCCATTGATATCTAATAACCACAATAAATGTTGGTGTAAAATCGGTTTATCAACAATCTTTCCCGTTTTTTTGTATTCTATAAGGATCGAAAGATATTCATTTAATTCATTCAGCATATGTGCTATAAAAGTAGGACTAAGACCTATTTTGATTTGACCAGTAGTGTGCCTTCTCAAAATTTCGATTTTTAAATTCTTTACTTTATTTACAAAGTCAATGACTGAATCGGTAAAATTATTCGTACTACTTTCAGTTTGTGCTTTACTTAATAGATTTTGGACAATAATAAGTAATTCATCTACTTTTGAGTGGATATCTGTTTCGCTGTTTTTGATCTTATAAATCTAAGATGATCAAAAAAGGATTCTAAGCCAAAACTTATTTTCAAACGTAATAGACATTTAAACTATTTTATTTATATAAATTTATTCACTAAACCCCGAAATTATTTTTTTTACAGAATTTTTAGATTATATTTATTCTTCAATGAATATAAATCTGATGCGATATAATTTATCAAGATAGCAATATAAATTCTTTAAAAATATTCATATCTATCTTGATAATTCAGCTAAAGAATAATTTTGATAAATAAAATACACTTTTCATAATTTATCCCAGTAAAGAGGAATATGTAAATAACTAAAAATTATATTCGTATAGACTACAAACCCATCATTACGAATTTTGAAGTAATAAATTACGTAAAACTTTATTCGTTTATTAGCATCAATTATTTTTAAAATATATTATTTAAATGATAGAATTTACACCTGGCCACGAAATATATCCTGGATTATTTTTAGGACCAGTACAAACAATCTATGATGAAATTAAATGGTTGTCCGAAAATGATATTAAGAATGTAATTTCGGTATTAGATATGCCAGAAGTTGGCTTATTATATGGAAACCTTAATTATTGTAATGCCCCTTTAGAATTATTAAAATTTCGTAAAAGATCTGTAAATGATTCTGATGGATGGACTTATACTGTAAACCAACTATTTTATAATATGGATGATTATGGAAAAGATGAAAATGGACAATTTATCTTTCCTGATGTTTTGAATGAATGCATTACTTATATCGATGTTTGTCTTAAATTACAAGAAAAAGTATATATTCATTGTTATGCTGGAAGAAATCGTTCGGCTATTATTGTAGCAGTATTTATTTCGAAAATATACAAAATATCTTTGGAACACGCTATCAATTATGTAAAATTTATCAGAATTGAAATAGATCCTATAAAAGAATTGATTGATGCAGCAGCAAAATATATAAACATATGAAGAATCCGCACTATTTCTATTCAATAAAGATTATAAAAAAATTATGGGTGGAAGTAATAGTAAAAATTCTGATCATGTATGTTTCGAAGATATGAGTGAAAAAAATGTTAAAATAGTATATGTCTGGGTAGGAATAAGGACTCTATTACCATGGTATTTGAGTGGAGCAAATCACTGGTCGGTTATATTAAAGTTAGATAATGGACAATACGCATGTGTACAAAAACATGATAGTGGAAAAACCGATTGCGTAATAAAGAATTCATTAAAGGAGGCCTCATTAAGAACTTGGGGAATTGGAGATAAAGTTCGTCTTTCAGAGTATGGACAATGCTCAAAATCATGGGAAGTATTTAGAGCTGATTTACCACAGGAATCATACTATGTTGTTATTCTTATTGATTGTCAAGATTTTGCAAGGCAGTTAGTTGGTCAATTAACAGATAAATTAGTTGGAGTATGGCCTATAGAAGATGGACCCGTTTTTTATGAGTAGTTTGTTTGATATATAATAAACGATAAGGTGATTTTAGTTATCCATGGCAACCATTTTTGAGAATGTATTAACTGCTAGATCCATTATTTTTATACCGAAAGTAGAATATGTGGTTATTTTACGATCCATAATCTTGTAATTCTAAAACTATTATTTTGGAATTAATGATCAACTCGTAGATAAAGTCTATATCTTTTTTCATATATAAAGTAGTAACTTGTCCTTTTAATAATATTAATAATTGTTAAAGGAATCTGATAGAAGAATTTAGATTGATTATCTTCATATGTAGCTTATCCACAGAGGGTTTTGGTATTATTCTTTAACGAAATTATATAATTTTGAAAAATCACCAATATATAGTTTTTGATTGATTGGATTTTTGAAAATTTGCTACTGTCAAGATATTCTCTTCCTCAACAAACGGTTTTGACTCTTTTTTTTTCGTTGAATAATTTCTTCTTATTATTGAGCGATTAGAATTATCAAAAAGATAGTTATTAATAGAATTAAATGCAAGTCCATTAGGATAATGAAACTATTATTGATTTCCATAAGTAGATTTATTTCGAAATAAATAATAGTTTTTCCTTTCATTCAAAGCTAATCCTTGAGGAAAATCAAATATTGGTATTTCCTTATAAATTTAATATATGTAAAAACGTTGTTAATTAAATAAGATATTGTAGTATGAAAAATAAGTAATGAAATCTTTTCTAAAATAACGAAAAACACATCCTTTTTGGAATTAAAAGATTTGATAACGTATTTCATGTTGTTTTTCTAGTATGATTGCACTTTTTAAGTTATTAATATCGTTAAATTAGCGTTAAAAAAATATTTATGGTTTTAAATACAAAATGCTAAGCTTGATATTAATCCTATTTATTAATTACTCTTTTGCAAACATACCAAATATAGGATGTGCTGTTAGGATTGTAAATGAACAAAATACTACTAAATATTATTGTGGAATTCGATCTATATATGGTGAATCCATATTATGTAAAGATATAATATCAGATAATGGATTTTGTTATAATGAATGCAAAGGAAAAGAGTGCAAATTAGGTTGTTCTAATCTAAATTGGATTTTTAATATCATTATACCTTTGAATTCTATCCTTATTCCAGAAAGATTCGATTGTAGAGAATTTTATGATATTGTAGAAAATTCAAATAGTCGAATAATAACGCAAGATAAGATTATTTCTTCCATTATTAGAACTTCTGTTAATAGAATTGGTCTGCAACATTTAAAGGAAAAGAAAAATTTTATTTTTAAAGAATCTATTAGTGCAGATAGTTTAAAATATGCCATTGAATCAAAAATTGCGGATGATAGTATTTATAACGGAGTAATGAATGAATGTTTATTGCTTGATGATAGAATCGAAATTTTATTCTGTGAATCAATGATTAAATTTATTGGACCACATATAACAGATACTATACTTGAAAATTTATCACAAATTGTAAAAGAGGCATTTAAAATACAATAAAGGTTTGAATCAAAATGAACTTTGGTAGTAAAGGAAATGAGATAATTAAATTTAATTGCGGAGGATCAAAGTTTGAAATAACTCGTGCAACTATCGAAATGTATCCGGATACATTATTGGCTAATATGATAAAAGGAGTATTTTCTATTGATAAAGATCAACAAGGATACATTTTCATAGATAGAGATCCTCATATATTTAACGATATTTTGAATTATTATAGATATTCATATATTCCTTCTTGTTTGACTTTTTTACAAAGAAGAGATTTCGAATATTTTGGAATTACTAAACCAAGACCTTCGATCAAGATTGAAATTGGGGAAAAAAATGTTTTTATATAATTAAATATCAATATACGTTATAAAAGCTTTATCCACTTGTTTATCTTCTTTACTCAAATAGTATTGATTTCCAAACCATTCTTGAGGATCTTGAGCTGCTTTTGCATGGAAGCTGCTAGTAATTTGTGTACCAGGATTTTGGATTTTCCATTCTATATCTACGTTTTTTGATTTAACTAATTGATATAGATATTCTGGAGAATTCTTCAATTCCTTATATATCATAAATTGGGCTTTGACAAATTTATTAGCTACAAATTTTCCATTTAAAATATTTTTTGAATGATCTGAAAAATTTGTAACAACCTCTCCATTTTTTGCAGAAAAGAATAGGGTATAATCAGATACTTTTGGATGAAACTTTGATGATGATAAATACATCAAAATGGAAAATCCATATAATGTTAGATCGGATTCGAATTTTAATTGTCTAGAAACATAAAATTTCTCTCCATCTTGTGGAGATATATTGCTGTGAGTTATATCCGTTTTAGATCTAAGTAAAGATCTTCCAATATTATTTCTATAATTCATCCTCCTTTTCGATCTATATTTTTTTGTCTGATTAAAAAGATGCATTTTACCAGTATCTAAATCAATACGAACTTCACAATTTGTTTTCAATGCAACATGATCTGGATGTGTGATCAGTCTACTAATATCCAAATTTGGTATATAAACATCGAACCCTTTTAGAGTATATTTATATAATCTATATTCATAAGTAGGAGACATCCTAGTAAAATCTACAATATTTGTATGTGTTATTAAAGCATGTTCGCATCTTTTTGATAATAAAATATTTTTTCCATCATAAGCAATGGCACAAGAATCGATATCAAATCCTAAAAGAACTTCTTCTATATTTTTATATAATCTAAAAATAAATTGGAATATTCCACATTTTTTTCCCAATTTTAGAGTCCATGATGTTTTACATGCAGAAAGGGTAATTGATTGAAAAGTATATTCATCAAATAAGGTATTAATGACCGAATACATGATCTTTTCTGCTTCATCTTGATTGCAATCCACAAAAAATAAATCAAAATCTTTTATTGGTTGTGAAAAAATGGTAGAAATCAAAGCTCCACCAGCCAATACTAATTTACCATTATATTTCGAAAGATCTATTATTTTAGAAAGTTTGAAAGTAATAGAATTTGTTTTTATAATCGTTTTCAATTTTTCATCTATAAGTAGGCTTTTTACTGTGGAAAAAATAGTCATATTTTTCTTATAAATGGGAGCAAATTGAGGTATCTTATCTAAAATATCTTTTAAATTTACGGTTGGACATTTAGGATTATCCTGAGTAAACATTCTGCACCAATTTTCTTCTAGTTGAATACACATGAAATCTTCTTTTACATCTGAATTCGGAATCATTTTTAACATTAAGAAATCCAAAATGGAATATGGTATAGGTTCTAAAACTTTTCCAGTTCCAATATAATTTAAAACGTTTTTAAAATATTTTTCATCCAAATCCAGTAAAAATTCTCCTTGATCATTTTTAGATTTTACCCACAAATTGGAATCTATTAATGTTTCCAAAAAATTAGATATCTTTACATATTTTCTTGGAAGACTATGTTTTAAACAATTATTCGTTTTGCAAACGAAAACAACATTATCGGAATTTTCTAAAGATTCCATAACTATATCTTTATTTGGGAATTTTATGATAAAAATAAACGAAATAAAATTAATTTATCTAAATACATTATTTCCGGAGAATTATATTGTTTTTTTTATAATTTATTCGGATATCTATGTTAGAAAATAATTGAAATTTTATTTATGAATCTTGTTAAAAGAGAGTTCGAATTTTATTTAAAGAAGAGTAAATTACTAAAAGAGGATGATAATTATAAAAATAAATATGATAAATTTTTCGCAACAGTAATATTATTAAATATCCAGAAGAAAAAAGACACCAATTAGAATTGCAAGAAATAAACTTTTGGAAAGGTTTTTATTAAATATTTTTTTTTTTAGAAACTTCCTTGATAGAAATGGGATATTCTTTACGACAAGATATGAAAAAAGAATTGAGAGAAAATAATCGTATAGTTACAGATGGATATAAGATCCTTAAAAGTCTATATTTATGGACATTA